>ENA-UEQR01001757-UEQR01001757.1-human-gut-metagenome-genome-assembly--contig:-NODE-1757-length-11710-cov-5.928737_pt1 | contig 11710 bp, 9 predicted proteins | sample MGYA00242944_ERZ507941 | MGnify/ENA primary metagenome ERZ507941 (study PRJEB26167, sample SAMN06115398) | human gut metagenome | host: Homo sapiens | place: China:Chongqing | collected 2016-06-23...
AATGCCGAGCGTATAATCAACACGATACCTGCCGCTAAAAAATAGAGTCCGATAACAAACACTAAATACCTCTTAAAAATCTCTTTCATTTCCATGTCTTTTTAACCTCTTTCTATTGATTCCTTTTTCATGTATTGAAAAGGATATGCAAAGGTCTTGTTTTTTACTCTGAAATAGATTATCTAATTCCATACAGTTTTTGTCATATCCGAAACAAATCGTATTTTTACGTCATAAAATAAAGGTGTAAATGGTAAAATCTCGTATATTTGATAATACACAGTTGTTGAAGGAGCATCCTGAACTTCCTCATTATAAAGAGGAGGTAGTCTGTTTCCGGAGTGAATATAAAGATAGAAGTTATCCGGCAAATGAATGTTATTTCAATCGGGAGCTTTATATGATATTCGTTCTTGAAGGCCGTTCGGAAATTCTACTGAATGGAGAGTTTATTGCGATAGAACCGAATATGTTACTTATTCACGGAGCAAATTATCTCACGGAACATCTTTATTCAAGCCGGGATATTAAATTTATCACTCTCGCCCTTTCCGAATCTATGCGGACGGACGATTCATATCTGACACAAATCACGGCAATCCTGTTGGCAACCATGAGGCGGAATAAGCAATATACGATTCAGTTGACAGAGTATGAAGCTCAAATCATCCATAAGGAGCTGGAAGTATTGATGCATCTGATGAATATTGAACATCATTTCCTTTTCCGGCGTATACAGGCAGCGTGCAATTCTCTGTTTTTGGATATAGCAGATTTTCTTTCCCGAAAGACCGTTATCAAAAAAGAGATCAGTCGTAAAGATCACGTTCTGCAAGAATTTCATGCACTCGTTACCCGTAATTTCAGGGAAGAACATTTCGTGAGCTTTTATGCGGATAAACTGGCTATTAGTGAACAGTACCTGGCACGCATTGTACGTCTTGGAACAGGTAAGACTATCAATAGCCTTATTAATGAATTGTTAGTAATGGAAGCGCGTACTTTATTGAGTTCTACCAAATTTACGGTTGGCGAGATTGCTGCTAAACTGGGGTTTAGTGATGCAGCCGGTTTTTGTAAGTTCTTTAAAAGAAATGCGGGACAGACTCCGTTGAATTATCGGAAAGGATTATTGATTTGAACGGAAAGGATTGCTGAACTGAATGGGGAATTACTGAACTGAATAGAGAATATAATGAATTTAAATAATAAGTTGACTGATTTGAATGAAAATGGAAGTAGGTTGATGCAACTGTCCTTAAAGACCGTATACATCAACCTACCTGAATATATAGTGCATGGGTTTGATTTTAACCGATCACTGCTGTGATATCTTCTACAATCTGTTCATCCGTCAGATGATTGGCACGGAGAAACTCCTGTATATCATATCGGTCAACAAATTCTTTTTTAGCTCCAAAGTTCAGAACTTTCATGTTTGTAGCACCATAATAACGGGCAATCTTTTCACCGAAACCGCCATCCAATACACCGTCTTCCAACGTAATCACTAATTCGTGATCTGCTTTCAGTTCATCCATCAGTTCGTTGTCTACACCGGTGATATAACGTGGATTGATGAGTGTTGCGTCAATATTGGCTTTTTCTTTCAGAAGTGATGCAACCGACTGTCCCAATCCATAGAACGAACCTAAAGCAAGAATGGCTACTTTCGCTCCACGATGCGTCACTTTATAGCGATTGAGAACACTATAATCAGTCTCCACCGGTTCCCCACAAGTAATAACATCTGTTGCCGGCACACGGATTGCAACCGGGTGTTCATTTTGGCGGATGCTCCATTCTAGCATAGCAAGATATTCCTCTTTGCAAGTCGGTGCCAGATAAACCATATTCGGAATATTACTGATAAGCGGAATATCGAAGAAGCAGAGGTGAGTTACATCATTCATTCCGGACAGTGTACCCCAGAATACCAACAAAACAGCCGGGTTATTATTGATACAGAGATCTTGCGAAAGTTGATCGTATGAACGTTGGATAAATGTACTATACACTCCGTAAACAGGTTTTCCGCCATTGGTTGCGATACCCGAAGCAAGAGCTACTGCGTGTTCTTCTGCAATACCGACATCTACAAACTGTTTGCCAGCTTCCTGGCGGCGGTCCGGAGTGAATCCGAGAACGGCAGGAGTACCCGAAGTGATTGTCACCACACGAGAATCTTCTTTCATCTTTTTCAGCAGACATTGAGCAGTTACTTCGCTGTAATCTTCTTCCTCATAACTGACTTTTGCTTCTCCGGTTTCCGGATTGAATGGAGTGCGCCAGTGATAAGTCTCTTTATCTTGTTCGGCATGTGCATAACCTTTACCTTTTAAGGTATTAATATGCACTACTATCGGATGCTGAATATCTTTCACTTTGGAGAATGCTTCAATCAACGCCTGTACATCGTTACCGTCATTTACATATATATAGTCCAGTCCCATCGCCTTGAAGAAGTTACATTCGCACTGACCGTTACTGTCACGCAATTCTTTCAGATTCCTGTATAGACCTCCATGATTTTCAGCGATAGACATTTGGTTATCATTGACGATAATAATCATGTTGGTGCCAAGCTCTGCTGCATAATCCAGTCCTTCGAAAGCTTCCCCTCCGCTTAAGGAGCCGTCGCCTATGACAGCTATGATATTTTCATTGCCGCCTGTGAGGTCGCGTCCCTTTGCCAATCCGCTGGCCAGACTGACAGAAGTGGAAGTATGTCCAATGATGAAGAAGTCATGTTCACTTTCTTGCGGTTCGGTATAACCTGATACGTTGTCGTATTTTTCCGGATGAAGGAACGCATCTTTACGACCGGTCAGCATCTTGTGTACATAACTCTGGTGCGATACGTCAAATACAATTTTGTCTTTGGGCGAATTGAATACATAATGTAAAGCAATCGTTGCTTCCACCATTCCGAAATTAGGTCCGAAATGCCCGCCATGCTCACTTAATTTTTGCAGGAGCGCTGCACGGATTTCTCCACCTAATTCGTTTAGCTCTTTTTCCGACAGTTTCTTAACATCTGCAGGAGAATAAATATTTTCTAAATACATATCAAACAGTTTTTCTAAATAATGTTTTTACTTATTTCTTTATGACACTGCAAAGATACAGCAGGATTTGAAATCTGTTTGTATATGAATTACGGATTGTTTTACCTATATTACAGTTCCCTTATTTGAGGGACTATATTTTTATGTAAAAATCTGGTTTCTATATTCGTTAGGAGTACAGCCGACACGCTTCTTGAATAACCGGCAGAGGTGTTGCGGATACTGGAATCCTAATGCGTATGCTATTTGGCTCACTGTTTCTTCCGTATCGGCAATATGCTCCTTTGCAAGTTCAATAACCTTAGTCTGAATATGTTCTTGTGGGGTTTTTCCTGTTTCTTTTTTCACCATATCACCGAAGTAGTTGGAAGAAAGGCAGATTTTGTCGGCAAAGTACTTCACTGAAGGTAATCCGTTCTGCATCGGAAGCTGACTTTGGAAATATTCATCCAGCAGTTGCTCAAACCTCGTCAGAGCGTCCTTATTGACATTGCTCCGCGTGATAAACTGCCGTTCGTAAAAACGCATGCAGTAATTCAGCAACAACTCGATATTCATGGCAATTAGAACTTTGCTATGCTTGTCAATACCGTGTTCCAGTTCTATGCTGATTTTCTTCAGGCAGTCCATTACGATTTCTTTCTCTTGTTCTGACAGGTGCAACGCTTCATTCACAGCATACGAAAAGAAGGTATACTGTTTAATCTCCTTTCCAAGAGAAGTGCCGCGAATCAGGTCGGGATGAAAAATAATGCCGTAAACGGGAGGACTGGCTTCATCTTCCGTAGTTTCGACACCTGCCGTCTGACCGGGACCGAAACATACAATAGTGCCTTCCTGATAATCATAATATTGTCGTCCATATTTAATGTCACAACTTTTGGTTTCTTTCAGGAAGAGTGCGTAAAGACCATAATTCATTTGGATATGGTTGACAGATTTAGTCGCTTTGGTCAGGTCAACGATACTGACCAGCGGGTGCAATGTCTCAAGTCCGTATAAGTTGTTATACTGGTCTACATTCTCTAATTTTATAACTTTCTCCATAGCTGTTATTAGTTGAACCGTAACAAAGATACACATAAAAAAAATATCTTCATAGAGCGAAAATAACGAATCTGTAATTGGGGTTATCATACCCGTAATCCGTCTACAACGGCTTCTTTATATTCTTCCGACCTTTGCCATGTTAAATAAAACTTGATGAATCAGAGGAAATTAATAAATGAGAGAATATGGATAGAAAGCATTTTTTGAAAAGCGTGTTACTAACAACCGGAGGCGTACTATTAGGTGGTACGACTATTTATCGGTGTTTGAATAGTAAAGAAACGACAGACACTTCACTTCCTTCGCTAATCGATAAAACACATCAGGGAAATATGAAAAAGATACTTGTAATAATGAGTGCAGGCACAAAACGCGGCAATACAGACCGACTGACCGATGCATACATTAAAGGATTGGTAGAGCGCGGACATTCTGTGACGAAGGTTTATTTGGGCAGTATGCGGATAGAAGGGTGCAGGGGATGTGGAGTGTGTCAGCGTCTCGCTCATCAGTGCGCTGTCCGCGACGGTATGCAGGATATATATCCCTTGTTTGCTGAATGTGATACAGTAGTAATGGCTTCACCCCTTTACTTTTGGACAATCACAGCGCAGTTGAAATCATTCATAGACAGGCTTTATGCCATTTCAGTCGATGACAAGTATCCTCAAAAAGACTCGGTATTGCTGATGACAGCCGGTGACGATAATGATACGACCTTCGAGCAGCCGAAACGATATTTCCGTCTTCTCAACCAAGCGTTAGGCTGGAATGAAGTTGGGATATATTGTGCCGGTGGTTGTACCGGATGCGAGAAACTGGCACGGCAGATTGACAAAGAACATCTTGAAAACGCCTATAAACTGGGACTGGAATTATAAATTACATATAGTAACCATGGAACAAAAGAATAAATTAAAACTCAATTCGGGCGGTTTGCTCGTCTTTATCCTTACGGTCGGTGTGTTTGGCATTATAAACACCGAGATGGGGGTAGTGGGTATCCTGCCCTTGATTGCCGAAGCTTTTAATGTCTCCGTACCGCAGGCCGGCTGGACGGTAAGTGTTTTTGCATTGGTGGTAGCTGCTTCGGCTCCAGTCACTCCTTTGTTATTTTCAGGAATTAACCGGAAGAAAGTAATGCTGCTTGCACTGGGATTATTTACGCTAAGCAATATCATATCCATGCTTACCTCTAACTTTACCATATTGCTGATTGCCCGGATACTTCCCGCTTTCCTGCATCCGGTATATGTATCTATGGCTTTTACGGTAGCTGCTGCGTCTGTTAGCAAAGAACAGGCTCCCAAGGCTGTTTCTAAAGTCTTTATCGGTGTGTCCGCCGGCATGGTGCTGGGCGTTCCGGTGACCAGTTTCATTGCCAGTGAAGTTTCGTTCTCCATGGCGATGTTATTTTTCACAGTTGTGAATGCTTTGGTATTTGTGGCTACTATACTGTTTATCCCTTCCATGCCTGTAAAAGAAAAAGTATCTTACGGTGCGCAGCTCAGCGTATTGAAGAAAACGGAGATGTGGCATTCAATCATTGCCGTAACCTTGATTAACGGAGCCATGTTCGGATTCTTCAGCTATATGTCAGACTATCTGAAAACAGTGACGGAAGTTTCCTACAATGTAATCAGTGTCGTCTTGCTTGTATATGGACTGGCGAATATTGTAGGCAATGTGCTGGCGGGGAAACTGCTTTCGATAAATGCCAGACGCTCAATAATCATCATGCCTTTTGCACTGTTAGCTTCCTATATCTGCCTGTTCTTCGTCGGAGAATGGATAACAGCTATGGTAATAATCATCCTTATTTTAGGTGTATTGGCAGGTATCGCAAGTAATAATATGCAATACATGATAACAGATTCCGCACCCGAAGCTCCCGATTTTGCCAATGGAATGTTTTTGACTTCCGCTAATTTGGGAACGACGATTGGTACGGCTATATGCGGAGCTTTTATCACGGAAATGGGTACCCGCTATTCTGTTTTCGGCGCGTTTCTTTTCCTGATTGCAAGCATTGTGTTCGTTTATTTACGTGTTCGTATGCCTCATTCCCGCAAACAGGTTAAAATGGATATTTTAGCAGAATGATGAAAAAAACAGAATCTGTAATTCGGGTAATAATGTCAGTAATTCATCTACATACAGTCTCTTTATTTCACCCTATTTTTGCAACGTAGAAAATAGATAATCAATTATTTAATTATTAAAACGCAAGAGATATGAAACGGATTTTATTATTAACAACTGTATTTATGATGATGCTTGGAACTAGTTTTTCTTCTGCACAGACAGATGCAGATAACTTTTATAAAAGTGATTTGGTAAGTGTGGAGAAAGTTTCTTTTTCCAACCAGTATAAAATGAAGGTAGCCGGAAATTTGTTTCTGCCTAAGAATATGAAAGAAGGGGACAAATACCCTGCAATCATTGTCGGACATCCAATGGGAGCTGTCAAGGAACAGAGCGCGAACCTTTACGCAACGAAAATGGCCGAACGGGGTTTTGTAACACTCTCCATAGACCTGTCTTTTTGGGGTGGGAGTGAAGGCGAGCCGCGCAATGCTGTTCTGCCGGAAGTTTATGCGGAAGACTTTAGTGCCGCAGTTGATTTTTTAGGTACCCGTCCGTTTGTCGACCGGAATCTGATTGGAGTAATCGGAATTTGCGGCAGTGGAAGTTTTGCTATCAGTGCAGCGAAAATAGACCCTCGCCTTAAAGCCATTGCGACAATCAGTATGTACAATATGGGTACGGCTAGCCGTAACGGGCTAAAACACTCATTGACATTGGAACAGAGAAAGCAAATAATGGCTGAAGCAGCAGAACAGCGTTATGCTGAATTTTTAGGTGGAGAAACTAAATATACCGGTGGCACTGTACATCAACTGACAGAAAAGTCCAGTCCGATTGAACGGGAGTTCTATGAGTTCTACCGTACACAAAGAGGAGAATTTACCCCCGACGGAGCAACTCCTATGACCACCACTCATCCTACACTTTCAAGTAATGTGAAATTTATGAATTTCTATCCTTTCGAAGATATTGAGACTATTTCACCCCGCCCTATGTTTTTCATCACCGGTGAAAATGCCCACTCACGTGAATTTAGTGAAGACGCTTACCGATTGGCCGCCGAACCTAAAGAACTGTATATAGTACCCGGCGCCGGACACGTAGACCTTTACGACCGTGTAAGCCTTATACCATTTGACAAGCTGGAATCTTTCTTCAAGGAGTATCTGAAGAAATAGTGATAACAGGAAGTGTAAATGTAACTTTTGAAATAACAGATTAAAGAATAAACTAATGGAACAAATAAGAAATAAAGAATATGGAGGCGAACGTCCTCTGTTCGCGACCCACGACCTTCAACTGGAAGATGTAACAATTCACGCTGGTGAATCTGCATTGAAAGAATGTAGTAATATTATAGCAATCAACTGTCGCTTTGAAGGAAAATATCCTTTTTGGCATACCAACGGATTCATTGTGAAAAACTGTCTCTTTACAGAGGGAGCCCGTGCTGCTCTATGGTACTCTCAAAGTCTGCAAATGGCAGATACCTTGGTAGAAGCACCGAAGATGTTCCGTGAAATGGACGGAATAAAACTCGAAAACGTGCAGTTGCCTAATGCTTTGGAAACGTTTTGGTATTGTCGTAATATAGAGCTGAAGAACGTACAGATTGATAAAGCGGATTACCTTTTTATACACAGTGAGAATATTAAGATACAAAACTATGCCCAAAACGGGAACTATTCGTTCCAATATTGCAAGAATGTAAAAATCCGTAATGCAGTTATCAACTCCAAAGATGCTTTCTGGAATACGGAAAATGTAACAGTCTATGATTCCGAGCTGAACGGAGAATATCTGGGCTGGCATTCTAAAAACTTACGTCTGGTAAATTGCAGGATTTCGGGGACTCAACCGCTTTGCTACGCACATGATCTGGTGATGGAAAATTGTACGATGGCGGAAGATGCTGACCTTGCTTTTGAACACAGTAGTGTGAAGGCAACGACTAAAAGTCCCGTTCATAGCGTAAAAAATCCTCGTACGGGAAGTATTGTTGCCGAAAGTTTCGGAGCAATCATTTTGGACGAAAATATTAAATCACCAGCAAATTGCGAATTGAAACTTTGGGACGATCTAACCTGTTTTAATTGAAATATGAAGTATAATTTCGATGAAATTATTCCACGCAGAGGAACGAATTCTTATAAATGGGATTCGGCTGAAGATGCGGATGTATTGCCGATGTGGGTAGCTGATATGGATTTCCGTACGGCTCCCCCTGTCGTGGAGGCATTGAAGAAACGGGTGGAACATGGGATTTTCGGTTATGTACGTGTACCTGATGCATACTACGAGGCAGTTCTAAATTGGTTTGCTCGACGGCATGCCTGGCAGATAGAGAAAGAATGGATTATTTACACCACCGGTGTTGTGCCAGCAATATCTGCTGTGATTAAAGCGTTGACACTGCCCGGAGATAAAGTAATGGTGCAGACACCTGTATATAACTGTTTTTTCTCCTCCATCCGTAATAACGGATGCGAGATGATTGCCAATCCTTTGGTATATAGAAACAGGGGCTATCAGATTGACTTTGATGATTTGGAGCGGAAAACTTCAGACCCGAAGGTCAAACTTCTGTTGTTATGTAATCCGCACAATCCTGCCGGAAGAGTGTGGAGCAAACAAGAGTTAAGGCGGATAGGTGAGATTTGTATTCGAAATAATGTCTTTGTGGTTGCGGATGAAATTCATTGTGAATTGGTATTTCTGGGGCATGAATATACTCCTTTTGCTTCTATATCAGAAGAATTCCTACTGAACTCGGTCACTTTTGTTTCGCCTAGCAAAGCCTTTAATTTGGCAGGACTTCAGATTGCCAATATCATTTCCGCAGATGCAGATGTACGGAGGCAGATAGATAAAGCGATTAATATAAATGAAGTCTGTGATGTGAATCCTTTGGGAGTGGAGGCGTTGATAGCTGCTTATAATGAGGGTGAAGAATGGCTGGAAGAACTTAAAATCTATTTGTTTGCGAATTACATCTATTTAAAAGGTTATTTTGATGAATATCTTCCGGAATTTCCCGTAATGATGTTGGAAGGTACATATCTGGTTTGGGTGGATTGCTCGGTCTTGAATCAAACGTCAGCAGAAATAGTAAAAGACTTGTTGAAGAAAGAAAAACTTTGGGTGAACGAAGGCAGTCTGTATGGAGAGACTGGTGAAGGGTTTATCCGTATCAATATTGCGTGTCCGCGACAGCGGTTGATAGATGGATTAAACAGATTGAAGCGGGCTTTGAAATAATAAAATAATTGTCAGTTTATTGAGAGATCCCCCTTCTCACTCCCCGTAAATACGAATGAAAAAAAGTAGTGGCCTTGAAAGACTTTTTGCCTTTCCTTCTCGGAGCACTCTAGTTTATGGCTACCGGGATTATATTTCTTGGAATTTGTCATTTGCGGGGAGAACAAATTATAAAGTTATAAAGAAAAAGCTTGGTCAAACGTTCTCATTTTAATGATATAATTCCTTATATTTGTATCAGGATGAATAAATCAATAATTTGAAAAATGAGAACGGAAAAAGAAAAAATGTTAGCGGGAGAAGTTTATGATTGTGCTGATAATGAGTTATTGACCAGATGGCATAAAGCAAAGCAGCTTCAACAGGAGTATAATAATACTCTCACTACTGATGCAGGTAAAATTTCTGATTTATTAGATGAATTAATCGGTTCAAGGGGGGATAATGTTTGGATTAGTGCTCCTTTCTTTGTGGACTATGGTGAGAATATTTATATCGGGAAGAATGTAGAGATCAACATGAATTGCGTTTTTCTTGATTGTAACAAGATTGTTATCGGTGATAATTCGGGGATTGGGCCGGGAGTACATATTTATACTGTTTTTCATTCTACAAAGGCATCGGAAAGAACCTCTGAAAACAGTACTTTTTGGAAGTCGCAGACAGCTCCGGTGATTATTGGCAATAATGTGTGGATTGGTGGAGGATGCATCATTCTTCCGGGAGTAACTATTGGCGATAATACAACTATTGGGGCAGGGAGCGTTGTCACAAAGTCTATTCCGGTCAATGTGCTGGCGGTTGGCAATCCGTGTAGAATCCTTAAACAGATAGAGGATTGACGCTTCTTTTTTCCATCTATATATTAAATAATTTACCTGTATTGTGGTAAAAACTTCTTGTTCGTAATGTGTAGAAAATGCACATACTTCAAAATCTGTAATTTGGGTTTCTATATCCGTAATTTGTATCATAAAGAGTTGGAACAGAATAGCTAACTTTGCATTATCAGAGAGTTCATAAATAATAAACCATACGTAGTTATATGAGAAAATTGTTTTTTATTATTGTAACAGCTATCGGAATGATGCAAATCCCGATGCAATCTATAAATGCACAGAATATGAAAAAAGAAGAAGTACCTCAAAACATCAGCGCATTTCCGGTAGGAAAAGCGAATACAGGATTCGAACAATATTTCACGGGTAGATCTTGGCTGGCACCGCTGACTGGTAACAAAGACTTGAATGTACCCATGTCCAACGTTACTTTTGAGCCTGGCTGCCGGAATAATTGGCACAGCCATACGGGTGGACAACTCCTGATTGCCGTCGGCGGTGTGGGATATTATCAGGAACGTGGTAAAGCGGCGCGCCGTTTACTTCCCGGTGATGTGGTTGAAATTGCTCCGAACATCGAACATTGGCATGGCGCCGCTCCCGATAGTTGGTTCTCACATCTGGCTATCGGATGCAATCCGCAGACCAACCAGAATACATGGTTGGAACGAGTGGATGACCAACAGTATGCCGAAGCAACGAAAGATAACGTAGCAATCGGACTGCAAGCTACCGATCCTGAATTGGACGATATATTTAGTAATTTTACAAAAGAAGTGCAAGAATACGGTGCACTGGACATTAAAACCCGTCTTATGGTAACATTGGCATCCAATATTGCTTCACAAGCGCAGGCCGAATACCGCATCACACTCGAAAGCGCACTTAATGAAGGCATTACTTCGATAGAAATAAAAGAAATCCTTTACCAGTCAGTAGCCTATGCGGGCATGGCTAAGGTCAGAGATTTTATCGGTATCACCAATGATATATTGCTCGCCCGTGGCGTGCGTCTTCCTTTGGAAGGACAATCGGTTGTATCATCCGAAACACGTTTCAATAAGGGACTGGAGTTGCAGAAATCCATATTTGGTGAACGGATAGAACAGATGCATAAGAACGCCCCTGACAATCAGAAGCACATCCAACGTTACCTCTCCGCCAACTGTTTCGGTGACTATCAGACACGTAGCGGACTGAATGTAAAGACCCGCGAACTGATTACATTCTCGATACTTGTTTCTTTAGGCGGCTGTGAATCGCAGGTAAAAAGTCACATACAGGGAAATGTCAACGTAGGGAATAATAAAGATACGTTGCTGGCAGTCGTAACGCAACTCTTGCCATTTATTGGTTATCCGCGCACACTCAATGCCATAGCCTGTCTGAACGAAGTGATTCCGGAAA
>ENA-UEQR01001758-UEQR01001758.1-human-gut-metagenome-genome-assembly--contig:-NODE-1758-length-11706-cov-6.657752_pt1 | contig 11706 bp, 10 predicted proteins | sample MGYA00242944_ERZ507941 | MGnify/ENA primary metagenome ERZ507941 (study PRJEB26167, sample SAMN06115398) | human gut metagenome | host: Homo sapiens | place: China:Chongqing | collected 2016-06-23...
CAAATAGCCGCAGTTGATTGCCGAGGATATTTTCAGACGAGCAAATGAAAAGCGGATACGGAAAGCAACTACGTTTAATCTGATATCCGATGATTTACAGGAAATCAGAAATCGTACATACTGTGCCGAATGTGGTCACAGACTTTCAAGAATTGGCGGCAATTCGAAATATGAACATTGGGATTGCAGAAATCCCGATTGCTGCAAATTTGAATATCAGCTGACTGATCAGATGATAATCGGAGCAGTGCTGACTGTTCTGAATTCTGCAATAGCTAATCCAAGTTTATTGGAGTCCGGCGGCGAGATCAGCATTTATTCACCTACTGCCGATATAGTCCGTCAGCAAAATGAAATCAACCGTATGACCGATTCAATCCAAGTAGATTTTGACAGAGCTAAAGCAGAGATTTATAAACTTGCTGAGATGAAATACGACTGCTGCACTTACAATGACAGCCCTCAGAAAACAGATAAAATCAAGGCTCTGCTTGAAAATCACGAACAATTAAATACGTTGGATATTGGCTTATTCAAAGCGTGTGTTTCACGAATTTGTATAAGCCATTTTTGTACCGTAGAGGTTGAGCTTATCAACGGAGTGAGAATTAAAAATATAACGGAAAGGAAGATCGAAAATGAGCACAGCGCCGAATGTAACAGTAATTCCTGCGAAAGTGCAGACAGCGGAAAGTCGTGATAAATACCACCAATTAAGAGTTGCCGCATACTGCCGAGTGTCAACCGAACTGGAGGAACAGCAGAACAGCTATCAGGTCCAGATCGCATATTACACCGATCTTATCAACAGAAAAAAGGAATGGACGCTTGCGGGGATATTTGCAGACGAGGGTATAAGCGGAACTCAGACAAAGAAAAGAACCGAGTTTAACCGCATGATAAGAATGTGCAGGAACAAAAAGATAGATCTTGTGATCACCAAATCAATATCAAGATTTGCACGAAATACCGTGGATTGCCTTGAATATGTCAGACAGCTTAAAGACTTGGGAATCGGAGTTATTTTTGAAAAAGAGAACATAAACACGCTGACAATGACCTCAGAATTTATGATTGCTCTGTACGGAAGTTTTGCTCAGGCTGAGAGTGAATCGATAAGTAAAAATGTAAGCTGGGGAAAAGAAAAAGCTTATCGTGAGGGTAAGGTACAATTTCAGTACAAGCATTTGCTTGGCTACAAAAAAGGAGCGGACGGCAAGCCGGAAATAATCCCCGAAGAAGCCGAAACGGTAAAACTGATCTACACCATGTTTCTGGACGGTCATTCGATGAAAAATATCGCATTGATATTGCACGTCAAAGGCATACATACCAAAACAGGCAGCACGGAATGGCGGACCAATACAATAACGAGGATTTTACAGAACGAAAAGTATGTAGGCGACGCGCTCCTTCAAAAAACGTTTACCTCCGACTGTATCACTCACAAAGTTGTGAAAAATCACGGCGAACGTCCGATGTATCTTGTGACCAACCATCACGATCCGATAATTGACCGAGACACCTACAACCGAGTCCAGCAGGAGCTTGCAAGACGCAATTCCAAACGGAAGATTTCGGATAAAACGGTTACGGAACAAGGCAAGTACAGCAGCAAATATGCCTTGTCTGAGCTTCTTATCTGCGGACACTGCGGTACGCCTTACAGAAGAACCACTTGGGCGGCTCGAGGAAAAAAGCAAATCGTTTGGAGATGTCTGAGCCGATTGGAGCATGGCAAAAAATATTGTCCAGATTCACCCACTATAAAGGAAGAACAGCTGCATAGAGGAATACTCAGGGCGATCAACAATTACTATTCCTGCCGTAACGATATTGTGAGGATTTTGAAAGCAAATATCGGTTCGGTTTTGGAATGTCAGGGACAGGAAGAAATCCTTTCCGTAGAAAAGCGGCTGAAAGAGATCGATCAAGCAAGGACTGATTTAGTCAACTTAATAGCTTCGGGCGGCTGCGACGAGGACAAGCTTGACAGCGAGTTTGCAAAACTGTATGCTGAAGAACAAGGCTTAAGTGAGCGGCTTACAATGCTGAAATCACAGAACAAGACTTCAGAAGAAACTCAGGCAAAGCTTGATAAAATTATGGATATGATAGAGCATGAGAAATTTGAGTTGGAAACCTTTGATAATGTACTGATAAGAAAGCTGATCGAGTGCGTAAAAATACTGAGCAAGACCGAAATACTGGTTATTTTCAAAGGCGGTTACGAGGTCAGAACGGAAATTGAATAACGATTAAAATTTACGGCTTGCGGAGAAAATCTGCAAGCTGTTTTTGTTGGGAGCTGGTTATTTGGCAGGTAATTTTGAGGGGATAAAAACTCAGCGTTTCGGTGTGGAAGTAGAATGCACAGGCTTAACAAGGTCGGCAGCGGCAAAAGCGGTCGCAAAGGTTTTAGGCGGCTTGACCGAGCATTACGGCGGCAGTTATGACAGATACGATGTTTACGACGGTAAAAATAGGCGTTGGAAAATCATGTCCGACGCAAGTATCAGATGTACGAATAAAAACGGGAATCCGGCTTCCAAGCTGTATTCCGTCGAGCTTGTAACTCCTATTCTGGAATACGAGGATATGGCGACGCTTCAGGAAGTGGTTCGTTCTATTCGCCGAAGCGGAGGCGTTTGCAACGAAACAACAGGAATCCATATTCATATTGATTTTGCTCCATATAACGCGCAAAAGCTTCGTAATTTAGTAAACATTTTTGCAAGTAAAGAGGATATGCTCTATCAGGCTTTGCAAGTAAATTCGGATCGTGAGCAGCATTATTGCAGAAAAGTGGACAAGCGTTTTCTTGAAGAACTTAACCGAAGAAAACCAACTGACTTGCAGACGATAAAAAGGCTATGGTACGGCGATGACCGTGAGTATCACTCACATTACGATCCGTCACGGTATCGTTGCCTGAATTTACACCCAGTGTTTACAGATAACAATATCGAGGTAAGAGCGTTCAACGGTTGCCTGAATGCAGGAGTTCTCAGGGCATATATTTCACTGGTTCTGGCAGTCAGCAATCAGGCTCTGACTCAGAAATCAGCAAGTTCCCGTGTGACACAGAGTGAAAATCCTCGCTATACGTTCCGTACATGGCTTATCCGAATAGGTCTGAACGGGCAGGAGTTTAAAAACTGCCGCAAGCACTTGCTTTCACATCTTGAGGGTAATATTGCGTGGCTTCATCCCGAAGATGCCGTTAAACAACGTGAAAGGCTGAAAGCAGAACGACAAGCCGCCCGTGAGCAGCGTGTCGAGCCTGTAAGCGAGGTTCAGCAGTTAAACGAAAATGTACCCGATGAAAATTTCGAGCCGTCAGAGAGCGAATGTGAGGACTTTGAAGAAGATGAAGAAATGGGCATGGAAATGTCTATGTGATCAGAGGTAAAAATGAAAAATAAACAGCTATACATTGCCTATGGCAGCAACATCAATCTTAAACAAATGGCATATCGGTGTCCGCATTCAAAGGTTGTGGGAACATCGGAGATCAAGGATTATGAATTGGAGTTCAGAGGCGTTGCGACTATTGTGCCTAGCAAGGGTACAAGTGTTCCTGTTCTTATCTGGGAGCTTGATGAAAGAGATTTGCCTACCCTAAACCGTTATGAGGGCTATCCGAGGCTTTACAGACAGGAAAAAATGTCTTTTGATTTGGATGGCAAAGAAGTCTTAGGCATGGCATATCTGATGAATTATGGGGAACTTTCTCCGCCAAGTCAGCAGTACTACAATACGATTTTACAGGGTTACAGAGAGAACGGTCTGGATGAAAAATATCTTCAAACAGCTTTGGAAAATTCGCTGTTCCTTGAACATTCCGTAAATGACGAGTTGTATGAGGACGAATTTGAAGATTACGACCTTGACGACGATATGCAGATGAGATTTTAAGGAGAGTGGTTGAATGAAATACAATGGTTTTTATGTGAAAATATCTCCCGATACTGATCTGCATCGGGAGGACAAGGACGGAAATGATATTCGCTGTGAGGGCTTCACTATTGAAGTTTTTGCGGATGAATCCGAAAAACTCGAAATCGATGTTTTTTCAGTGGCAGTTGATTTTGAACTGCTGAAAGACAGTCTTGAAGAAGCGGAGCAGTTTGCTATGGATTATATCGACTGCGAGGAAAAAGAGTATTGCAGGATGATTGACGAGTTTAATAAAAATTAACGTGGAAGTAAATGATGATCACAAAAAAGACTTTTATGACAATAGTTAATGCTTTGGATTTCGGTATTTGCAAATGCAGGCAATTCTGCGAGGTTAATAATTTATCTTTAGAAGAAACAAATGAGTTCATACACGGCGGTAATTTGCAGAATGATTTGCTGAAAATGCTTGAAACGGTTATGCTCGATCGCTACGGTATTATCCGTGATTTTATTTATAAGCGCGATGAGAACGGCGAATTATTCTTTGGCATTCCGCAGCGAAACGGTGTTATTGAGATTTACCTCATAACGAGCTCAGAAGAATTATATGAATATTTGCTGGAACAGGCAGCGGGAGCATTATTAAATTTTATACCAAGAGATATGAGATAATTCTTTTAGATATGGGTTGTATAATCGAGTACAGCCCCGTACATATTAAAAAATCTCTTGACATTTTTTGATGCATATGATATAATAAATTTAATGACAGGTTATGTGATTTTAAAAGATATCTCATAAGCCGCAAAATCAGGTGAATTTAATGTCATCTTTTTTGTTCCAGTAGCACACAAAAGACCGTAGATTTTTTCTGCGGTCTTTGTTTTTTATACATTCTTTCAGCAACCAAAAGAGAGGTTTTGCAACTGAGTATAAGTAAACATAAAAAAACAAAATGTGAACAAAAATAATTCGGGATTGCGTGTTTACAAACTGGTAAAAATGTGTTATACTTAAAGTGCAAAAGAATTTCATCAAAGGAGGTCTGAAAAATGAAAAAGATAATAAACAGAAAAAATGCAGCGGCAGTGGCTTGTGCCGCTATGATGATATGTGCGGCAGGTGCTGTGCCTGACAGCGTGCTAAGTGTGAGTATGCCTGTGCAGGCGGCTGAAGCTGCGGAGCAGACAAGTCTGCCTCAGGTCACGGGGTTGACATCTAAAACCCCTGATATAAGCTCCATAAGACTTAGCTGGAACGCTGTGAGCGGTGCGGACGGCTATTCTGTGGGAATGCGTTCAAAGGGTCAGTATCCTGAGATAGCAGACGTTACGGACACTACATATCTTGTTACAGGTCTGCCTGCGGCAACAAGGGAGAACTTCAAGGTAAGAGCCTATAAGATAGTGAACGGTCAAAAGGTCTATGGCGACTATTCAGTGAACTACAATTCCGCCACAAATCCCCGCCCTATAAGCGGTCTTAAAGCTCAGACGGGCAATGCTTCCGTCAGCCTTTCATGGAAAAAGGTGGGCTGTTCAAACTATCGTGTCTTTATGCTGAAAAACGGCAAGTGGAAGCAGATAGCGCAGACAGATACAAACAGCTACACTGTCATAGGACTTGACGCAGGAAGCTATAAATTTAAAGTAAGAGCCTGCAAGCGTGACGATAAGGGTGCAAATCACTACGGCAAATATTCGCAGGAGATAACGGCACAGGCTGTCATGGTGAACAAGGTCACCTGTCTGACATCTAAGACCCCTAACACAAGCTCTATAAAGCTTAGCTGGAACGCTGTGAGCGGTGCGGACGGCTATTCTGTGGGAATGCGTTCAAAGGGTAAATATCCTGAGATAGCTGACGTGAAAGGCACGACCTACACTGTCAAGGGTCTGCCTGCGGCAACGAGGGAGAATTTCAAGGTAAGAGCATATAAGATAGTAGACGGAGTTAAGATATACAGCGACTATTGTGAAAACTACAATTCCGCCACAAATCCAAGGAAGGTAACAGGAGTAAAAGCTTCTGACATCACCGCTTCTACACTTGACCTTAACTGGAAGTCTGTAGGCTGCACAAGCTACAAGGTGTTTATATACACAAACGGCAAGTGGAAGAACATAGCTTCATCTACGGTAAATTCCTGCGCAATAAACGGACTTTACGCAAAGACTACATACAGATTCAAGGTAAGAGCCTGCAAGACGGACGATAAAGGTTCAAATCACTATGGAGCATATTCCGAGGAGATAACCGTCAAGACCCCAGACCACACTGTCGAGGTCATAAACGGCATGAGCTATGTTGACGGAGTTCTTTTGGCGAACAAAACATATTCCCTCCCTGCAAGCTATGACCCAAAGGGTCTGACCAAAGAAACATCAGCGGCATTCAAAAAGATGCAGACCGCTGCATATAAAGACGGCATAAGCCTGTGGGTATGCTCAGGATACCGCTCTTATTACGATCAGAAGTACCTTTATGATATGTACTGCAACCGTGACGGCAAGGCTGCGGCAGACAAATACTCCGCAAGACCCGGCTACAGCGACCATCAGACGGGCATGGCAATAGACGTAAACAACGCCAGCGACTCGTTTGGCGGCACAAGAGAAGCCAAGTGGCTTGCCAACAACTGTGCGAAATATGGTTTTATAATTCGTTATCCAAAGGGCAAGGAGGCTTACACCGGTTATCAGTACGAACCTTGGCATATAAGATATATAGGCACGCCTTTAGCACAAAACATAACCAACAGCGGACTTTCTCTTGAAGAATACTTCGGGATAACTTCGCAATACAAGGATTGACATATGGTTCAGACCGCTGTTCACGGGCATCTGTGGGCAGCGGTTTTCTGTTATTTTCCTTGCTCACTTATCACTTGAAATCTTGCATTTCAATATGATCTGTGTTATACTATATTTAAGGCAATACCGCACAAAGATTGTGCGTCAGATGCGTAGTCAGATTTTTGTGTGATATGACGGAAAATCTGCAAGCAGATGGCGTGCAAAGCCGTCAGGCGGGCTTTGTGTGGTGTTGCCTTATATATTCCACTAAGGAGGTCATTTCTATGCTTCTTTCAGGTAAGACGGTCGTTCTCGGCGTCAGCGGCAGTATTGCGGCTTACAAGGTCCCAACTTTAGCAAGACTGCTCAAAAAGCAGGGCTGCAATGTTCAGGTACTCATGACCCAGAATGCCACCCAATTTATAAACCCTATCACTTTTGAATCTCTCACAGGCAACAAGTGCCTTATAGATACTTTTGACAGAAATTTTCAATACAGTGTGGAACACGTTGCTCTTGCAAAGCAGGCTGACCTTGTTATGGTCGCTCCTGCTTCCGCTAATGTTATCGGGAAGATAGCATACGGCATTGCTGACGATATGCTCACCACCACTGTCATGGCTTGCCCTTGCAAAAAAATGATATCCCCTGCCATGAACCACAATATGTATCACAATCCTATTGTGCAGGACAATATCCGGAAGCTTGAGCGTTTCGGCTACGAGATGATCGCTCCTGACAGAGGTATGCTTGCAAACGGTGATGACGGCGACGGCAGAATGCCTGAGCCTGAGGTGTTGTTTGAATACATTCTTCGGGAGCTTGCTTTTGAGAAGGATCTTGCAGGCAAAAATGTGCTTGTTACGGCTGGTGCGACCATGGAGGCTATCGACCCTGTGAGGTACATCACTAATCATTCAAGCGGAAAAATGGGCTGTGCGGTGGCTAAAGCGGCTATGCAAAGAGGCGCAAAGGTGACGTTGGTGGCAGGTCACATGGAGATTTTGCCGCCTATGTTCGTGGACGTTGTGAACGTAAAGTCTGCGGCGGATATGTTTGAAGCTGTCACAAAGCTTGCTCCTGAGCAGGATATTATCGTAAAGGCGGCGGCTGTGGCTGACTACACGCCTGTTGCGGTGGCTGACAACAAGATAAAGAAGTCTGACGATGACATGAAGATAGAGCTAAAACGCACGAAGGATATTCTTGGCTATCTAGGTCAGCACAAACGTGACGGTCAGGTCACATGCGGTTTTTCCATGGAAACGCAGGACGTTATCAAGAACTCTGAGAAAAAGCTCACCAACAAAAACTGCGATATGATATGCGCAAACTCACTAAAGACCGCTGGCGCAGGCTTCAAGACGGACACTAATGTTATCACCCTTATCACTGAGGGCGGTGCTGTGGAGCTGCCTATTATGACCAAAGAGCAAGCCGCTCACAGGATACTTGACGAGCTTGCGAAAATGATATAAGTGTACGATAATATGTACAGATAAACAGATCACGAAGGGAAATACGCCATATGAAACGTATTGAGATATATGAAAACGGCATTAATATAGTATTTGAGATAACAGACGACAACGAGGCGAAGCTTCTGCACTTCTCTGCTCTGCCTTTTGATGAAGCCAAGACGGCTTCATACATGGGGCTGAAAACTTTCAGACCTGTAGAGATACAGGCGAGCGGTATCGACCGCCCTGACGAGCGTCACGGAAACAAATATATCGTGACCGCACCAGGCTGGAGAATGAAGTTCAAGGACTTCCGTGATGTGAACAATGATTACGGCAGAAAGCTTGAGCTTGTGACATTTGATGAGGGCACAGGTCTTGAAGCTGTGTCCCACTATCAGTTTTACACCGGCACGTCTGTTGTACGCTGTTGGACTACCCTTACAAACAAGGGCAGCGAGGTACAGACCATTGAATATATGTCCTCCTTTGCGCTGACGGGCGTAGAAAAAGAGGGGCTTAAAAAGCCTGAGGACAAGATGAAGATATGGGTATGCCACAACTCATGGCAGCGTGAATTGCAGTGGCAGGACTACACCCTTGAACAAGTGGGGCTTGCTTCATCTGCTAAGCCTACGGAGCAGCGTTCATCAAAGGTATTTGCCTGCACAAACGTTGGAAACTGGTCGGCGAAGGAATACATACCAATGGGTGTGCTTGAAAACACAGAAGCAGGCTCGGTGCTGTTTTGGCAGATAGAGCAAAACGGTTCTTGGCACTGGGAGCTTTCGGACGTGGGAGGACACTTCTATTTACAGCTTTCAGGTCCGTCAGAGATAGAGTCCCACTGGTATAAAAACCTTGTGCCTAATGAGAGCATAGAAAGCGTGAAATGTGCAGTAGGCTCGGTGACAGGAAGCTTTGATAAGGCTATGGGCGAGTTGACGAAATACCGCAGAAAAATACGTCGCCGCAACAAGGACAATCAGAGGCTTGCGGTAATATTCAACGACTACATGAACTGTCTGTGGGGCGACCCTACGGCTGAAAAAGAATTTCCACTTGTGGACGCTGCGGCAGAGGCAGGCTGTGAATATTTCTGCATTGACGCAGGCTGGTATGCTGACGGCTTTTGGTGGGACGAGGTCGGCGAATGGAAAGAGAGCAGAAAGCGTTTTCCTAACGGCGTAAAGGAAGTTGCCGACTATATCCGCAAAAAGGGCATGATACCCGGGCTTTGGCTTGAAATAGAGGTCATGGGAATAAAGTGTCCGCTTGTGGACAGCGTTTGCGATGACAGTTGGTTCTTCACACGTCATGGCAAGAGGGTCTATGACAGAAGCCGTTATCAGCTTGATTTCAGGAATCCGAAAGTCCGTGCTCACGCTGACGAGGTAATAGACAGGCTCGTTTCTGAATACGGCATTGGCTATATAAAAATGGATTACAACATAGAGCCAGGTATAGGCACTGAGCAGAACTGCGACAGCATTGGCGAGGGTCTGTGGGGTCATGAAAAGGCTTACCTTGAATGGCTTGACGGTGTTTTTGCTCGTCACCCTGACCTTATTATAGAAAACTGCTCCAGCGGTGGACTCAGAATGGATTATGCGATGCTGTCAAGATACTCCATTCAATCCACATCAGATCAGGACGATTACAAAAAATACTGCACCATTGCGGCGAACTCCCCTACTGCACTTTGCCCTGAGCAATCGGCTATCTGGGCTTATCCTATCACATCAGGTGACAGAGAAGAAGTTGTTTTCAACATGATTAACGCAATGCTTCTGCGTATCCACCAGAGCGGTCATCTTGGCAACATCGACCCTGAACGCAAGGCACTCGTTAAAGAGGCTATCAGCGTTTACAAGAAGATAAGGGCGGACATAAAGGAAGCTGTACCGTTCTGGAGCTTGGGTCTGTCCAAATTTTCGGACGACTGGGTATCTCTCGGTCTGAGAAACGGCAACAAGGCTTATCTTGCCGTATGGAGGAGAGAGGGCAAGAGCGACACCTGCATTTTGCCTATAGGCTTTCTCAAGGGTGTTGACGCAAGAGTGAAGTGCATTTATCCTGATTTCAGCGAAACCCCTGTGGAGTTTTCAAAGGCGACAGGCAATGTTTCCGTTAAGTTTGACAGGCCTTATATGGCTAGACTTTTTGAGATAGAGTGGTAAAAAAAGTTACCTGCCGATAAGGGTAACTTTCCCCCACACCGCACCTTTTGATTTGTCTGATTTTACGGACAGTTGCTCGCCTGTGGGAGATATTATCGCTGATATTCCGCAGTTTCCTGCACGGAGGACATATCTTCTGTTCTCAACGGCTCGCATTATGCAGTGGCGGTAATGCTGTTCACGGGCGGAGCTTTTGCCAAACCATGAATCGTTGGTAGAAACGCAAATTATCTGTGCGCCCTGCTCTTTCTGTCGGTTCACAAGGCTTGGGAAAATGGACTCTATGCAGATAACAGAGCCTATGGTCATGCCGTCTGAGGCGAGGGGCTTGGTGCGTCTTTCGTCTACACATTCGCTCATAGTGTCAAGGTGGAAAATGCCTGCAAAAGGTGTCTTTTCACCGAAAGGCACAAGCACTTGTTTCAGGTAGGGCGAAGACGCAATGCCGTTTTTATCATAGGCGAAAAGGGCGTTGTAATCCTTGCCGTTTTCAAGATAGAACGAGCCTGTCACAAGGGTACACCCATGGGTGGCGGCAAAGTCTGATATAAGGGAAAATTCTTTTAGCTGTTCGTCATAGTCTTTTGACACGGCAGTTTCAGGAAGCAGAACAAGGTCAGTACCCCACCGCCAACAGCTTTCCATTATAGAAAGATAGGAGCGTGCTGAGTCAAGGGCTTTACGGTGTGATTTTTCCCTGCCCTCAAGACTATCCTGTGCGCAGATAACGTCTATCTGAGGGTAGATGTTATCAAGCTTTTTGTCGAGGTTTATGGAATAAAGTCCGTAGCTTAAATTTGCCCCCTGCAAAAGCAGTGCAAAGGCAGTGTAGGCAAAACGCTTTTTGCTAGTATATATCTCCCCATGCAGACCGTTGAGCAGGAAAATTATAAAGCTTGTAAGGCGGCAGCTTATGAGCGTGGCGGATTGCAAAAGCAGTGGCGAGCTTGTTACAGATAGCCATGCCGCAGACCACGGAAACGCCAAAATCGGAACTTTCTCTTGAAGCCACTCCCCTGCTGTCAAAAGTAGGCAGAGCAAAACTATCTCAGACAAACGGTGTTTGAGATGCGGTCGCAGGGGCAGGAAAAGGCTCAGTGGAAGATACATAAGGATACACTCCCACAAGGTCAGACCTAACCACGCTAAAGTGGCAAGAGGTATAGAGGCAAAGGACGGCAGAGGACATATTTTCCATATGGTGAGCATAAAAGTGAGCTGAAAAAGATAATATGGTACAAAAAAGCACAGAAAATCAAGCCTGAAAGCCTTTTTTTCATGGCAGACTGACAGGCAAAGGGGGAATAAATATGGCATACACAAAAACAAATTGGGAAGACGCACCGAGCACAGCTACACCACTTTGCG
>ENA-UEQR01001759-UEQR01001759.1-human-gut-metagenome-genome-assembly--contig:-NODE-1759-length-11703-cov-5.135300_pt1 | contig 11703 bp, 10 predicted proteins | sample MGYA00242944_ERZ507941 | MGnify/ENA primary metagenome ERZ507941 (study PRJEB26167, sample SAMN06115398) | human gut metagenome | host: Homo sapiens | place: China:Chongqing | collected 2016-06-23...
CATCAAGCGCGAGATGAACAACGGCAAGTGGACCGCCATTGCCATTGGTTATATGTGCGCTCTGGCTTACTGCGCCGCTCTGGTGGTGTACCAGCTGGGCGGCCTGATCACCGGTGAGATTGGCTTCAACTTCTTCACCATCGTGGCTGCTGTTGTTCTGGTGGCCTTCATCTACCTGATGGTGCGTCCCAATAAGTATGCGGGTAACAACGAAGTCAAGATCGACGTGACCAAGATCTGATCAAACTGCATGACATGTGAAAGGGTGTGTTTTGTATGATGGAATTCCTCGCTGCAAATTTTAATCTGCCCACGATCATTGTGGCAGTCATCGTGTTTGGCGGTGTGGGCTGGATCACATGGCACTCTCACAAGCATGGCGGCTGCGGTGGCTGCGGCGAGGGCGGCTGCAATGGTAATTGCGGCGGCTGCAGCGGCTGTCACTGATCGGTAAAAACCGCAAGGGGCGCGGGCTGGAACTTTCGGCTCGCGCCCTTTTTTTAGAAGAAAAAAGTTAGCCTTGAGTAACATCAAAACGAAAGAGAGTGATCGGGATGGAACTTACGCCGGCGCATCTGCGCTATCTGCTGGCAATCTACGAGGTCTCGCAGACCCATCTGGATATCAGCTCCCGCAGCATTGCGGAAAAGCTGGGGGTCACCAAGCCCTCAGTGGTGCGCATCATGAACCTGCTTATGGAGCATGGCATGATCGTAAAGGAGCATTACGGCAAGATCTATATGACCGACCGGGGCATCTGGGTGGCAAAGCAGGTGGACCGGCAGCTGAAAACGATCCTGACCCATTTCCCGCCGGTCAGCGAGCCGCTGTCAGAGGAGGAACGCTTTGCGGCGGCGCTGGCCATGACCAGTGCACTGCCGGAGCGCATCTTTACCGGCGAATACGAGCGTCTGTTTGGAACAGCGGCGGATGACACAGAAATGGAGAAAGCCCAGTGATCAACAAAAAATTGCTTTCCTTTGACCGCGGTGCGCTGCGGTATGTGGGAGCCAATGTGGCTTTCCAATGGCTGGGGATGCTGTGCAACGTGATCTTTGTGCGGGCCATCGCCCGGCTGGTGGGGGCGGCCTTTGCGGGCATGCTCACCACCGGGGTGCTGTGGCAGAACCTTCTGCTGTGTCTGGGCACGGTGCCGTTCCGGTTTGTGTTCACCCTGCTGGCATCCGGCATGAGCGACCAGGCTTCCAAGAACGTCAAGCGCACCCTGCGCAGCAACATTTACGACAAGCTGACCCGTCTGGGCCCCAATTACACCGAGACCGCCGCCACCAGCGAGGTGGTCATGCTGGCCAGTGAAGGCGTGGAACAGATCGACACCTACTTTGCCAAGTACCTGCCCCAGCTGGTATACAGCCTGCTGGCCCCGGTCACCCTGTTCGTGCTGCTGGTGGGAGTGCACGCACGGTCGGCCATCATCCTGCTGTGCTGTGTGCCGCTCATCCCCATGTCCATCGTGGCGGTGCAGAAATTTGCCAAAAAGCTGCTGGCAAAATACTGGGGCGAGTACACCACCCTGGGCGACAGCTTTCTGGAAAACATCCAGGGCCTGACCACCCTGAAGATCTATCAGGCCGATGGCTGGAAGCATGAGCAGATGAACGCCCAGGCCGAGCGCTTCCGCAAGATCACCATGAAGGTGCTGACCATGCAGCTGAATTCGGTGACCCTGATGGACCTGATGGCCTACGGCGGGGCCGGGCTGGGCATCATCAGTGCGGTGTCCGCCTTTGCCAAGGGTCAGCTGAGCCTGACGGCCACGTTGACCATCGTGCTGCTGGCGGCAGATTTCTTCCTGCCGCTGCGGTTGCTGGGCAGCTATTTCCACATTGCCATGAACGGTGCTGCCTCGGCAGAAAAAATCTTCAAACTGCTGGCAGCAGAGGAACCCGCCAATGGCGAACAGACCGTGCCGGAACAGGCTGCCCTGCAGCTGGAGCACGTTACCTTTGGGTACGAGAAGGACCGCACCATTCTGCAGGACGTGTCCCTGACCATCCCGCAGGGCAGCTTTGTCTCGCTGGTGGGTGAGAGCGGCTGCGGCAAAAGCACCATTGCGGCGCTGCTGTCCGGCAGCCGCACCGGTTACACCGGCAGCGTGACGCTGGGCGGTGTGCCGGTGGAACAGCTGCAGCGGGCCCAGCGCCTGCGTGCCCTGACGCTGGTGCCCCACAATGCCACCATTTTCAAGGGCACGGTGGAAGCAAACCTGCGCATGGCAAAGCCCGATGCCACCGAGGCCGAGCTTTGGGCCGCACTGGAACAGGTGAACCTGGCCGACTTCTGCCGCAGCCAGGACGGCCTGCAGACGGCCCTGCATGAGGGCGGCAGCAACCTGTCCGGCGGCCAGCGGCAGCGCCTTGCCATGGCCCGCGCCCTGCTGCACGACACCCCCATTTATCTGTTTGACGAAGCCACTTCCAACGTGGACGCCGAGAGCGAAAACGACATCATGGCAGCCATCCGGAGTTTGGCGGGCCGCAAAACGGTGATCCTGATCTCCCACCGGCTGGCCAACGTGGTGGACAGCGACTGCATCTATGTGCTGGACAAGGGCCGCATCGCAGAGCGGGGCACCCACGCGGAACTGCTGAAAAAGCAGGGCGCCTACAGCCGTCTGTACACGGCCCAGAAGCAGCTGGAAACGCTGGAAACGGAGGATGCCTGATATGAACGAACCCAAGCATCGCAGCCCCTTTGTCCTTGTGGGCCGCCTCATCGTGCTGGTCAAGCCCATGCTGCCCATCATGCTGGCGGCCATCGTCATGGGCGTGGCGGGGCATTTCTGCGCCACCTTCATCACCATTTTCGGCGGCTTTGGCATCCTGCGGGCGCTGGAGCTGGCCAGCCCGCTGCGCTCGGTGGGCACTGCCTTTGCCTGCATTCTGGTGTTTGCCCTGCTGCGCGGCGTCCTGCGCTATGCAGAGCAGGCTTCCAACCACTTTATCGCTTTCAAGCTGCTGGCCCTCATCCGGGATCAGGTGTTCGGCGCGCTGCGCCGCTTGACCCCGGCCAAGCTGGAGGGCCGTGACCGCGGCGACCTGATCTCCCTGATCACCGCCGACATCGAGGCACTGGAAGTGTTCTACGCCCACACCATCTCGCCCATCTGCATTGCCTGCATCTGTGTCATCGGCATGACCGGTTTTGCGGCCAGTTACCACATCCTGCCCGCACTGGTGCTGCTGGCCGGGTACCTGCTGATGGGCGTGCCCCTGCCGGTGTGGAGCGCAAAGCGCGGCGCCAAGGTCGCCCGGGAGTACCGGCAGGCCCTGGCCGACACCAACAGCTATGTGCTGGAGAGCCTGCGCGGCCTGCGCGATACCCTGCAATATCAGGACACCGCTGCCCGTGCGGCCGGCATCACGGCCCACAGCGAGACACTGGGCGAGAAGCAGAAGGCCCTGAAATACCGCGAGGGCCTGACCGTGGCCATCACCAACACCCTGATCTTGTTCACGGTCATCGCAGTGCTGGGAGTGAGCCTGCAGCTGTACCGGAACGGGCAGATGGGCGAGGAAGGGGTGCTCATCTGCACCCTGTCGGCTCTGAGCTCCTTTGGCCCGGTGGTGGCACTGGCCAACCTCGGTGCCAGCCTGACCCAGGTGTTTGCCAGCGCCGACCGTGTGCTGGACCTGCTGGACGAAGAGCCTGTGACCGCCGACGTGACCGACGGTGCCCACACGGCCTTTGCGGGGGCGCAGGCGGAGCATGTGAGCTTCTCCTATGCGGACGAAGAGGTGCTGCACGACCTGAGCCTGACCATCCCGGAAAAAAAGATCGTGGGCATCACCGGTCGTTCCGGCAGCGGCAAGTCCACCTTCCTGCGGCTGCTCATGCGTTTCTGGGATGTGAACACCGGCACCATCCGCTTTGGCGAGGAGGACATCCGCCGGGTGAACACGGCCACTTTGCGGGCACAGGAGAGCCTTGTGACCCAGGAGACGGAGCTGTTCAACGACACCATCGAGAACAATATCCGCATCGCCAAGCGGGATGCCACCCGCGAAGAAGTGGAAGCGGCCTGCAAAAAGGCTGCGCTGGACGGCTTTATCCGCAGCCTGCCCAAGGGGTATGACACCCCCGTTGGTGAGCTGGGCGGGGCCTTGTCCGGCGGCGAGCGGCAGCGCATCGGTGTGGCGCGGGCATTCCTGCACGATGCACCCTTCCTGCTGCTGGACGAGCCTACCTCCAATCTGGACAGCCTGAATGAGGGGGTCATCCTCAAGGCTGTGCGGGCAGAGTGCAAAGACAAAACGGTGCTGCTGGTCTCCCACCGAAAGTCTACCATGGCGGCGGCAGACATCAGCTTTTCGGTGGAAAGCGGCCGCCTGAGCTGAAAACGGGTTCAACAAAGAAACAGCCGGTCTCCTGTGCGGAGGCCGGCTGTTTTTGGTCATAAAGAATTACTGGATCGCATTCAGGATCTGCTGTGCAATGTACTTGTGGCCTTTGACGGTGGGGTGGCCGTCCGCAGCGGTCTGGGTGCGGGGAATGTCCACATAGATCAAGCCTTCCTGTGCGGCAAGGTCTTTGGCAAAGCGGTTCAGTTTGCTGAAGTAGCGATTCCATGCGGGCAGCAGAGGCACGGGATTGGTGTAGCCCAGCAGCACGATTTTGACATCCGGGTTCAGTGCGCGGATACCGGCCACGATCTGCGGCAGGCTGTTGGTCACATTGGTATAGGCCTGATCGCAGATCTCATCCATGCCGCGGAACAGCAGGCGGTTGGTGGCGCGGCTCTCGTCAAAGGTAAGGGTCATACGGTTCAGCGCTTCGAGGAAGAGCCCCAGCTTCTGGAAGTTGAAATCGCGCAGGGCACCGCTGACCATCAGTGCGGCAAGCTGCTCGCTCTTCCAGTTGGTGGCCTCGCCCAGACCCACGATGCAGGGCACCAGCGCGTCGTTGGAGCCGATCTGGATGGAAATGATATCGGCCTTGCGCAGATATTCCTGATATTCCGGGTAGACGTAGTACGAGCCGGAAGCCTGATTCATCTTGGGCATGGCGCTGCTTTGCACCATATCCACCATGTCGGGGCTCATCAGGCTGGGCAGGCCCAGATTGATGGCGTGCTGGCGGTCCAGCCCAAGGCCCTTGCCCACAAGGGCGGTGTAGCACTGGGAAGAGTATCCCTCGAAGTTTGGCCGGAGATCGTAGCCGATCTGGGCGATGTTGTATTTCATATCGGCAAGGCCGACACCGGAGGTGATGCTGTCGCCCAGCGCCACATAGGTGAGCTGCGGCTCCGGCTCGCCGGCTGTCTGGGCATCGGCGGGTGCTGCGGCCTGTTCCTGCTGCACCTCTGCTGCTTCGGCGGCAGGCAGCTCCGTCTGTTCGTCGGCAGCAAATGCAGGCATGGCCAGCAGCACAAGCGCTGCTGCTGCGGCCAGAAAGCTGGCAAATTTTTTGTTTTTCATTGAGATTCCTTCTTTCCGGAATGACTGCACCTGTGCGGCACAGCTGTTGTCTCTATGATAAAATGGAAAGTAAAAATTGTCAACTGACAAAATTCAAAAAATTGCAGTCATCGCTGCGCCCGTATTCTGCGGTTTCTTCCATACAAAAAAGCTCTCCCTTTCGGGAGAGCTCAGTGTCTGAAAAACGATAGGGTGAAGTTCAGGATCAATAATCGCGGGGAGTGATCTCTTCCTCCAGCTTGCGGTAGTCCACCTTGCCAACGGGGGTCATCGGCATTTCACTGATGAACTTGTAGCTCACCGGCTGCACGTACTCCGGCAGCTCTTCCTTGCACAGCTGGCGCAGCTCGCGCACGATCTGGCGCTTCTTTTTGTCGGCCTCCGGGTCCAGCACCACGTAGACGAAGGGAAGGCGGCCCTGCACATGGTCCTTGTCGGTGCAGCCCACCACCGAGCACTGATGCACAGCCGGATGGCGGCTGATGACATTCTCGATCATGGACGGGAACACCTTGAAGCCATCGTGACGGATGATCATGCGCTTGATGCGGGAGTCCAGATACACAAAGCCGTCCTCGTCCATGTAGCCGACATCGCCGGTGTGTGCCCAGATCTGGCCGTCTGCATGGCGGTGCAGGATCATATCGGTCTCATCGGGCTTGTTGTAGTAGCCCTTCATGACGGTGGGAGTGCAGATACAGATCTCGCCGCGCTCCCCGATGGGCAGCTCGGTCTCGGTGCCGGGCTCGAAGATGGACACCACCGTATTCAGCATAGGGATGCCCACGCTGCCGGGCTTGGTCACGTTGCCGGCGGCAACGGTAGCGGCAGAGGCGACTTCGGTCATGCCGTAGCCCTTGGCCAGCGGATACTCCACGTTGTGTGCCTTCAGGAACTCGTTCACGGTCAGCTCAGCGCCCAGCGGCAGCGAGTCGCCGCCGGCGGCATAGTTGCGGATGAAGGAGAGGTCCTTCTTCTTCTTGAGCAGCGGAGAAGCTGCCATCTGCTGGTAGTGAGCCGGAACGCCGAACATGTGTTCGGGCTTGTGCTTCCAGATCAGTGCGCCCAGCTTGTCGGGGTCCAGATTGGGGATGATGACGACGTGCAGGCCCATGACCAGCGGCATATGCACGCCGCAGGCGTAGCCGTAGGCAATGAACGGAGGCATAACGTTCATCAGCTTCTGGCCGCGGCAGAACAGGTTGCTCTGGGCAATGAATTCGTGGGCCAGAGAGTTGAAGCTGTCGTCGGTCAGCATAACACCCTTGGGCGAACCGGTGGTGCCGCCGGTGTGCACCACCACGCAGGCGTGCTGCGGGTCGTAGGGTTCGGCGTTCATGCTCTGATTCTTGCCCTGCGCAATAAAGTCCTTCCAGTGGATCACGTTGGACTTGTAGCGGTTCTTATCGGGGTTGGTCAGCTTGTAGCCGACGGCCAGATGCAGCGGCAGGGAGTCTGCGGGGCTGATGACCAGAACGCGCTCCACATTGGTGCGCTTTTCTGCCTTGTGGCAGCGCTCATAGGTCACATTCAGGCAGATCAGCAGGCGGGAATCCACCTCTTCGATGTACTCGTGGATGCCCTCAACGCTGTAGCGCGGGTCCACCAGATTCAGCGTTGCGCCGATCATATCAGCAGCGTAAAAGGCGTAGATCACCTCGGGGGTCATCACACTGACAACGGTGATGATGTCGCCCTTCTTCACGCCGAGAGCACGGAAGGCAGCAGCGGTTTTCTTGACATTCACAAAGAGGTCTGCAAAGGTGAATTTGCGGCCATAATACTCCAGAGCGGTCTCGCTCAGATGGTTCTTGTTCTGATGGCAGAGATACTCAAAGGCGCTGCACTTGGGCAGAGGCATGTCGATGTATTTCTGGTCATAGTACTTCAGCCAGGGCTTCGCAGTGGACGCATAGAGCGGTTCACGCTGTTCAGTAGTCATAGAATAAAGTCCTCTTTTCTTTCTTCTTTTCATTGCTAAAAGCCGACAGCTTTGCAAGAAAGATGAAAGCCGCCGGTCAAATCACGCAAATAACTCAAAAATTAGAATCAACGATGCAGTCTCTATTGTAGTGGAGCCGCCTGAGAATGTCAAGAAATAAACTATGAACGTTGCGTAAAAGTGCCGTAAAACAACGATTCAGCCCGAAATGTCGGGGGTCAGCGCGGCAGCCACTGCTCGGCTTCGGCAGCGCTGCACAGTACAAAATGCTCAGGCCGCAGTTCGCGCCACTGGGGGGCCTCTCTGGAGTAGTCGTGCATGGCGGGGTCGTACACCAGCAGCTTTTTCTGCCGCTCCCGGCGGGGGTCCGGCATGGGGATGGCGGACAGCAGGCTGCGGGTGTAGGGATGGATGGCGTGGGCCACCAGCTCCTCCGCGTCGGCCAGTTCCACGATGCTGCCCTTGTGGATGACTGCAATGCGGTCCGAAATGTAGCGCATCACCGAGAGATCATGGGCGATGAACAGGTAGGTGATGCCGCGCTCTTTCTGCAGGCGGCGCAGCAGGTTGAGCACCTGGGCGCGGATGGACATGTCCAGAGCGCTGATGGGCTCGTCGGCCACAATGAATTCCGGCTCCACGATCAGCGCACGGGCAATGCCGATGCGCTGCCGCTGGCCGCCGGAAAATTCGTGGGGAAAGCGGGAAGCAAATTCCGGCAGCAGGCCCACGTCCAGCAGAGCCTGCCGCACTTTTTCTTCCCGCTGGGCGGCGGAGAGGTCGGGCCGCACGTTCTGCAGGCCCTCGCCCACGATGTAGCTCACCTTGGCGCGCTCGTTCAGCGAGGACTGCGGGTCCTGAAAGATCATCTGGATCTCCTTGATGATCTGCCGGTCCAGCTGGCGGGAAATTTTGCCGTTGATCTTCTGGCCTTTATAAAGGATGTCACCGCCGGAGGTGGGCAGGATGCGCAGGATGGCCCGGCCGATGGTGGTCTTGCCGCTGCCGCTTTCGCCTACAAGGCCGAAGGTCTCGCCCTTATAAATTTTAAAGTTGGCATCCTGCACAGCTTCATATGCTTTTTTGCCGGAGCCGTAGGTTACATTCAGGTGGTTCACTTCCACAAGAACTTCGCGTTCATTTTCCATCTTACAGCCCCTCCTCTCGCAGCATTTTCACCGCAGCCGGCGGCTCGACTCTGGGTGCCCGGGGGTCCAGCAGCCATGTCTTGGCCTTGTGGGTGGGGGATACGGTAAAGTAGGGCGGACGCCTGACAAAATCGATCTTGAGCGCCTGCGGGTTGCGGGGCGCAAAGGCGTCGCCGCGGATCTCGGCAAAGAGGTTGGGCGGGGTGCCCACGATGTTGAACAGGTCCTCGCCTTTTATGCCCATCTGGGGCATGCTGGACAGCAGAGCCCAGGTGTAGGGGTGGCGGGGGTCATAGTAGATCTCGTCGGCGGTGCCGATCTCTACGATGTCGCCGGCGTACATCACGGCCACCCGGTCGGCAATGTTGGCCACGACGCCCAGGTCGTGGGTGATCATGACGATGGTCAGGTGGTACTTGGCCCGCAGCTCCTTGAGCAGCTGCAAAATCTGGGCCTGAATGGTCACATCCAGGGCGGTGGTGGGCTCGTCACAGATCAGGATCTTCGGGCGGCAGGCCACCGCAATGGCGATCACCACGCGCTGACGCATGCCGCCGGAGAACTCGTGGGGGTACTGCTTAAAACGCACTTCCGGGTCAGAGATGCCCACGTCCCGCAGGTATTCCAGTGTTCTGGCCCTGGCCTCGGTGCCCTTCAGGCCCTGATGCAGGGTCACGGCCTCCAAAATCTGGTCGCCGATGGTTTTCAGCGGGTTCAGGCTGGTCATGGGGTCCTGCATGATCATGGCAATTTCGCGGCCCCGGATGCGCAGCCAGTCCTTCTCGGTTTTCAGGCCGGACAGGCGCACCGGCTCTGCGCCGGGGGTAGGGCAGTAGTCGATGGTGCCGCCGGTGATGGAGCCATTGGTGTCCAACAGGCCCATGAAACTCTTGGTGAACACGCTCTTGCCGGAGCCGGACTCGCCCACGATGGCGAGGACTTCGCCGTGGTAGACGTCGAGGTCGATGCCCCGGATGGCGTGGAGGATCTTTCCACGCAGATTGAATTTGATGTTGAGATCCCGCACAGAGAGGATCAGTTCATTCTTTTTCATGTCTGTTCCTCCTTACTGCAGATGGTTCTTGGGGTCGGCTGCGTCAGAGAAGGCGTTGCCGATGAGGTAGAACGCGATGGTGACGAAGCTGAGGATGATGGTGGGGTAGAGCAGCTGATAGCGCAGGCCAGCCTGCATCATGACCTTGCGGCCATCGTTGATGAGGTTGCCCAGAGAAGGCACCTCGACAGAGAGGCCGAGGCCGATGTAGGTGATGAAGACCTCGCTGCCGATGGCGGCGGGGATGGTCAGGGCCATGCGGAGCATGATGACCGACACGAGGTAGGGCAGCAGGTTGCGCACCACGATGCGGGAGGTGGGGGTGCCGATGCAGCGGGATGCCACGTTGTAGTCACGGTCACGGATGATGAGGATCTGGTTGCGGATAAAACGCGCCATGGCGATCCAGCCCGTGATGGACATGCCCAGGATCAGCGTCTGGACGCTGGGGCTGGCGACATAGGAAATAAGGATCAGGATGATGGTGGAAGGCACGTTGTCGCAGATGTTGTACAGCTCGGTGAAGAAGAAGTCCAGCTGACGGACATAGCCCCAGAGCACGCCCACCGTGATGCCCACCACGGCCTCGATGAGGGCCACGAAGAAGGCGATGGTCAGGCTGGTGCGTGCACCGGCCCAGATGCGTGCCCACAGGTCCTGTCCGATGGAGTTGGAACCCCAGATAAAGCCGTCCTGCCCGGGGGCGATGTTGCGGAACTGGATGCCGGTGGCAGGGTCCACGGCGCAGAGGTTCGGGTCTGCCTGACCGGGCAGGTGGGGCTGGATGAAGGCAAAGGCCACCACAGCGGCCAGCGCCACCAGCAGAACCACCGCGAACCTGTTCTTGAAAAAGGCGCGGAAGGTGCTGCCCCAGTAGCTGTAGTTGGAGCTGGCAGTGGCTTCGGCCTGCGCCTCGCTGAACCCGGCGGGGGTGAACAGCTCGTCTTCGGGCAGAGCCTCCCATCCGGCAGTGTGCTGTGCCTGCGCGGCGTTGAGCTTGTCTTCCAGCAGCCGGGAGCGTTCACGTTTGAGAAAAGACAGCATCAGCGGCCACCTTCCTTCCTGCCAAAGTGGATGCGGGGGTCAAGGAGAACCATGAGCACATCACCTAAAATCAGGCCGATGATGCCCACGCAGGCATACAGCAGTACGATGCCCTGCACCATGGTGTTGTCGTGGCGCTGCACGCAGGTGACCAGCAGACCGCCCATGCCCGGGATGCTGTACAGGCTCTCGATGTAAATGGAGCCGACGACAGTGTTCAGAAATGCGGAGGGAATGTACTGCACCAGCGGCACCATGGCGTTGCGGAAGATGTGATGCAGGGCAATGCCGCTCTCGCTCACGCCCTTGGCCCGGGCCAGCTTTACGTAGTCCTTGTTGCTCTCGTCCACCATATAGCGGCGCAGCCACATGGCGTAGAACGCAAGGTTTGCAAGGCTCATGCTGCACACCGGCAGCACCCAATAGCGCCAGTTGGCGGCATCGAACAGCAGGCCCACGCCCATGGCGGTGGTGCCGTACATCTGAATGTACAAAAAGTACACGGCGGCAGGCACGGCCTGAATGAGCACGATGACGGCTGTGCCCAGCTTATCCGGCCAGCGGCCCTTGCACCGGCCAATGACAAGGCCCAGCGGGATGCCGAAGATCAGGCTGAGCAGCATGGCCAGCACGCCCATTTCGATGGAAATGGGCAGCTTCTGGGCAAGGATCTTGGTCACGGGAGCGTTGAGCTTGTAAATGTGGCTCACGCCCAGATCACCGTGCAGCGCATCCCGCCAGAAATGGCCGATCTGCACCGGCAGCGGGTCCAGCAGACCCATGGACTGCAGTCCGGCCTGGATCTGTGCCTCGGTCATTTTTTCGTAGTTGGCAAAATAGCCCTCTACCGGCATGAGCCGCAGCAGGCAGAACACCAGCGTCACGATGATGAACAGGGTCAGGATCGAGCGCCCGATGCGTTTTGCGAGATATTGCACCATAGTGTGCACCTCTCTTTTTCTTTTGAAATACAGATAAGTATAGAATAACGCAAAATCTTACGTTTGGAAAGTGATTTGTGAGTTTTTGCGGGAAAAATGAGGAGCAAACAAAAACTCCCTCAGCCTTTGCTGCGCA
>ENA-UEQR01001772-UEQR01001772.1-human-gut-metagenome-genome-assembly--contig:-NODE-1772-length-11683-cov-4.966138_pt1 | contig 11683 bp, 9 predicted proteins | sample MGYA00242944_ERZ507941 | MGnify/ENA primary metagenome ERZ507941 (study PRJEB26167, sample SAMN06115398) | human gut metagenome | host: Homo sapiens | place: China:Chongqing | collected 2016-06-23...
ATCTCTCATTCATTATCCATCTAGTTATCTGATCTTTACAGAAAGACAGTGAGACCGTGAGACTAAAATATTTTTTTATTTCTTGGGAGCGAGCAGATTAGTCCTTATCTACAGAAAATTTAAAGATACACTGGCTCATGTATTTTTCTCCCGGGCGAAGCACAGCCGAAGGCCATTCCGGTTTGTTCGGAGTATCCGGATACTTCTGAGTTTCAAGACATACGGAAGCACGCTGATTATATGTGATACCTTTCTTTCCTGTCAGAGAACCATCCAGAAAGTTGCCGGCATATACCTGAATACCCGGTTCGTTGGTATATACATCCAGTACGATACCCGTTTTGGGAGATTCGAGTGAAGCACATTTACGGGAAATATCCCCTTTGGCATTCAATACCCAGTTATGGTCATAACCATTTCCATTCTTCAATTGTACAAAATCGTAGTCGTTAATGCGTGCACCTACCGGAGTCGGAGTACGGAAATCCATCGGAGTGCCTTCTACCGGAGCAATCTCGCCGGTTGTCATGAATGTGCTGTCTACCGGAGTATAATAATCGGCATCCACCATCAGCAGATGATCTGCATTATTTGCCGCATCACCGTCAAGGTTGAAATAAGAATGGTTGGTCATATTTACGATAGTCGGTTTATCCGTTTCTGCTTCATAGCGGATATCGATTGCATTATCGTCTGTCAGTTTCATCAGGACTTTGCAGGTAATGTTACCCGGGAAACCTTCTTCGCCATCCGCAGCGACATAAGTCAGTTCAACTTCTTGCGGATTCGGTTGTACAGCATCAAACACACGATACTGGAATCCATTGGGACCGCCATGCAGGCAATGACCGTAATTATTCTGAGGCAACTGATATTCAATGCTGTCCAATGTGAATCGACCTTGATTGATACGGTTTGCGTAACGACCGATGCTGGCACCAAAATCAGAAGGTTTGCTGATATAATCCTGAATAGAATCGAAACCTAAAACTACATCCTGCATCTTACCGTCTTTATCGGGGACCATCACAGAAACAATGCGTCCACCGAAATTCGTCACGCATACTTCCATGTTGTTCTTGTTACGAAGGGTGTACAGATCGGTTTTCTTACCACCTACTTCAGTCTGGAAGTTAGTTCTTAACAGGCCGGAGTCGGTTGGTTGCTCGGCTTTCGGGGTACAAGCAGCTACAAAAAGGGCAGAAACAGCCCATAATGCTAAATTCTTCATGGTTGATATAAGTATTATTATAAATTAGTTCAACGAACATCTTTTATTGCAAAATTGGCGAAATTCTGATAGTTTGGAGGCAACATTCTTTCCAAATAATAGCACAAATCAGTCATTTCGCCAATAGTACAATCATAAACACTTATATCTTTCTAAATCAAAATGATTCATCTTATAGCAAATTCAAGTAAATTGATACCCAAATCAGTTACTCCTTTGTATTCGGGAAAGCCGATATTCTCAACCGGGCCGCTCCCATCGGAATCAATGTGATCTCTTCTTTAGCGCCTTTCACCGCATCTTCTTCGGGCAATACACCGCAAAGTCCGGTTTCGTCAATCTGCCATTCGGGGATAATCCGGCCGGTAGCTTTCACTTCCAAAGGCACATTGGCCACCGTGAACGGGAAGTTATCAGCAGGCCAGGACTTACGAACGACTTTGAAGTTCTTCAAAGGCTCTTTCTTATCCAATACCAACGAATAGTTCCAAGGGCTGTTAGCATAAATCTCAGTGGTAGGCCACTTCTTCGGATCGGCACCTTTCTGCCATTTGGAGTCACCGATGGCTGTTTCACGACTGTCTTTTTCTATATATTTCTCGTCAATCTTCAGAGATAAAGTCAACGGACCATAATCCACACTTACACTGTTCTTATTGACTTGCCACGTACGCATGGACAAAGACATCGGAAGAGTCATTTCTACTTTATCACCATCCGCCCATTCGCGTTCGATACAGAGATATTTACCGGATACGGGTTTCACACTGATCTTCTTTCCGTTGACACGTACTTCGGCTGCTTCAGTCCATGAAGGAATGCGGAGATAGAACGGAAAATTGACCTTTTCATCGGTAGAAACTGTGAATTTGATGCCTTCTTCAAAAGGATAGTTAGTCTCTTCGTGAAGGACAATTTCTTTTCCATTACCCACTTTTACCGTAGCTTTGCAAGCAGCATAGATGGCAGCAGCAATACCGTTGTCGGGAGTTGCCAATATCAGATGTTCCGAAAAATAAGGCCAGCCTTGTGCATGGTTATGCTGACAGCAACGGCTGCTGAACGGATTCATGGAAAGGAACGGACCACGGTTGTCAATACCCGGATGATGGTTCTTTGAGTCACTGACAGTATGATTCGGACAAGTGATATAACGCAAAGCCTTGAAGTCCGGCATCACAGCGGCAGGATAAGAGTTGAAAGCTACTTCTTCGCAATGCTCAGCCCACATCGGGTCACCTGTCATGCAGAGCATGATTTCATCGGAAGCCATTTGTTCCACCAGTCCGCAGGTTTCCACTCCCTGACGAGGATCGATATATCCCAGACGGGCATTCTCGTCGGCACTGAACATACCGCCCGGAACCTGGCCAAAAGTACGACGGATCAAATGATGTACATTATAAGATGCTTTGAGCATGGCGGAATCTCCGGTCTGCATATAATAAGTGGCAGGTTCGCGGAAACACTGGGCGATGTTCACATTGTGCCAGTTGGGCAGGGAAGTTGACTTTGTCCAGTCGGCTGTGTTGCGGTGAATCTTCTTGGCAAGGTCCAGCAAGAAGGCATCTCCGGTATGGTTATAAAGCCAATAGATACTGATGATGTTGTCACCGCCACGGCTGTTTTCCCAATAGTCTTCCAGAAGTTTATCGTCGGGGACAGTCATCTGCCATTTGAAGTAGTTCGTCATCAGGTCAATAACCCGTTGGTCCTGAGAATATTCATAATAAGATTGCAGACACCAGAGCATGATCATCTGTGCCCACAATTCACGTTTGCCGTTCCGTTCGTTGACAGGACCGAAGTATCCATCGGGCTGGCAACTGGCAAACACACCTTCAATCCATGTTTTTGTTTCTGCAATCATCTTCGGGTCATTCAGGATATAGGCAAGGTTGCCATAACCTTTCAGCCAGTAAGGTACTTCTTCCCAGCCATGATCACCACCGGTTGTCAGCCAGGCGTTATTATCTTTCTCCAGCCAGGCACTGATTTCTCCCAGATGTCCGGTCAGCCCGTCACGTTGCAGTTCGAGGTACTTCTTTACCCAGCCTTCCGGCTGGATGCTGCCGACAGGCAGCTTAATAAAGTTCAACGGACGAAGCGGAGCCCGATAGCTCACATAATTCACATTCGTCGATTCTGTGTCGGGGCGGTCCATCACCCTTACAGACTCACTGGCAGTGCGTGTAGTAAAAGCTGCTGTCAGTAACCCGACAGTCAGCAGCGTACCCGCAACACCCATTTTTAAAGATCGTTTCTGTTTCATTTGGAATATTTTGTTCAGGCATGAAATGCCTCGTTTAAATTCGGTTTATTTATAATTAAAAATCAACTCTCCACCTTTTATCAGTTCGTTATGAGAAATACGGTAGTCAGCAATCTTTTCCCCGTTGAAATGGATACTTTTGATCGGTGCGTCTTTCTTTTTCCGTCCTTCTGTCTGAATAGTAAGTACGTTTCCATTCGTCAACCGCAACAGTACCCTGTCGAAAAGCGGAGAGGTCAGATCATAGTATTCATCTCCCACAAGCAGAGGATAGAAACCCATTGCCCCGAACACGTACCAGGCACTCATCGTACCGTCGTCTTCGTCCATTTCGGGACTATACCCTTCGGGGGCATTCTTGAATGCCTTACCCAGATAAGGAGTCTTAAATTCCGAGTTGCCTCCATATTTATGGATCATCGGTTCGGTCATCAGACTGCGCACTATCTGCTGGGTTTTCTCCGGTGCCCCAAGTCGGTTGAACAGGTAAGGAACATGGATATCCGGTTCGTTTCCCTGATTATAAAGGTGATGGTCGAAGAAATAGGTAAGTTGCAAACGAAGAGAGTCCTGCCCTACCCATTCTATCATTTTATCAATGTATTGTGGAGCCGCCCATCGGTATTGCCAACGGGTTCCCTGATAGAGTCCGTTGTTCTTCATCACTTCAAAAGCGGGAGTCACATTCATAAATTCCTTTTCTTTTATTAGCCATTGCTGTTCCGATTATTGCCATGTTATTAGATTCTGTTCCACCAGAAGTAAAGAGTATCTCCTTATCCTGACACTTAAGAGTCTTTGCTATTATCTCTTTAGCTTCACGGATATATTTCTCTGCATCAACACCCTTCATATGCTTTGATGATGGATTACCATAATCTTCTGACATAACCTTTACTGCTGTTTCTACTACCTCTGCTGCACATTTTGTTGTAGCAGAATTATCAAGATATGCTTCCATATTGCCTCTTTTCCGCTTATTCTTCCATATTATACATAAGCACTGACAACAGCATCATTCCCGCTGTCTCAGTTCTTAATATTCTCTTACCAAGTGTAATTATCTCACAGCCTGCATTTACAGCTTCGTCAAGCTCTGACCTGTCGAATCCGCCCTCAGGTCCTATAAATATGCCAACCGATTCTCCATGTCCGATTTCTTCAATCACTTTCCTGGTCTTTTCCATGCCTTCTGCACACTCATATGGCAGTAATAGCTTATCTAGCTTTCCCGCATACTCAAGTGCCTGCTTAAATGTCATAACTTCTGTCACTTCAGGCTGGATACTTCTCTTGCTTTGCTTGGCTGCACTTAATGCAATACCATTCCAGCGTTCAACCTTAGCTTTAGCTTTCTTCGCATCTAGTTTTACAACGCTTCTTTTCATTGCTACAGGAACAACACTGTATGCTCCGAGTTCTACAGCCTTCTGTATTATAAGCTCCATTTTGTCAGCCTTAGGCAGTCCCTGAAACAGAATTATTCTTGAAGGCAGTTCTTTCCCCTGCTCGTCCTTGCTTAGTATATCTGCCCTTATATATTCATCCGACATAGAAGCAATGCTGCATTCATAATCAACATTATCTCCGCTGCTTATAAGAAGCTTGTCGCCTTCTTTGAATCTTAATACATTCTTAATGTGATTAACATCACTTCCAACTATATCTATATATGAATCATGGATATTCTCATGCTCTGCAAAAAAATGATACATACACTACTTCCTTCTTGCTGTGATATTAACCCACTCGCCATCATGGTTAATCTCAACTATCTCTAACTCAGGATTCTTCTTAAATGCCTCTGCCACTTCATTTTCCTTAGTATCTATAATACCGGAAGTAATAAAGTAAGCACCGTGCTTCATATGCTCATGTATGCATGTTGAAAGCGGCTCTAATACGTCTGCAAGGATGTTGGCACACACAATGTCGTAGCACTCATAGCCGCAGGCATCTTTTACAGCTTTATCATCAATGATATTACCCTCAATAACCTCAAGCTGCTTCTTATCTATATTGTTCTGCTCTGCATTTTCCTCTGATGCAATAATTGCATTAGGGTCAAGGTCTGTACCAAATGCATGCTTTGCACCATATTTTAATGCAACTACTGAAAGTATACCGCTTCCACAGCCGACATCCAGCACCTCATCACCATCTTTTACATACTTCTGAAGCTGCTTTATAACCATTCTTGTAGTCTCATGTGAACCTGTTCCAAAAGCTGTTCCCGGGTCAATGCTAAGTACCGCATGTCCCTTCATTTCCTCTGTCTCCGGCTCCCATGTAGGTTTAATGAATAAGTCTCCTATTGTAAATGTATGCCAGTACTGCTTCCAGTTATTAATCCAGTCCTTATCCTCTGTCTCTGATTCTGTGATTGTACCCTCACCAATATCAATAAACATTCTTAAATCTTCAAGTTCTGCCTTGACCTTCTCAAGCATTGAGCCATCATCTTCTTCACTGTCAATGTAGAAATTAACCTTAGCCCTGCCATCATCAGGTGGAAGGTCAGGTATAAAATCTACAAACATTGACTTAGCCTCTTCCTTAGTAAGCTGTACATTATCCTCTATTTCGATACCTTCAATTCCAATATCATTAAGTGCGCTGCTTATCATATCAACTGCATCTGTAGTTGTCTGGATTGAATATTTATTCCACTTCATATCATTGTCCTTTCGTTAACACAAACATTTTACATCTGTAAAAATGCTTCATATCCCTTTAATGTCTCATATAGGTCAGCCTTGCTTATTACCTCGTATGGTGCATGCATATTCTGTACAGCAATTCCACTGTCGATTACATTCATATCAAGATTAGCCAAGATATATGCGATTGTTCCGCCACCGCCTGCATCTACCTTTCCAAGCTCTGCCATCTGGAAATACACTTCTGCATCATCCATAACTTTTCTTAACTTTCCAATGAATTCAGCAGAAGCATCATTAGAACCACTCTTTCCTCTTGAACCTGTATACTTGTTAAATACCATACCTTTTCCAAAGAATGCTGAATTCTTCTTTTCAAACACTGATGCATAATTAGGGTCATATGCTGCACTTACATCTTATGATAACATATAAGAATTAGCAAGTGCTCTTCTTAATTTAAGCTCTGAATAATCATCGCATCTGTCCATAACCTCTGCGACCATATTTTCAAAGAATCTTGAATGCATACCTGTTGCACCGACGCTTCCAATCTCCTCTTTATCTACAAGTATGCACACACCAGTTCTTGTAACTTGTGGTGTATTAAGAAGTGCAATAAGCGACGGATAAGCACATACCCTGTCATCATGACCATATCCCATAATCATGCTTCTGTCCAGACCATAATCTCTTGCAGGTCCTGCCGGAACAGCCTCAAGCTCTGCTGATAAGAAATCCTCCTCTTCAATCCCATATTTTTCTTTAAGGATTGCAAGGATGTTCTTCTTAACTGCTTCCTTTTCTTCCTTATTCTCATCTGTATTATCACTGTCTGATTCTGCCGGCATGCTTCCTATAAGGATATCAAGGTCCTCACCCTCAACTACCGAGTTTCCTTTCTTTTCCATCTGTTTAGCAGCCAGGTGTATAAGAAGGTCTGATACTCCGACAACCGCATCATCAGCGTCTTCTCCGATTACAACTTCAACACATTTGCCGTTCTTTAATGCAACAACACCATGAAGTGCAAGAGGAATTGCTACCCACTGGTATTTCTTGATTCCTCCATAATAATGTGTATCAAGCAGTACCAGGTCTGAATCTTCATACATAGGATTCTGCTTGATATCAAGTCTTGGTGAATCAATATGTGCCCCAAGTATATTCATACCGGTGCTTATCGGTTCACTTCCAATATTAAAAAGCACTATTGCCTTCTTCATATTAACGGCATATACCTTATCGCCTGCTTTAAGTGTTTCATTGGCTGCTATTATCTCCTGTAAATCTCTGTATCCGGCTTTCTCTGCCAGCTCTACAGCCTTTTTTACACATTCTCTTTCTGTCTTGCACTCAGATATAAAAGTCTTATATTCATCTGCAAATGTGAATACATTGTTCTTATCTTCGTCTGAATATTTCTTCCATGCATTCTTTCTTTCCATAATGTCAACTTCCTTTCTATATTCCCAATGTTATCTGACCATCAGAATCTTCCTGATTATCTGCATCAAAGCTTTCGCTTGCAAGCTCTAACTCTGCCTCTTCCTTATATTGTTCAACCATGTCTTCACTTATTGTTGGAAGCTCATCTATCGACTGTACTCCAAATGACCTTAAGAAATCCTCTGTTGTTCCAAAAAGCATTGGTCTTCCCGGTGCATCAAGTCTTCCAACTTCCTTTACAAGGCCAAGTTCAACAAGCTTGCTTACTGCCCTGTCTGAATTAACACCTCTGATATTCTCTATCTCAATCTTAGTTACAGGCTGCTTATATGCTATTATCGACAATGTCTCTAATGCCGCATCTGTCAGTGTATATCTTCTTGGCTGGCTGCACACTCTTATAAGTGCATCATAATATTCCTGCTTGGTACACAGCTGGAAGCTGTTCTCAAGCTCAATGATTCTTATTCCCCTGTTCTCTGATTCATATTTATCCATAAGATTGTGTACTATCTTAACAGTTGTATCCACATCCTGTTCTATGGCATCTGCAAGCTTACCTGCTTCCACAGAATCACCCATAGTAAAAAGCACAGCCTCAATTATGCCTTCCATCTGTTCTAAACTCATCACACTACTCCTCTGTTATATCTTCAATAAGCTCAGGATCCCTGACCACCCTTATGAATATATCATCCTCCGGGCATTCCTGCTTAACCTCAACGAATCCGGTCTTAATAAGCTCTAACACAACTAAAAATGTTACTATAACAGCAACCTTTGATGGATTATTCCACAAAAGCTCCCTGAAACTAAACTCTTCATGCTCCATCATAAATGCTTTAATATCCACAAGTTTTTCACTCATGGTAACTTCTTCTTTCTCAATCTTTCCAAACTTGCTTCGTACAGGATCTATCTTATCTTCCTTACGTTTACAAACATCAGCAAATATTCTGTTAAGACGCATAAGTGTTGTATCGCCAATAACCTCTGTAAGATCAACCGGCGGTGTATATGCAGCAACCGCCTCTGGAATATTCTGCTTCTTATAATAGGTTCTCTCTGCATCTGTATGCTTGTCCTTTAATTCCTGTGCCATAGCCTTATACAGCTTGTACTCTAACAGCTTTTCAACAAGCTCTGCTCTTGGATCTTCCTCATTGCCTTCCTCATCCACTTCCTTAGGAAGTAACATTCTTGACTTAATATCAAGAAGAGTTGCCGCCATTACAAGGAACTCACTTACCACATTAAGATCTTCCTTCTTTAGCTGCTCAACATATTCCATATACTGTTCTGTAATCATTGCAATCGGAATATCATATATATTAACTTTATTCTTATCTATCAAATGTAAAAGAAGATCTAAAGGTCCTTCAAACACCTGAAGCTTAACACTTATTCCCATATCTGCCTCGCTATATTTACTGTGCATAATTACACGTATCACATTTTACATAAAATAACTGCTGTTTGCAAGTAATTGCTAAATTCTATAAAATAACATATAATATCTTGAAAACATTCAATTAAGGATTAAGGTATAAGAATGCTCAATTTAATATTATTAATCAAAAGAAATGTCACTAAAATATCTGAAGACCGCATCGGCGACTACGCATCCTCAGCATGTTACTATCTCATGCTGAGCTTTTTCCCGTTTTTTATTGGTCTTTTAAGCCTTATAAAGTTCCTGCCAGTTTCCAAGGCAGACCTTCTAAAAATCATATACGGCGTTCTTCCAACTCAGCTGCAGCCTATTGTCCGGGCAATGCTCACTGATATATATGACAATTCAACAACTGCATTAACCCTCATTACTGCAATTGCTATCATATGGGCTGCCGGTAAAGGTTTCATGGCTATTGTCCGTGGATTAAAACAGATATACAGAAAAGATAACCAGAAGAACTGGCTTTTCCAGAGAATAAGAGCAAGTATCTATGCCCTTATATTTATGATTCTTATTATTGCCAGCCTTATACTTATGGTATTTGGTAACAATATTATGAACTTCACTATGAAATATATACCACAGCTTACTAATGTAGTCGTGATATTCAGAGGAATATTTAACAGTAAACATTTTCTCTTTCCAAGTATATTCACACTCTTCTTTACTATAGCATTCTCACTTGTATCAAGAAGAGGAAAAAAGTTCTATAAAGAGATTCCTGGAGCTTTCTTTTCTGCTTTGGGATGGTATCTTTTTACAGCTCTATATTCTCTTTATGTTGGCCACTCACCGAACTTTTCATACATGTACGGTAGTCTTGCTACTATTATCATAGCACTTATATGGATGTATGCCTGTATGATTATAATATTCATAGGTGCAGAGATTAACTACTTCATCAATGATGAAAAAATATTCAAACATTATCTTGGGAAGAAATCAAAGTAAGCGTAGTCCCTCTGTAGAAGAATTCCAGAATCTGCGCGTAAGTCATGGATTCTGCCATTTTATTGGCAGCATTCTGACTCATGCCGATTCCATGTCCGTAGCCACCTCCTGTTATCTTAAATCCTGTAAGCTTCTTTCCCTCCGTCACCTTCTCAAACACACAGAATGTACTTGGCAGATTAGCATATCTTGTCGTTCCTGACTTAGTGTTCATATCCACATTTGCATTGCCAAATGCTGCCCTAATCGCTGATTCACTGTCTATCACTGTCTCGCCTTTATCACCTGTAACCTTAACTTTTACTGCCGCTCCTCCATTAACACGCTCAAGTACTTCAATATCCGTTATGTTTCCTACATTATTCCCTGTAGAACGTGCAAATCCTTCACTTATCTCTTTAACAGATTCCTCCATGCTCCATCTGTACAAGGTGCAGTCGTAATCATAATCAGCCTCATTTTCACCTTTTATAAATGTATTGAACTCCGATTCTACTGTCAGTGTAAGTCCTCTGTCCACTCCACCCACACACTCCGCAACAAAATACGGATAGTTTTCTGTTGTATTGCCCCAAAGTGTAACGTCTGTTGTGCTTCCACATGAGGTTGAATAGTAATATGTCTTAACAACTTCTCCGTTATATGATAGCACCTGTCCCGCTGTCTCATCTACTGCAGTATCTGTTGATTCTGCCCGCTGTGAGTTATTATATACCTGAAACTGTATTGAGTCATCAATATGTGCTCCATAAGCACTATAATAGTTATTAGAAAGTTCCGTATAAGCATAGCTTCTTGCACATACAGCCTGACATTTCAGTGCTTCAAGATTAAACCCTGACGGCATCTCGCTAGGAACAACTTTTTTAAGATAATCTTCTATCCCCACTTCATTTACAACAACAATTCCCTCATCATACAGTGAAACTTCAATAGTTCCGCCATATGAAGGTGTTCCTATGCCTCTGTTTACTGACTGGAACTGTATCTCACCTGATTTAGGAATTAGTTTTATTCTGCCCTCATTAAAGTCTTCTGTATCAGGATTAAACACAACCGTCTCCCCGGGTGCCGTCTCATAAGATTCTTCACCAGTCTCAACTATCATTCCTGAATCAGCACAAAAAACTGCTTCATTAAAAAATATATCTCTGAATCCGCTTGTCTTGATAATTACTCTTATATTGTCAGCCTGCAAAGGTTTATTCTTAATAGCACCACAGACTTCTCCATCCGCCACAATAAAATCCTGTAATGCATAACCGACAATTATACTGCTGTAATTACTTATCAATGAGTTTTCTTTTTCATACATAATAAAGTCCTCATCCAGCTTAACATAACCATAACCTTCAATTTCAACGCTGTCTTGTGAAACTGACAGCACCTTTCCACTTACAACATCCGTCTTGGTATTAACTCCAACAATCTTTCCATTCTCAACGGTAATATCACATAAACACCCGGTTACATCTTCTGCTATCTTTCCACTATTGAATTTCTTTATATTACCATACATATTAGCAGTTATCGTGTTGTCTTCTATATTAGTTACATATACATTTTTATAAATATTGATTTCTGACGATGTGTCCTGATATCTTGATTTAATCATATGTGACATATATATACATGCTGATGACATAAAAATCACCAGTGCAGAA
>ENA-UEQR01001774-UEQR01001774.1-human-gut-metagenome-genome-assembly--contig:-NODE-1774-length-11675-cov-29.802121_pt1 | contig 11675 bp, 6 predicted proteins | sample MGYA00242944_ERZ507941 | MGnify/ENA primary metagenome ERZ507941 (study PRJEB26167, sample SAMN06115398) | human gut metagenome | host: Homo sapiens | place: China:Chongqing | collected 2016-06-23...
GCAATGTTGGACCTTGTAAAAAATGAGTGTTTGAGACCGGATTCTCGATTTCTGGAACCAGCTTGTGGTGACGGGAATTTCCTTTCTGCCATACTCAAACGTAAACTCGCAGAATTAAGAAGAAAATATAAGAAGAGCCCCCGTGACTACGAAAAGCAAGCGATCGTAGCCATAGGCAGTTTGTACGGTGTAGATATAATGAACGACAATGTATATGCTTGTCGTGAACGCTTATTCTCTATTTGGAATGAAGAATACACTGACCATTGTAAAGCCGAGGCTTCGGACGAAGCTCGTCAAGCGGCTAAGTTTATTATCAGCCGAAATATCATCAACGGAAATGCGCTAACACTGATGTGTGTCGATGCTGATGGCAACGATACTACAGCCCCCATAGTCTTTTCAGAATGGACACTGATCGGTGGTACTCAGATGCAGCGTTCTGACTACACTATGTCAGATCTTCTTCTTTACAACGATAATAGTGAAGGAAACCTCTTTGCCCTGACAGAAGATCAAAAAGAAGAGGGCGGCATATTCTTAAGCAGATATATCACTCACTATAAAAAGGTTCAGGATTATGGAGAATAGTTTGTTTCAAAATGTATATAATCCTGATGTGCTGTCTTGTATTGCAAATCTTAGCAATGATGAGGTGTTTACCCCACCGGAATTGGCTAACAAGATTATTGATATGCTGCCGCAAGAGTTGTTTGAAAATCCCGATACGACATTCCTTGATCCTTGCTGCAAAAGCGGTGTGTTTTTACGGGAAATAGCAAAAAGACTGATAAAAGGGCTTGAAAAACAAATTCCTGATCTTGAAAAACGTATAGAGCACATATTTTCAAAGCAACTCTTTGGTATTGCTATTACAGAACTCACGAGTTTACTTTCTCGTCGAAGCGTTTATTGTAGTAAATATCCGAGTGGAGAGTTTTCAGTATATCAGTTTCCTGAAGAAAAGCCTCAAGGAAATATAATCTTCCAACGTATTAGACATACTTGGAAAGATGGTAAATGTATCTATTGCGGGGCTTCGAAAAATGAATATGATCGTGGAACGGAACTTGAAACCCACGCTTATCAATTTATCCACAACTTAGATGTACACAAAGTATTCAATATGAAATTTGATGTGATTATAGGCAATCCACCTTATCAAATGAATGATGGAGGAGGAGAAGGCAGTAGTGCCACTCCTATATATAATAAGTTTGTTAAAAACGCCATAAAGCTTAATCCTCGGTATCTGACGATGATTATTCCCGCAAGATGGTACTCAGGTGGTAAAGGACTTGATAGTTTTAGAGATGAAATGCTGAATGATAGACATCTACGCATAATTCATGATTTTCCAGAAACATCTGATTGCTTCCCAGGAATTAACATTCGTGGCGGAGTATGTTATTTCTTATGGGATAGTAATCAAAAAGGGGATTGTCTGATTTACAACCATAAAGGAAACATTGTTACATCTTTTATAGAAAGACCTTTACTTGAAGGTAATTCAACAACTTTTATAAGGTACAATGAAGCTATCTCTATCTTAAATAAAGTACGCAGTTTTAAAGAAGAAACAATGGATAATAGAGTGCAATCAAGGTTACCGTTTGGAATACCTTCGAATTTTGAGAATTATGAATTGACAAAATCAAGCAAAGCAAATATAACTCTATTTCGAAGCGATAGAAGTAAATCTTCTCAGAAACAAGTGTTTATAGAATCACGATATATAACTAAAAATATTGCTTGGAAAGATAAAAAGAAAGTGTTGGTTTCCAAAGCTAGTCCTGGTGGAGATGAATATCCCCACAGCATTATTTCTACTCCATTATATGCAGATGTAAATACAGTCTGCACAGAAACGTATTTGATTGTAGATTTTGTTAATAACAAGGTCGAAGGTCAAAACCTAATTTCATATATGACCACGAGGTTCTTTAGATTTATGATGTCTCTGATAAAGAATACTCAAAATATATCTAAAGGCGTTTTTGCATTTGTTCCAGCTCAAGATTATTCTAAATCCTGGACTGATGAGGAATTATATGCTAAGTATGGACTGACTGAAGAAGAGATTGCGTTTATTGAATCAATGATACGACCAATGGAGTAATATTATGGAACATAACTACTTTCCCCAACGACCTGCTGTTACTCCTACAATATATGCCTACAGATTGCCTGGAGTAGAGTCACACAAAGGATATTTGAAAATCGGGTATACCAACCGCACTGCCCAGGAACGTATTGAAGAGCAGCTCCACACAAGCAAAATCAAGTATGAGATTGTATTAGTCAAGTCTGCAATGGCTAATGACGGATCTTGTTTTACAGATAAGAACATACACAAGATTCTTGAAAGCAAAGGATGTCATCGACTGAATCCTCTTGACAAAACCGATGAGTGGTTCAAGTGTTCAGTATCTGATGTTGAAGCTGCTATATTATCCCTTCGTACAGGGTCAGACAATGTTGAGAACAGAACACAGAATTTCATGATGCGTCCTGAACAGTTTCGTGCCGTAGAACAGACTAAAAAATATTTTGATCAGGCACTCAAAGAAGAACCTGGTCGCACACCGAAGTTCTTGTGGAATGCAAAAATGCGTTTCGGGAAAACATTTGCCAGTTATCAGCTGGCAAAGAAAATGGGTTTGTCGCGGATTTTAATCCTTACATTCAAACCTGCTGTAGAATCGGCCTGGAGAGAAGATCTTATATCCCATATTGACTTTGAAGGATGGCAGTACATATCCAATAAAGATGCACGCAACAATAACCTGAATATTGACCAGGAGTTTAATCGTGCGGATAAGTCAAGACCTATTGTCGTTTTTGGTTCATTTCAGGATTTACTTGGCACAAACGAAAGTGGAGGAATAAAAACCAAAAATGAGTTTATCCATTCGACAAATTGGGATTTGGTAATATTTGACGAATATCACTTCGGAGCCTGGAAAGAGAGAGCGAAGGAATTGTTTGAGAAGGAGGATGAAGAAAATGAGGTAGATTTTGATGTGGAAAAATATCAGAAAGATGAAGCAAGCAATGCCATCAATGAAACATGGCTTCCTATTTCAACACGATATTATCTGTTTCTCTCAGGAACACCATTCAGAGCCATCAATACCGGAGAATTTATAGAGGAGCAGATCTTTAACTGGACTTATTCTGATGAGCAGCGAGCTAAAACGGAATGGAAAGGTAACGGTAATCCGTATATAGCTCTGCCACGAATGGTAATGCTTACTTACCGTATGCCTGATGAAATACAGGAAGTAGCAAAGCTAGGTGAGTTTGATGAGTTTGACCTGAATGTGTTTTTCGCAGCAGAAGGCAAAGGTGCAAATGCCAGATTCAAATATGAGAACGAGGTCCAGAAATGGCTGAATCTTATTCGTGGTTCATACCTTCCAGCTAGTGTAGATGACATGAAATTAGGACAGGATAAACGTCCTCCAATGCCATTCAGTGATACTCGATTGCTCAATGTACTTTCACACACAATTTGGTTTCTGCCTAATGTCGCATCTTGTTTTGCTATGGCAAATCTGCTTGCTCAACGGCAAAACAAATTTTACCACGATTACAAAGTAACAGTATGTGCTGGAACTGCAGCCGGAATTGGTCTGGATGCTTTGAATCCGGTTCAGGCGAATATGGGAGATCCTCTTAGGACAAAGACAATAACACTGACTTGTGGCAAACTGACAACAGGTGTTACCGTGAAGCCTTGGACTGGGATATTCATGCTACGAAATTTGAAAAGTCCGGAAACATATTTTCAGGCAGCATTTAGGGTTCAAAGTCCATGGGAAGTAAAGGATGAGGATGGAAATCGTATCATAATGAAAAATGAATGCTATGTTTTTGACTTCGCCCTTGACAGAGCCTTACGGCAAATATCCGATTACAGTTGCAGACTGGATATCAATGAATCCAACCCAGAGGCGAAAGTCGGTGAGTTCATAAAATTTCTTCCTGTGCTGGCTTATGATGGCAGCAGCATGAAAGAAGTTGATGCACAAGACATCTTGGATATCGCTTTGGCAGGAACTTCGGCTACGTTATTGGCAAAACGGTGGGAATCAGCCCTGCTTGTAAATGTAGACAATGATACACTGAAACGTTTGCTTGCGAGTCCTGAAGCCATGAAAGCCTTGATGAATATAGAAGGGTTCCGTAACCTGAACAATGACCTTACCACCATCATCAATAAATCCGAGGCCGTCAAAAAGGCAAAGAAAGAAAATCCCAATCCAACCCCAAAGGAGAAAAAGGAAATTTCTGACGAGGAAAAGGAAATGAAGAGTAAACGCAAACAGATTCAAGAGAAACTGATAAAGTTTGCTACTCGTATTCCAGTATTTATGTATTTGACTGACTACCGTGAAAGATGTCTGAAAGATGTCATTACACAGTTGGAGCCAGGACTGTTCAAGAAAGTTACAGGTTTAAGTGTCGAGGACTTTAATATGCTCTGTTCACTTGGTGTGTTTAATGCACCGCTAATGAACGACGCTATCTTCAAATTCAAACGCTATGAAGATGCGAGTCTGACATATACTGGTATCAATAGGCATATAGCAGACGAAGTAGGTGGTTGGGATACTACCATCCATAAGGAACAGTATGAAAAACTCTTCTACAATCAACAATCCTCAATGACACAGGTAGATTCTGATTACTATGCAAAAGGTACTAATACAGTCAATAAAAAACAAACTGAACAAGGAACAACAAAGGCCTCACAACCTCATTCTGTACCAATTGTACAATCTCGCTCTGTAAATGAGCTCACTACTGCGAAGTCACCATCTGTGCAATCAACAAAAGAGGATAGTGATATCAAAAAACAACTTGAGAAGTTAATGGTTGACAGTACTGTAGTTCACAAGAAGTTTGGTAAAGGAATAGTCGTAAAAATCAATAAAAATGAGAAGTTTATCTATGTCAGATTTACACTAGGAGAAAAGAAATTTATCTTTCCTGATGCATTTCTATTGGGTTTCTTGAAACTATAATTAACAAAATGTACCCCCCCCCTCAAAAAAGTTTGGATTGATTTTTTTTGGGGGGGGCTATATTTATACTTATCTAACAGTCTGTTTAAAATTCTTTTTCGCCTCGAGACTCGGCATTCTTAATTGCCAATATATGATCAAATAAGGTACTAAACTTTTCGTAATATTTCCCGTTAATTCTTTCTTTTCTACAGTCTTCATCTAATTTACTTTTTAGCCCCTCTTTACTTCTTATTGTATCAAGAGAAGTAAATGATAAGATGTACTTACGAAACAATTGACAGGTAAAATAGTCTTCAACATTAAAGTTTTCGATATTTTTCCTGTGAGCATATGGTGGATAAAAGGAGAACCAAGTATGCCGATTTTTACGAGCTTTACCAAAATTTTTAATATTCCATTTTTGTTTCTTTCCTAATGTACATGGCACAACTTGATTCATACTTTTAACACCTGCGTCATCTCCATCAAATAATGCGATAACAGTTTGTCCTTCTTTGGGGGTGAATTTCTGTGCAAAAGCATTAACATTAGAAGCTCCTCCACAAGGTATAAATTCAAATGATAAATCTAAATATCTTCCTTTATTTTTAAAATATTTGAGCGCAGCGGATATAAATGTTTCATCAGTGGGGCCTTCAACAATTAGGATATCATCATGAGATGACAGAAAAAGATTCTGTTTCTGAGATGTCCAAATGCCACTGGTTAATTTTTCAACTAGGTTAACGATATCTTTATCAATAACCTTAGTCTTACCATCTTCTTCTTTGTCAAGCATAATTATAGCACCTTTTGTTTTCTCTTCAAATGATGCCGTTAGGGTTGGAGAATGTGAAGTTATTATATTGCTACGATGACTCATGTGATCAAACATTTCTCTCAATTCGCCCTTTCTTGAGATATGTATATGACTGTCTGGCTCATCCATTAATACTAATGTTTGTTCATCTGATATTGCTTCTAAGATGAATAGGACAACCATCATCTTTTTTTCTCCCTCACTTAAAAATGCAGACTCTATTCCATTATTGAAAAATATGTTTAAGGTGTCTATGACCTGACTAGCTCCCATATATTTATTAAATAATAAGCGAGCATCATCATCATTTGGATTGAATTTAGAAATCTCTTTAGAAGAAATAGTTGGACTATCGTCAAATAGACCACGAAGTTGACGAATGAATAAAGTTATTTGATTCTCACTTCGCCATCTGTTTAATAGGTCAGTATTAAAATTTAGTTCAATAGAATCTATATTGTGTGAATCTATATTCAATTTATCCTTGAGAAACCTGTCAAAAGCAATATTGACATCTCGTGTCGCAAGCATACATAATAGGATATATTTCCACATAGTTTTATCAATATATATCATTGATAAGATATTTGGAGATTCTGCAGAACGTACACTATTTAAATATTCTTCATTTGCCTTTTTATAGTAATTATCCCACATTCGAGTATCTTCACCGCTATAGTTGCATACTATTCTATTGGGATAGATCATATCCATTTCATTTACAGGAATATCTCCTTTTTTATATTCTGTAACTCCTGCAATTTTATCATGCTTTACCCGATATGTAATATCGTTAATTTCGTAACGTAGCACGAAACTAAATAAAAAATCAGTTGAATGGTTTAATAAGACAGAGAATATACTGCTTATTGCTTCTAATATGTTTGTTTTGCCCGTACCATTATTACCAATAATTACATATGTATCATTGGCTGGATCGAAACTTAAATTTAAATTTTCAAGATTTCTAAATTCCGAAGTGATTTTTAGTGTCAATAGCTTCATATATTAAGAGAAAATCTTATTGTTGAAGTACTCAATATTTTTTTGCATCTGTTCTTCTAAAGATGCCTGCATTTTTCTAATTTCTAGAATCTTTGCAATAAGTTTGCGTTGCTCGTCTATTGATGGCAAAGCTATAAGTGTGTTCTCAAAAACCTTTTGAGATAATCTTCTTCTTCCAGTTGTTCCACTGCTTGAGTTAGAGAACTGATTCAATATGGCTTCATTGGTTAATACCAATTCTAAATATTCTGGAACTATTTTAGTTGTGTCAATATTATAAACCATAAAATCAGGAGTAACAATAGCTCCTTCAAGTGATGAGTTCACAATACCAAAAGCTGCGCTTTTTCCATCAATTTTTGAGATGACAAACTGTCCTTCTTTTACGCGCGTTTGACGTTTTGTCCCAATTTGAGAGCCTATAACTGTATCGCGTTCCTGAATGCCTTTGTTAAATAGTTTTACCGTCAAACGAGTGTATTTAATATTAGGTTCAACGTATATAACATCTTTGCTCAATGATACGACACTTCCAATCTTCACTTTCTTGTATATAGGATTATAATTAATATTTGTTACGTCGAAAACAGACTTAACACTCCAATTAGATAAATCCGAACGATTAACTATTTTTGTATAAGTCATATTTGACATAACTTTTCCACTTAACCAAGAAGAAACTTCTTTGGCTGCTATTGGCAATTCTTCATTTTGCGAAGGTAAACCAGTGGAAGAAATTCCGGCATCATTTACTTTCGTAACTGATAGCAGATAATCTTTCTCTGGCATCTCGCCGTCCTTGAGCTTTTCTATAAAAACAAGACTTGGTTTTATGTTTGCACCAGATGACAGAAATACATCTGCAGGTATTGAGGTAATATTGAGTATTTTGGCTCGTGTTTCTATAAATCTACGGACACGTTCCAATGCTGGATTATCCAGCACTCCTTCTGGCAATACAATACCTGCTCGTTTACCAGGTTTTAATAAGTTTATACAACGTTCAATGAATAAGATTTCGGTACTATTGTTGTTGATTTTATATAAATCTAATATGCGTTTTCCTATTTTTTTATCCTTGCCAATTTCTTGTGCATAATTTTTTATAGGAATATATACATTACTAACGTATTCGCTACCATACAAATTCTCATATAAAGTTTTTTCTCTATCTGTAGGAATATCTGAGTCAGTAATACGCATATCCTTTTCAACATGAGCTCCGAAAGGTGGATTTATAAGGATTATGTCAAAGTGGTTGTCATAAACTCCTCCTACATTAAGAAGACCATCATGAAGATAAACTCCAACATGTCCATCACCGTGCATAATCATGTTCATTTTAGAAGTTCTGGCCATACGGGCGTTGGCATCTACTCCAAAGAAATAGTCATGACATAGTTTATGATAACGACTTCCTTCAATTGTCTTATCACACTCACATAGTAAATTGTTGATCCTACTTTGTTTCTCAGAGTCTAAGAGATTCAAATTGTCCATCAATGTTGCAATCTGATTATGAATATCTTGATCAATCTCATTCTGAACATGTTCAAATGCTCTAATCAAGAATCCTCCACTTCCACAACAAGGATCACATACCTTGTCTCCTTCTTTTACATTCAACACTTCAACCATATAATTAACTATGGTCCTTGGTGTAAAAAATTGTCCTAATTCCCCACGGAAAGTTTTTCCTAGAAACAGTTCAAATGCAATACCCTTTATGTCATCAGAGGTATCATACAACTCGACATTGCTTAACTCTTCCAAAATAAGTAAGAAACTCTCTCTGCGAATTCTTATTCTATCTTCTGAGTCAAAAAGACCATCGGCTGAATATGTTTCCTTAACTTCGTTAAATAAATATTGGATGTAGTCTATTTCCCCATTATATGACAGCTCATCTTTTATGAATTTATCTTTGCTATAAACGAGTTCCTCTCTTGCATCACGTTCATACAGCATCTTTATAAATAAGATTTTACTTATTTCATCAAATGCTGCTTCTGGAGAGAGTTTATCCACATTACGTATGATATTGTGACAACGAGTTAAGGTTTTCAAAAACTTATCTTTTGAATAACCTCTCACTTTATTTACAAATAAAGCTAAATTCTCGTCTGAAATAATATCCTGAGCTGAGGGAAAATCACTAATACGTTCTATTTTCAGAGGTCTGGCATTTCTATCAATATAAAAGACTTTTGTTTCCTTAAGATTATGTGCGACATAAAATGCCATGTCATTAAGGACTGCCTGCTTATATTGTTCAAAATAATCTTCGGCTTTAATTTTTATGTGTTCAGCCTTACATGCAACAAGAACATAAATATCTGGAGCGAGCCCTGATTTTTTATCTTCAGGACTACGCCATATTGCAATATCTGCAATTGATGTTGGAGAAACCGTTACATTAAACTCCATCTGCTCTGGTAAATATCCATAAGAATCTACCAAACGTTGGAAAAAAGTTTCTGCCAACTTCTGCTTACTCTGATTTATATCTGCTCTCATTGAAACTATGTTCGTATTATTTTTTATGAAGTATTGACTTTGCCACACAACACCCCAATTAATTACAAAAGTACTAATATTTTGCAGCACTTGCAACATTTGTGGAATTCATTCTTGATTTAAGAAGCATATTTCGTTCTATGATGTGAATAAAGCATCATAGAACCATCACACAGCAATATCTTCATTTTTTATAGACACAAACATATTGTAGGGATAATTAATAACCAACCCACCTTAATCCAATAAAGAAATCAATGATATGAAGTCATTAGATGTATTATTTTATTGAATAATTCTTATCTTTGCAGTGTAATAAGAGTGTTCTTTGGATTGACGCAAGACATAGTAAAATATAAAACTTAGCTCGTTTCTAAATCGTTACCTATTAAAAAGCACATTCTTATAAACTGCTTATTTTCAACGTGTAGAATAAATGGTGATGCCTAGCCACATGCGTGGTCAGATTTTTCTTTATGCCGCAGAAATCGGCGATTTCCTTGAGGTAGCTGTTCATTTTCTGGTTGCATAAGACAGGCAGGCAGCATCCTTTCTTTATGCAGACCGGGTGTTCCCTGTATTTCTCCAATATGGCCAAGGGAACGGGCAGCAGCGGGATGTTGCTGATGGAAGACGCTTTTCTGCGGCGTTCCAGTTTGACCCTTCCCTTTCTTATCCACCAGTCCCCGAGATTGTCCTGCACCAGGTTTTCCTTGTTCAGGCCGGCTACATCGGAGAACGCCAGGCCGGTGAAACAGGCAAAGACAAAGATATCCCTGACCAGTTCAAGCCGGGGAACCGCGAATTTTTTCTTTATGACGGCCTGTAGCTCGTCGTAGGTCAGGAATACCGGATCGGTCTCGTCCTGCTCCATCTTATAACCGTAAAAGGGATTCTTACGCATCCATTCCTTTGCCAATGCCATATTGGTGAATTTCTTGAAGCATTTCATGTAGCGGACTATCGTGTTCCGGCACAAGCCTCCTTCCGTTTTCAGGTAGATGTCGAACGCACGGATGAACTCCGGTGTCAATTCGTGGAAGGTGATGTCCTCCTTGCCATAATAGGAGGGGATAAGCTGCCGCAATTTCTTCACCACATTCTTATATCGGTTAATGGTGACAGGGGAATAGTCTATATTCACCAGGCTTTCCATTTCCTCGATGCCTTCCTGCATGGTGCCGAGCAACGTACGCATTCCGGTATCTTTTCCGAAAACTCGTTTCAGGATTAGTTTCGGGGTAATCAGAGCCTGTTCCAATACCAGTTCCTTGTGTTTCTCAAGGGCACGGGCATGTAATTCCGCAATATAGGTGTTCAACGCAACGGATGCCCTGTCCCTGCCTTTGCTGCGTCCTTTGGCCGCGTTCCATAAGTTCAGAGGCACGCTTCTTTGGATACGGGCATCGTCATAGTCTCCGTTGATGGTTATCCGCATCAGTACGGGTGCCTCACCGTTTTTCAACAATTTCGTTTTGAGCACGAAAAAGAGAATGTTCATTGTTCCTTGTTTCATCACTTTTGTTTTTTAGAAGTGTTACATCCAATTGTTTCGTCAAAACCAGATGGCATGAAGAGGTGAGACGAAGTGTTAAATTCGGTGGCTTTTTTGAGCGGCTTGTGGCAAAGCCATAGAAAAGCCATAAAAATCCCATTTTCTTAGGTTCGAATTGCCTTTGGTATCCCAGGGTCGATTCCTTTTTTTTATTCTGATGGGATATTCCGTTGTTTTAAACTTCTTTCACAATTTCAAGTTCATTCGGTCATGTGTGCAAAATTACTTTTTTACACCGGAGGTTGATGTTGGCAAATGATTGAAAAACAATGAAATATGGTGCGCGTTTATGGCTTTTTTCAAAGCCTTAAAAAAAGCCACTGAATTGGCAAAACCCAACTTCACAAATATGTAATGAAATGCGTAGCGAGGGTAAAAAAAGAACCCTTGAACTATCTCTAATTCAAGGGTTTTCTAAAATTGAAAAGCTTTTTGGTGGTGCCACCAGGAATCGAACCGGGGACACAAGGATTTTCAGTCCTTTGCTCTACCAACTGAGCTATGGCACCAAAATGGTTATCGGTAGAGCTTTTCACTTTGTAATAGAACACCTCTCAGAAACTATTGTTTCTTGTTTGCGGTTGCAAAGGTAGGCATATTTTTTGAATCTACAAATTTTTTGCAAATTTTCTGCCAAATTCTTTTTGGTTTCAAAAAAATGATTTACCTTTGCACTCGCAAAACAGAAACGGAATGTAGCGCAGTTGGTAGCGCACTACGTTCGGGACGTAGGGGTCGGGCGTTCGAGTCGCCTCATTCCGACAGA
>ENA-UEQR01001781-UEQR01001781.1-human-gut-metagenome-genome-assembly--contig:-NODE-1781-length-11653-cov-5.733500_pt1 | contig 11653 bp, 9 predicted proteins | sample MGYA00242944_ERZ507941 | MGnify/ENA primary metagenome ERZ507941 (study PRJEB26167, sample SAMN06115398) | human gut metagenome | host: Homo sapiens | place: China:Chongqing | collected 2016-06-23...
GGATCTCCCCTGTCACGTCCTTGCCGTTTAAAATCATGTGCTGCACGCCGTCTTCCTGGTGCTGGATCTCAATGTTCACATCATCCAGGCACCTGCGGATACCGTCTGCATCTCTGGGCCCGATGCCCATCAGCCACATATGATAGCCCACCGTGCGGTAAATCGCGCCGGTGTCGACATAAAGATAGCCAAGCTCCTTTGCCACACGCTTTGCCATCGTGCTCTTGCCCGCGCCCGCAGGCCCGTCGATGGCGACCGAAACATACTTTCCCATGTTTTATCCTTCCTGCGCGGAAGCACTCCCCGCCAAGCGGCCGGTTGCCCACGCAATCTGTAAATTAAATCCGCCTGTATACGCGTCCACGTCCAGAAGTTCTCCCGCAAAGTACAATCCCTTCACGAGCTTCGACTCCATCGTCTTTGGGCTGACCTCCGAGACCTTCACGCCGCCGGAGGTCACAATGGCGTCCTCGACGGGCGCTTTGCAGGCAATGGGCACGGAAAAGCATTTGATCGTCTCAAGCAGTGCTCTTCGCTGCTGCTTCGTGATGGAGTTGACCTTCTGCATGGGATCAATGCCGCTGCGGGCAATGACGACCGGGATCATGGATCTCGGCAGAAGCGCCGAAAGGCTGTTTTCAAAATCGCGGTTCGGCGCGGCGGAAAAATCGCGCAGAATGCGCGCGTCCAGCGTTTTTTCATCCAATGCGGGCTTGAGGTCGATCCTGACCGTATAGCCTGCCTCCCCGCGCGCCATATGCGCGCTGGCAGAGAGGATCACAGGACCGGAGAGGCCGAAATGGGTAAACAGCAATTCCCCAAAGTCCTCATAGACGGTCTTTCCCTTCGTGGTTACAAGTTTGACCGCAATGTTTTTCAGGGCCAGCCCCTGCATTTTCGCGCAGTCGTGCCCCTTCTCGACCAGCGGGACGAGCGAACCGGTCGGCTCTATGATCGTATGCCCGAGGGCCTGCGCCATGGCGTAGCCGCTGCCGGTCGAGCCGGTCGCGGGATAGGACAGGCCGCCGGTCGCAAGAATGACACAGTCTGCGGGCACGGGACCCTCCGCCGTTTTTACGCCGGTCACGCGGCCATCGGAAACGGCGATCTCCGCCGCTTTGCGCGGCAGGATACGCACATGGTATGCACGCAGGAACCGTTCGAGCGCATCCAGAACGGACTGCGACCGGTCAGAGACAGGAAAAACGCGGTTGCCGCGCTCGGTCTTGAGCGCACAGCCGTAGTCTTCAAAGAATTTCTTTGCGTCTGCGGGCGAAAAGCCCGCGAGGGCGCTGTAGAGAAAGCGCGGGTTCGTCGGGACGCTTTGCAGCACATCCTGCCACGGGCAGTCGTTCGTGACGTTGCAGCGGCCCTTGCCGGTGATGAGAAGCTTTTTGCCGAGCCGGCCGTTCTGCTCCAGCAGCGTCACCTGCGCGCCCGCCTGCGCGGCCATACCGGCGGCCATCATGCCCGCCGCGCCGCCGCCGACAACGACAATTTTATTCGACCCGCTCAAAGGCGTCATATTCATCCCAAATCCGCTCCAGATCCTCATAGGTTTTTGCCACGCTGTCCTCCTGCTGCAAGCCGACGGAGACGATCAGCGCGTTGACCACGCTCATCGGCGCGACGAGCGAGTCGACGAACGAGACCATGTTGCTCTTGGCGCACAGAACATAGTCGGCGACCTTCCCCGCCGGGGCCTCCGGCTTGTCCGTGATGGTCACGACGGTCGCGCCGGAGTCGTGTGCGTACTGCAGCAGCTTCACTGTCCGGCTGGAATAGCGCGGCAGGCTGATGCCGATGACGACGTCTTCGTGTCCCACGCGCAGAAGCTGCTCGAACATTTCGCTGGTGGCCGTGGAGGAAACAAGGCGCACGTTTTCAAAAATATTGCGGAAATAGAAATTCAGATAGTTGGCCAGCGCCGCGGACGAGCGCACGCCTACAATATAAATACACCGCGCACGCAGAATCGCGCCGACCGCACGGGTCATCTGCGCGCGGTCCAGCGCCTCCGCCGTCATGCGGATGGCGTTGGCGTCGCGCTGCAAAACGCTGGACACGACGTCCTGATTGCCGAACTGGTCGCTGGCGACCTCGATGCGCTGGACGCTGGTGAGCTTGTTCCGGACAAGCTCCTGCAGCGTCTTCTGCATCTCCGGATAGCCCGCGTAGCCCAGCTCCACGGCGAAGCGCACAACAGTCGACTCCGAAACCTCGACGGTCTTGCCGAGACGGCTGGCCGTCATAAACGCCGCCTTGTCATAGTTGGTCAGGATATAGGACGCGATCTTTTTCTGGCCTTTGGAAAAGGCGTGAATTTCGTTTTGAATACGGGTCAGAATATCTGCCGGCATAAGAAAAGCCCTCCGCCGCACGCGCTCAGCGCAAATATTTCACAATTTTCATATCTATTTATTTTACCGGCTTCCGCCGCGTTTTGCAAGCGGAAATCTGGGAAATGGGAATATTTTATACGGATTGCGCGCACCGGTTCGTCACAGCGGCGCAAGCAGTGCCGGAAGCTCCAGCAGGTCCGCCACAGCATAGTCGCACAGCGGCGAGATCGGCTCCGTCCGCCCATAGAGGCAGGTCGGGATCCCGGCATTGCGGCCGCCCTGCATATCGCTTGAGAGGCTGTCGCCGATCATGATGGACTGCGCGCGGTAGTCCTCGCCGATCTCGGCGAAAACCTTGTCATAAAACAGCTTGTCAGGCTTCTTGCAGCCCATCTGCTCGGAGATGAACACGCGGTCAAAATACTGCGCCATGCCGCTGGCGGCGATGCGGCGCGTCTGAATCTCCGTGTTGCCGTTTGTCACGATAAAAATTTTGTACTGCGCGTGCAGCTGCCGCAGCGCCTGTTCGCAGTGCGGCATGAAATTGCACTGATCGCCCAATTCGCGGAAGTATGCGGCGTTAAACGCCGCCGGGTCGGCCTCCAGACCGTATTCCGCGAAAAAGACGCGGAAGCGTTCGACATAGAGCGCCTCCTTTGTGATCTCGCCCCGCTCAAAGCGCTGCCAGAGCTCCGCGTCGAGCGTGCGGTAGCGCTCCCACATCTCCGGCGTGAACGGCAGGCCGAAGGCGCGGAACGCGATGGAAAGCGCGTTCCGGGAGCTGGTCTGAAAGTCAAACAGCGTATCGTCAATGTCCATGAGCAGTGCGCGAATCGGCATATCGGGAGCCTCCCACAGTTTTTTGTTTGATTGTAGCATGATTTGTGATACAATACAAAAAGATTTTTTCAGTAAGGAGTAACCCATGCAGTCTATATCGGAAATTCTGGCGCAGGAATTAAACTGCAAGCAGGAACATATCGAAAACGTCATTGCCCTTCTGGACGAAGGCAACACCATTCCGTTCATCGCCCGCTACCGCAAGGAGCAGCATGGCGCAATGGACGACACAGCGCTTCGGACGCTCGAAACACGGCTCCAATATCTGCGCAATCTTGCCCAGCGGCGCGAGGAGGTCAAGTCCTCCATCGCCGCGCAGGAAAAGCTGACGGACGAGCTGGCGAAGGCCATCGACGAGGCGGCGACGCTGGCTGAGGTCGAGGACCTCTACCGGCCCTACAAGCCCAAGCGCCGCACCCGCGCGACCATCGCGAAGGAAAAGGGCCTCGAGCCGCTGGCGGACGCAATTTTCGCGCAGACGCTGAAAATGGACGCGCCGGAGGTGCTGGCGCAGGCATACATTGACTCTGAAAAGGGCGTGGAGACGGTCGAGGACGCGCTTGCGGGCGCGTCGGATATTCTTGCCGAGCGCATTTCGGACGACGCGGAGGTGCGCAAGAGCCTGCGCACGCTTATGAACCGGCGCGGCACGGCGCGTTCGGCAGCGGCAAAGGACGTGGAGGACGACAAAACCGCCGTCTACCGGCAGTATTTCGAGTTTTCCCAGCCCATTTCCCGTTTACAAAGCCATCAGGTTCTGGCACTCAACCGCGGCGAACGCGAGGGGGCCTTGAAGGTCAGCCTGTCCGTTGACCGCGACGAAGCGCTGCAATGCATCCGGCGCGGCGTCGTAAAGCCCGGCAGCCCGGCGATGGAATTTATCAAGTCCGTCTGCGACGACAGCTATGACCGGCTGCTGGAGCCCAGCATGGAACGCGAACTGCGCACGGCGCTGACGGACATGGCAAACGAGCAGGCCATTCATAATTTCGCCCTCAACCTGCGCCCGCTTCTCATGCAGCCGCCGGTAAAAGGCGCGATCACGATGGGCCTCGACCCCGGCTACAGCCACGGCTGCAAGGTCGCCGTCGTGGACGAGACGGGCAAGGTGCTCGACACCACGGTCGTCTATCCGACGTTCGGCGAAAAACAGAAGCAGGACGCGATCGCGAAGCTTTCTCAGCTCATCAAGAAGGACAATGTGCGCCATCTTGCCATCGGCAACGGCACGGCCTCGCGCGAAACGGAGGCCATGGCCGTCGAGATGATCCATAAGCTTGGCGGCGGCGTTTCCTATATGATCGTCAACGAGGCGGGCGCGTCCGTCTATTCCGCGTCGAAGCTGGCGGCGGAGGAATTCCCGCAGTATGACGTGAACCTGCGTTCGGCAGTATCCATCGCACGCAGATTGCAGGACCCGCTGGCAGAGCTGGTAAAGATCGACCCGAAGGCCATCGGCGTCGGGCAGTACCAGCACGATATGCCGGAAAAGGAGCTGGACGCCGCGCTGGGCGGCGTGGTCGAGGCCTGCGTCAACGCCGTCGGCGTCGATCTGAACACAGCCTCCGCGCCGCTTTTAAAGCAGGTCGCGGGCCTCAATGCGACGACGGCGAAAAATATTGTCGCCTACCGCGAGGAGAACGGCGCATTCACCTCGCGTGCACAGATCAAAAAGGTGCCGAAGCTGGGGCCGAAGGCGTTTGAGCAGTGCGCAGGCTTTTTGCGTGTGCCGGAAAGCAAGCAGGTGCTCGACCGCACGGGCGTGCATCCGGAGAGCTACGACGCGGCGAAGAAGCTGGCGGAGCTGCTGGACATCGATCTCAAAAATGCCGGAAAGCCGGAAATGGCCAATCTTCCCGACAAGCTCCGCGCCTACGGTGCGGAAAAGGCTGCGGCAGAATGCGGCGTCGGCGTGCCGACGCTGCAGGATATCGTAAAAGAGCTTGTCAAGCCCGGCCGCGACCCGCGCGACGAGCTGCCCGCGCCGATTTTGCGCACGGATGTGCTGGAGCTGAAGGATCTGAAGCCCGGCATGGTGCTCAGCGGAACGGTGCGCAACGTCATCGATTTCGGCGTGTTCGTCGACATCGGCGTCCATCAGGACGGGCTTGTGCATATCTCGCAGGTCAGCAATAAATTCATCAAGCACCCGTCCGAGGTCGTCTCAGTCGGCGATGTCGTCAAGGTTGCCGTTCTGGATGTCGACCAGAAGCGCGGCCGCATCAGCCTGACGATGAAGGGCGTGAAATAACCCACGCCGCCCGCCATAATTTCGACAAAATTTCGATAAACGAAACACGACCGGTTCGCGTGACCGGTCGTGTTTCTTACCTGCATATTTCTCCTGCGTATGCAAACAATAGCTTTGGAACCAGCACAAAACGAAAGGCATTGGAGGAGCAATTTATGAAAGCAACAGGCATTGTCCGGCGCATCGACGACCTCGGCCGCGTCGTGATCCCCAAGGAAATCCGCCGCACCCTGCGAATCCGCGAGGGCGACCCGCTGGAGATTTATACGGAGAAGGACGGCGAGGTGATCTTTAAGAAATACTCGCCGATGGGCGATCTGGGGGAATTTGCGGGACAGATCTGTGAAGCGATTGGGAAGAACACCGGATATATCGCGGCGGTCTGCGACCGGGACGCGATCATTGCGGTGCATGGCGTGCAGAAGCGGGAGCTTCTGGACAAGCGCTGCTCGCAGGAGCTGGAGCAGCTCATGGAGCTGCGGCGCAGCTACCGCTATCAGGACGGCGATCTGCCCGTCCGGCCGACGGACGCAGCCGACCGCTACCGCGTCGGCGCTGCGGCCCCCATTGTGACAGAGGGCGACTTAATGGGCTGCGTCCTGCTTCTGAGCGAGGACGGCGCGCCTGCGCTCGGCGAGGCGGAGCAGCGGCTCGTGCAGACCGTCGCGGGCTTTCTCGGACGGCAGATGGAGAGCTGAACAAGCAGGCAGGGATTCGGTTCCCTGCCTGTTTTTGCGGGTGGAGAAAAAACAGTAGCAAAGCGGCGGAAAATCTGTTATACTACTATGATATAAGGCAAAGTATAGGCCGAGAAAGGAACACCGAACATGGACTTTACCGGCTTTCTGGGAAATGACGCCGTCAAGGCGCGTCTGAGCGGCGCATTCGCCAGCGGACGCGTGGCGCACAGCTATCTGCTCTGCGGGCCTGCCGGTTCTGGCAAGCATACGCTTACGCGGATCTTATCGGCGGCAATGCAGTGCGAGGGGCGCAGCGGAAAGATCCCCTGCGGCGTCTGCTCCGGCTGCCGCAAGGCGCTTGAGGGTGTCCACCCGGATATCATCACCGTCGACGATCCCGACCACAAGGCCATGACCGTCGACCCCATCCGCGCAGCCAGAAGCGATATGTTCATCCGCCCGAACGAGGGAAAGCGCAAGATCTACATCATCCCGCGCGGGCAGGATATGAACGAATCCGCGCAGAACGCGCTGCTGAAGATTCTGGAGGAGCCGCCGGATTACGGCGTGTTCCTGATCCTGTCGACCAACGCGGAGCGGCTGCTGCCGACCATCCGCAGCCGCTGCGCGGAGCTGCAGCTCGGCCCGGTGGCGCAGGATGAGGCGCTGCCGTTTCTGCGGCAGAATGCGCCGGACAAGCCTGACAGCGTTCTGCGCGCGGCCTATCTGCGCGCGGGCGGTTTTCTGGGTCAGGCGCTGACGCTTTTGCAGGATGCGGAGGACGAGCCGTTCGTCCGGCAGTTTGCCGCGGCCTATGCCGCGCATGACCGGATGGCGCTGCTGCGCGTGCTGCTGCCCATGGAAAAGGCGAAGCGGGAGCAGCTGCTTCCCGCGCTGCAGCAGCTGCGCGCGTGCATCTGCGGTGCGCTGACGCAAAGAGGCGGACTGGACACCGCGTCGGAAAGCGCCGCGCAGATCGTCGCCAGCCGCTCCGGCTCAGAGCTTTTGCAGGCGTCCGACAGCATTCAGGCTGCCATTGACGCGCTGGCCGCCAATGCGTCGGCAGGCGCGGTCACCGGCTATCTTGCGATGAAGCTGCGCTGAGCGCCGAATCTGAAATTTTACCTTGCCGCAGGCTCTGCGGCAGATTGGAGAGAACCATGCAAGAACAGACCCCCGATACCGTTCTGGAGCAGCAGCCCGCCGCCGCAGAACCGGAAGCCGCAACGCAGCAGCCTGCGGCGGATACACAGCAGCCCGCGGAAGCCGCCGCGCCTGCAAAGGAGGAAGCGCCCGCCCAACCGGCGGAGCCTGCCGCCGTTACCGTGGTGGACATCCGCTTCCGCAATAATGCAAAATCCTATTATTTCGACCCTGCCGGACTGACGCTGCAGGCCGGTGCGCACGTCATCATCGACACGGCGCGCGGAGACGAATTCGGCGTCTGCGCTGCCGGCAACCACCCGGTCAAGCCGCGTGAGCTGGTGCTGCCGCTGCGCAGGGTGCTGCGCGTAGCGACGCAGCAGGACGAGCGCGCGAACGCAGAGAACCAGGAAAAGGAAAAGAAGGCCTTTGAGATCTGCCAGCAGAAGATCGCCGCGCACGGGCTGGAAATGCAGCTTGTCTCGGCGGAATGCGCCTTTGACGGCAGCAAGCTTCTGTTTTTCTTCACGGCGGACGGCCGCGTCGATTTCCGCGAGCTGGTCAAGGATCTGGCCTCCGTCTTCCGCACGCGCATTGAGCTGCGGCAGATCGGCGTGCGCGACAAGGCCAAGATGGTCGGCGGACTCGGCGTATGCGGCAGGCCCTTCTGCTGCAAGGAATTCCTCGATGATTTCCAGCCCGTTTCCATCAAAATGGCCAAGACGCAGAACCTCAGCCTGAACCCGACGAAGATCTCCGGCACGTGCGGCAGGCTCATGTGCTGCCTGAAATACGAGCAGGAGGCCTATGAGGACCTCATCAAGACCGCGCCGAAGATGGAATCCTTTGTCGACACGCCCGACGGACGCGGGACGGTCGTCGAGGTCAATCTCCTGCGCCAGAGCGTCAGAGTCCGCATGGAAGACCACCCGGAGACGATCGGCAGCTATAAAAATACGGATATCTACATCCTGCGCAGCGGAAAGGCCCGCAAAAACGACCCGCCGATCCCGCGCGATTTTGCGCCCATTTCCTCCAAACCGCGTCCGGTGCAGAAGACGGAGGCGTTTTTCGAGGAGCTGCCGGAGGTCATCTATCCGGATGCCGTCGCCGTGATCGAGCCGGAAGCGCTGGACACAGCGGAGGCAGCCGGCGAAGAAGCCGGAAAGAGCGCGAATCGCCGCCGCCGGCGCGGCGGCCGCCGCACGAAGCCCGCAGGCGAACGCCCGCAGGAGACTGCCGCCCCGGAAAAACCCGCGCCCGCGCCAAAGGATCAGCCGCGCACTGACGCCCCCCGCAGGGACCGCCCCAAGAAGGAGCGCCCGCCCCAGCAGGACAAGCCCGACCGCAAGCCCGCCCCGCAGAAGCAGGAGCGTCCGGAAAAAGCGGAAGCAGCCGACAGCCAATCCAAGCCCCGCCGCCGCAGACGCCGCAGCGGAGGCCCCAGAAAGCCGTCGGGCGAGGGCCAGCCGCCGAAAGCCGAATAACAGACAAGCCCCCGGCCAGCCGCTTTACAAGCGGACGGCCGGGGGTATTTTGGTCCTGCAGAGCCGGTTCAGCCCTGAAACGGCTCTGCGTAGGATGCGTAATAGGATACTGGTTCTCCGCCGATCAGAAGGTGCGAGGTATCGCCCATCATCTGGCAGCGGAAGTATGCAATGCCGGGCTGGCGCTCCTCCGTGTTCAGAACCGTTACGGACGTCGGGGCGAGGAACGCCCCGTGCAGCACGGCAAACGGGCTGACGTTCCACAGGTGAGACAGCAGAACAGCCGTGATGCCGAAATGACAGAAGCAGACGATGGTTTTTTCACAGGTCTCGCGGCAGGTATAATATCCGCCGTGCCGGGTGTAGCCGTATGACGCGAGCAGCGCGTCCAGTCCGGCGGTCACGCGGTCGTATTCGGCCTTGACGTTCGTACCCTGTAAGAGCGGCGCGGCCTCCCAGCCGGTGGGCTGCAGCAGCTCCGGCTGCGCCGTCCAGTCGGCGGGCATCAGATCCCAGCAGAGGCGCGTTCCGCCGGCCCCGTCCGGCACCTTGCCCAGAAATTCATGCAGCCAATCCATGATCTCTGCCGTCTTTCCGTGCGCTTTGAGCGTAAAGGACGCAGTATCCCGCGCACGGCCAAGCGGGGAAACGTAGAAATCATCGACATGCCAGTCCTTTGTGCGGGCTGCCAACAGCTTTGCCTCGCGCCAGCCCTTTTCGGTGAGCGAATCGTGCTCGTAATCGGGTTCGCCGTGGCGGATGAAAATAAGACGCATAAAAAAACTCCTTTGTTATCCCCACAGGGCGGTCAGCATTGGGATGACCTGCTTTTTCCGGGACACAACGCCCGGCAGGAAGCAGGTGTGATCCTTGAGCTGGACACCGAAGGCCTGCGTGATGATATCCTCGTCGCCGAGATACAGAAGGTGCGTGCCCTCCAGCAGCACATCCGTCAGCATGAGGATCATGAGCGTATAGCCGCGCTCCGCCATCGTCTTCTGCATGACGGCCAGGAACTCGTCCTTGCGCTGCATCATGCGCTCGGAGTCGACGCAGGTGATCTGGCTGACGCCGAAATCGTGATCGGCGATATGGAAATCCTTGAAATCCGTGAACAGCAGCGTGTCGGCGGGCTTGTCGTCAGAGATGGACGCAGAGAAGATGGTCTTGCCCAGCTCGTCGAGCGAGATATTGGCGATGCGCGCCATGCGGTCGGCCATGCGGCGGTCGACGGCGGTGGACGTCGGGGATTTGAACATGACCGTGTCGGCGACGATGGCCGCCGCGATCAGACCGGCCAGCTTTGCGGGCGGCATGAGGCCGCGCTCCTGATACATTTCGGAGATGATCGTCGCGGTCGAGCCGACCGGCTCGTTCCGGAAGTAAATGGGGCCGCCGGTCTGGATATCGGCCAGCCGGTGGTGGTCGATGATCTCGACGATCTCCGCCTGTTCAAGACCCGGGACGGACTGCGCCGCCTCGTTATGATCGACCAGCACAACGCGCTTGCGGCGCGGTTTGATCAGATGATAGCGGGAGAGCGTGCCGACGACCTTGTCGTTTTCATCGAGGATCGGGTAGCTGCGGTGGCGGCTTTTGAGCACGACCTCGCGCACGTCGTCCACGAAATCGGTCAGGTGGAACGCCTCAAGATCCTCCGTGCGGCACACACGCGCGACCTCAATGGCATAATAGACCATGCGGGCGGCCTTGTACGCGTCGAAGGGCGTGGCGATGATGCAGGTGTTTGTCTGCATCTGCCGCAGCTGCTCCGGCAGCTCGGCCTGGCACACGATCAGGCAGCTGACCTGCTGCTCGATGGCGCGGCGCGCCATTTCCGGCTGTTCGCCGACGATGACGATGGCGTCCGGGCCTTTAAAGAGCAGGTTTTCATTGTTCTGCGGCAGGGCGATGGACACCTCGCCGCTGATGGTGTCGGTCAGATAGCCGGACTCGTTCAGGATCTTTCCGTCCAGAACGCTCAGGAGATTAAAAACCGGGATCCTGTCGACGCGGGAATCGGAAAGCGTGCGCATATCATAGCTTGCGATCTCGCTGGGCGAGAGCATCCCGTACAGCTCGCCGTTTTCGTTCGTCACGGGGATAGCGGGGATGGATTTTGCCTTGTTGGTCTGCAGTGCCGCCCAGGCCCGGCTGACGGTGACCGCGCCGGACAGGGCCGGGGGCGTGTCATAGTCCAGATCGCGCACCTGCGTGCGCATGGTCTGGATGCGCACAGGCGGCTCGAAGCCGAAGCGGTCGAGCACAAGCCGCGTCTCATCGGAGATATGCCCCAGACGCGCGGGAACAAATTCCCGATCGCCCAGCGCGTTTCGCAGCGCGGCATAGGCCATGGCGGAAACAATGGAATCGGTATCGGGATTGCGGTGGCCGGTGACATAGATGGGTTCCATGAGAAGCCTCCTTATGCGCGGGGAAACTCGATCCCCTGATGATGCAGAATGAAGCGGACGGGATAATAGCGGTCCAGATAGTTCCTGCAATACCATTCATAGGTTGCATCCGGCAGGTGCACCAGCTCCGGCGCCTGCGTGCGGAAGAGCTTGAAGGTCGTCTCGTCGCCGGAAAGCAGCGCCGCGATCAGCTCCATCTCGCCCTCCTGCTCCAGCCGGTACAGGCATTTGTCCATAATGGCCGCGCACGCCTGCTCATCCTCGCCTGCCAGCAGCTCCATATTGCCGAGCCAGGCAAGAAAATCGTCCAGCTTCAGCTCGGTGCGGGCCGCCGCGTGGGACAGCTTGGCAAATTCCGGCTCGGAGCGGCGCTTCAAAATGTCGATCAGATATGTCAGCAGAGCATCGTCCAGACACACGCTGTCGAGGAAAATTTCGAAGATATCGCGCGTTTCGGTCCTGACCGGCTCCTGCGGCGCTTCCTCCGCCGGCTCCT
>ENA-UEQR01001782-UEQR01001782.1-human-gut-metagenome-genome-assembly--contig:-NODE-1782-length-11650-cov-6.784066_pt1 | contig 11650 bp, 7 predicted proteins | sample MGYA00242944_ERZ507941 | MGnify/ENA primary metagenome ERZ507941 (study PRJEB26167, sample SAMN06115398) | human gut metagenome | host: Homo sapiens | place: China:Chongqing | collected 2016-06-23...
ATCTTTCGCAAGTTGCCGCAAAACTTACCTCACCTGAAAGCGGTATTATTCTGGAAGTATATACCAACGAACCGGGTATTCAGGTATACACAGGTAACTTCCTCGACGGAACCGTAAGCGGAAAGAAAGGCATCGTTTACAACCAACGTGCTTCTGTCTGCCTCGAAACACAACACTACCCCGACAGCCCCAACAAAGCCGACTGGCCGTCCGTTGTGCTGGAACCGGGACAAACGTACAACAGCGAATGTATCTTTAAATTCTCGACAGAGAAATAATATTAACTTATAAATCAAATTTATTGTGGAAGCATTAGATTGGCTAGTAATCGGAGTCTTTTTTCTGGCTCTTATCGGTATTATAGTTTGGGTAGTCAGACAAAAGCAGAATGACTCTGCAGATTATTTTTTGGGTGGACGCGACGCAACATGGCTCGCGATCGGTGCCTCTATTTTCGCATCAAACATCGGTTCGGAACACTTGATCGGTCTGGCCGGAGCCGGAGCCTCAAGTGGTATGGCTATGGCACACTGGGAAATTCAAGGTTGGATGATTTTGATTCTGGGGTGGGTATTCGTTCCTTTCTACACAAGAAGCATGGTATATACCATGCCGGAATTTCTGGAACGCCGTTACAATCCCCAATCACGTACAATCTTGTCGGTTATCTCTTTGGTTAGTTATGTGTTGACTAAGGTAGCTGTTACGGTATATGCCGGAGGCCTGGTATTCCAACAGGTATTTGGTATCAAAGAATTGTGGGGTATCGACTTTTTCTGGATTGCTGCCATAGGGCTGGTGGTATTGACCGCACTCTATACGATCTTCGGAGGTATGAAATCGGTACTTTATACTTCCGTTCTTCAAACCCCTATCCTATTGTTGGGTTCATTAATCATACTTGTTCTCGGTTTTAAGGAATTAGGCGGTTGGGACGAAATGATGAGAGTTTGCGGAGCAGTTACCGTTAATGATTACGGTGATACAATGACAAACTTGATCCGTAGCAATGATGACGCGAATTTCCCCTGGCTGGGTGCTTTGATCGGTTCTGCCATTATCGGTTTCTGGTACTGGTGCACTGACCAGTTTATCGTACAGCGCGTGCTCTCCGGAAAGAACGAAATGGAAGCCCGCCGTGGTACTATCTTCGGTGCTTACCTGAAACTGTTGCCTGTATTTCTGTTCCTGATTCCGGGTATGATTGCGTTCGCATTACACCAGAAATATATCGGTGCCGGTGGTGAAGGTTTTCTTCCGATGCTCGAAAACGGAACCGCAAATGCCGACGCTGCATTCCCGACATTGGTAGCCAAATTACTTCCTGCCGGTGTGAAAGGTCTGGTGGTATGTGGTATTCTGGCTGCTTTGATGAGTTCTCTGGCTTCTTTGTTCAATTCGTCAGCGATGTTGTTCACTATCGACTTCTACAAACGTTTCAGACCGCAGACTTCGGAAAAGAAACTGGTCGGTATCGGACAGGTTGCTACTGTGGTAATCGTTATCCTGGGTATCCTCTGGATTCCTATCATGCGTAGCGTAGGCGATGTACTTTATACCTACTTGCAAGACGTTCAATCAGTATTGGCTCCGGGCATTGCCGCAGCCTTCTTACTGGGCATCTGCTGGAAACGTACTTCTGCGCAAGGAGGTATGTGGGGATTGATTTCCGGTATGGTGATCGGTCTGACCCGTCTCGGTGCAAAGGTATATTACAGCAATGCAGGTGAAGTGGCAGATTCTACATTCAAATATTTGTTCTATGATATGAACTGGCTGTTCTTCTGCGGTTGGATGTTCCTGTTCTGCATTATCGTTGTGATTGTAGTCAGTCTGGCAACAGAAGCTCCCACTGCCGAAAAGATTCAGGGACTGGTATTCGGTACAGCTACTAAAGAACAAAAGGCTTCCACACGTGCAAGCTGGAATCACTGGGATATTATCCACACGGTGATCATCCTGGCTATCACGGGGGCATTCTACTGGTATTTCTGGTAATTAAATAAAAACTCATATCAACAAAACAATGAATAACTATTATAGCTCAAATCCGACCTTCTACATCGGTATCGACTGCATTATCTTTGGTTTTAGCGAAGGCGAAATAAGCCTGTTACTGCTGAAAAGAAACTTCGAACCGGCAATGGGCGAATGGTCATTAATGGGAGGATTCGTACAAAAAGACGAAAGTGTGGACGACGCAGCCAAACGTGTATTGGCAGAACTTACGGGATTAGAGAATGTATATATGGAACAAGTGGGAACCTTCGGAGCCATTGACCGCGATCCGGGAGAACGGGTTATCTCTGTTGCTTACTATGCATTAATCAACATCAATGAGTATGACCGCAAACTGGTTCAGAAGCACAATGCCTACTGGGTGAACATCAACGAACTTCCGGAATTAATCTTCGACCACCCGCAAATGGTGGAGAAAGCACGGAAACTGATGCAACAGAAAGCATCGGTAGAGCCGATCGGGTTCAATCTGCTACCGAAACTCTTTACGTTATCCCAACTGCAAAGCTTATACGAGGCCATTTACGGCGAAGCAATGGACAAGCGGAATTTCCGCAAACGTGTTGCCGAAATGGATTATATAGAAAAGACTGATAAAATTGACAAACTGGGTTCCAAACGTGGTGCCGCCTTGTATAAGTTTAACAGCAGGGCATATCGCAAAGACCCGAAATTCAAATTATAATCAATATGCTGGAAGAACTAAAAGAAAAAGTATTTCATGCCAATCTTGAGTTGGTAAAGCATGGATTAGTCATCTTCACCTGGGGCAATGTTTCTGCTATCGACCGTGAAACGGGACTGGTAGTAATCAAGCCCAGTGGCGTAAGTTATGATGATATGAAAGCCGAAGATATGGTAGTAGTGGATTTGGAAGGCAAAGTCGTCGAAGGGCGGCTGAAGCCTTCCTCCGATACCCCTACTCACGTAGTACTTTACAAAGCATTCCCAGAAATCGGAGGAGTCGTACACACCCACTCTACTTATGCTACCGCATGGGCACAAGCCGGATGCGACATTCCGAATATCGGAACAACTCATGCCGATTATTTCCACGACGCTATCCCCTGTACGGCCGATATGACGGAAGCAGAAGTAAAAGGGGCCTACGAACTGGAAACCGGAAATGTTATTGTGAAACGTTTTGAAGGATTGAATCCCGTACATACACCGGGAGTACTGGTCAAAAACCACGGTCCTTTCTCCTGGGGAAAAAACGCACAGGATGCAGTACACAACGCGGTAGTTATGGAGCAAGTAGCCAAAATGGCAAGTATCGCTTATACCGTAAATCCGAATTTAACAATGAACCCGCTGCTGATAGAAAAGCATTTCAGCCGCAAGCATGGTCCGAATGCATACTACGGACAATAAACAACTAAAATTATAACTCAAAAATTAAATAGAGATATGAACGCATTTGATCAATATGAAGTATGGTTCGTAACAGGAGCACAGCTTTTGTACGGAGGTGACGCAGTAATCGCAGTAGACGCACATTCTAACGAAATGGTAAATGGATTGAATGAATCCGGTAAACTACCTGTAAAAGTAGTGTATAAAGGAACAGCCAATTCTTCTAAAGAAGTGGAGACTGTTTTCAAAGCAGCCAATAATGATGAAAAATGTATTGGTGTCATCACATGGATGCATACTTTCTCTCCGGCAAAAATGTGGATTCACGGTTTGCAACAGTTGAAGAAACCGTTGATGCACCTGCATACTCAGTTCAATAAGGAGATCCCCTGGGACACAATGGATATGGACTTCATGAACTTGAACCAATCGGCTCACGGTGACCGCGAATTCGGCCATATCTGCACCCGTATGCGTATCCGCCGTAAAGTGGTGGTAGGTTACTGGAAAGACGAAAACACGCTGCACAAGATCGCTGTCTGGATGCGTGTATGTGCAGGCTGGGCAGATTCACAGGACATGCTGATTATCCGTTTCGGCGACCAGATGAATAATGTGGCTGTAACCGACGGAGACAAGGTAGAAGCCGAGCAACGTATGGGTTATCACGTAGACTATTGTCCGGTAAGCGAACTAATGGAATACCACAAAGAAATCAAAGCCGCTGATGTGGATGCATTGGTAGCGACGTATTTCAAGGAATACGATCATGAATCTTCTCTGGAAGACAAATCGACGGAAGCTTATCAGAAAGTATGGAACGCCGCAAAAGCAGAATTAGCTCTCCGCGCTATCCTGAAAGCTAAAGGGGCCAAAGGCTTCACTACCAACTTTGACGACTTGGGCGACCTGGAACATAATGGTTTCGACCAAATCCCGGGACTGGCTTCTCAACGCCTTATGGCAGAAGGTTATGGATTCGGCGCTGAAGGTGACTGGAAATCGGCTGCTCTTTATCGTACCGTATGGGTAATGAATCAGGGACTTCCGAAGGGATGTTCTTTCCTCGAAGACTATACATTGAATTTCGACGGTGCCCAAAGTTCTATCCTGCAATCGCACATGTTGGAAGTTTGTCCGCTCATCGCAGCCAACAGACCGCGTCTGGAAGTACACTTCCTCGGCATAGGTATCCGCAAGAGCCAGACTGCCCGCCTTGTATTCACCTCAAAAGTAGGTACAGGATGTACTGCTACCGTAGTGGATCTGGGCAACCGTTTCCGCCTGATTGTAAACGATGTGGAATGCATCGAACCGAAACCGCTTCCTAAATTACCGGTTGCTTCCGCACTTTGGATTCCGATGCCCGACTTTGAAGTAGGTGCAGGTGCATGGATTCTCGCCGGTGGAACTCACCACTCTTGCTTCTCTTACGACCTGACAGCCGAATATTGGGAAGATTATGCTGAGATCGCAGGGATTGAAATGGTACATATCAACAAAGATACCACAATCAGCTGCTTCAAGAAAGAACTGCGCATGAATGAGGTTTATTATATGTTGAATAAAGCACTTTGCTAAACCTTAAATAGTGATTTCGACATGAAATTAGATGCTAAATCAACAATAGAAACAGGCAAAGCCATTCTGGGTATAGAGCTCGGTTCAACACGAATCAAAGCAGTTCTGATAGACCGGGAAAACAGGCCTATTGCCCAAGGCAGCCACACTTGGGAAAATCAGTTAGTCGACGGGCTTTGGACGTACAGTATTGAATCCATTTGGTCCGGATTGCAAGATTGCTACGCTGACCTTCGTTCGAATGTGAAGAAGTTATATGACGGCATAGAAATCGAGAGTCTGGCGGCTATCGGCGTCAGTGCCATGATGCATGGTTATATGCCATTCAACGAGAAAGAGGAAATTCTCGTGCCTTTCCGTACTTGGAGAAACACCAATACAGGCCGGGCGGCAGCAGAACTATCGGAGCTATTTGTCTATAACATCCCTCTGAGGTGGAGCATTTCCCACTTGTACCAAGCTATCCTGAACAACGAAACGCATGTCAAAGACATCAAATTCCTGACAACCCTTGCAGGTTATGTACATTGGCAAATAACAGGTGAAAAAGTATTGGGCATAGGAGATGCATCGGGAATGCTCCCCATAGACCCGGCTACCAACAACTATTCTGCTGAAATGGTGGAGAAGTTCGACAATCTGATTGCTCCTAAAGAATATAACTGGAAACTTGAGAATATTTTGCCCAAAGTACTGTCGGCAGGCGAAAACGCCGGTGTCCTTACACCGGAAGGCAGCAGAAAGCTCGACGTATCCGGTCATTTGAAGGCAGGAATACCGGTCTGTCCACCGGAAGGAGATGCCGGTACCGGCATGGTTGCAACCAATGCAGTCAAGCAGCGTACCGGAAACGTATCGGCAGGTACTTCCTCATTCTCCATGATTGTATTGGAGAAAGAGTTGTCAAAACCCTACGAAATGATCGACATGGTTACAACTCCTGACGGAAGCCTCGTAGCCATGGTACACTGTAACAACTGTACTTCCGACCTCAACGCATGGGTCAACCTGTTCAAAGAATATCAGGAACTCCTGGGTATCCCCGTAAATATGGATGAGATTTACAGCAAGCTCTACAATATTGCCCTCACTGGTGATACTGACTGCGGAGGTCTCCTCTCATACAATTACATTTCAGGAGAACCTGTAACGGGACTTGCCGAGGGAAGACCATTGTTTATACGTTCGGCAAATGATAAGTTCAGCCTGGCAAACTTTATGCGGACTCATTTATATGCCTCGGTCGGAGTTCTCAAGATTGGCAACGATATCCTGTTCAACGATGAAAAAGTCAAAGTAGACAGAATTACAGGACACGGAGGACTATTCAGAACAAAGGGAGTAGGCCAAAGAATACTTGCGGCAGCTATCAACTCACCGATTTCAGTCATGGAAACAGCCGGTGAAGGCGGCGCCTGGGGTATTGCCCTATTGGGTTCTTACCTTGTGAACAATGAAAAGAAACAATCCCTTGCCGATTTTCTGGATAAAAATGTATTTGTCGGCGACGCGGGTATCGAGGTATCACCTACGCCCGAAGATCTAGCCGGCATTAACGCATACATCGAAAGCTACAAGGCAGGATTGCCTATTGAGGAAGCAGCTGTCAGATTCAAATAAAATTTTCTGCCAAAGTCAAACAAGTTTGCAAAACGCCCGCTAATTGTGCGGGCTGATTTTGCAAGCTTGTTAAATCGATGCTAAAAGTTAGCGGGCATTTTACAGGCTCGTTATATCGACGCTAAAAATCATTATTACTCTAACTATTATGAAAGCCACCTCGCTCATACTCGCATTTATCTTATCCACCTCACTGGCTAAAGCACAAAACGCTCCACAGGTATCTTACTTCCCTCTACAGAATGTGAAACTATTGGATAGTCCGTTTCTGCAAGCTCAACAGACTGATTTACATTATATACTTGCTTTAAACCCCGACCGCCTGCTCGCCCCTTTCCTTCGTGAAGCAGGACTAACGCCTAAAGCCCCAAGCTATACCAACTGGGAAAATACCGGATTGGACGGACATATCGGCGGACATTATATTTCTGCCTTGTCCATGATGTATGCCGCCACCGGAGATACTGCTGTTTACAATCGCCTCAACTATATGTTGGATGAGTTACACCGTGCACAACAAGCTGTCGGCACAGGATTTATCGGAGGAACTCCGGGAAGTCTCCAACTCTGGAAAGAAATTAAAACAGGCAATATCCGTGCCGGAGGTTTCGACCTTAACGGCAAATGGGTGCCTCTTTATAATATACACAAAACTTATGCCGGATTGCGTGATGCCTATCTCTACGCAGGTAGCGAACTCGCCCGCCAAATGCTGATTGACTTCACCGACTGGATGATTGACATCACTTCCGGTCTCAGCGACGAACAGATGCAAGATATGCTTCGCAGCGAACATGGAGGATTGAATGAGACTTTTGCAGATGTAGCAGAGATTACAGGCGATAAGAAATATCTGGAACTGGCCCGCCGATTTTCACACAAAATCATTCTTGACCCGCTTATCAAAGATGAAGACCGACTGACAGGTATGCACGCCAATACGCAAATACCGAAAGTTATCGGATATAAACGGGTAGCCGAACTTTCACAAAATGATAAAGATTGGAATCATGCAGCCGAATGGGATCACGCCGCCCGCTTTTTCTGGAATACGGTTGTCAATCACCGTTCCGTATGTATCGGAGGAAACAGTGTACGCGAGCATTTCCACCCGACAGATAACTTCACATCCATGCTCAATGATGTGCAAGGACCGGAAACCTGTAATACTTACAATATGCTCCGGCTGACTAAAATGCTTTATCAGAACTCCCAAAATCCATATAATGCGAATGAACCGGACCCCAATTACGTGAACTACTACGAACGTGCACTCTATAACCATATCTTAGCGTCACAAGAACCGGACAAGGGCGGATTTGTTTATTTCACCCCCATGCGTCCCGGACATTACCGGGTTTACTCACAGCCGGAAACCTCGATGTGGTGTTGCGTAGGTTCAGGACTGGAAAATCACACCAAGTATGGTGAGTTTATTTATGCACATCAAAAAGACACGTTATATGTCAACCTCTTTATTCCGTCACAGCTGACCTGGAAAGAACAGGGGCTCACTTTGACACAAGAAACCCGTTTTCCCGATGACGGAAAAGTAACGTTACGAATTGATGAAGCCCCTAAAAAGCAACAAACTTTAGCAATACGCATGCCGGAATGGGCTAACCAATCCAAAAGTTATTATGTCAAAATCAATGGGAAAAGGAAGGTTATTATCACGGGAAAAGGAAGTCACTATCTTCATTTCTCCCGCAAATGGAAAAAAGGAGATGTAGTTACTTTCAACTTGCCGATGAGAGTCAGCGTGGAACAGATCCCCGACAAGAAAGACTATTATGCCTTCTCATACGGTCCTATCGTCCTTGCAGCTTCCACAGGCACCGAACATCTTGACGGTTTATATGCAGACGACAGCCGTGGCGGACACATTGCTCATGGCAAACAAATACCTTTGCAGGAAGTACCGGCGTTGATCGGAACTCCCGATTCAATCCGCAATTCTATCCATAAGAACAACGGAGACCGGTTATCATTCAGCTTCAACGGAAACGTTTATCCGGCACAAAACAAGCCTTTGGAACTTGTCCCATTCTTCCGTTTACACAATACCCGTTATGCTGTATACTTCCGCCAGGCAAGCGAAGAACAGTTCAAAGCTATTCAGAAAGAAATGGCAATGGCTGAACAAAAAGCCACCGAACTGGCTAATCAGACGATTGACCTGATTTTCCCGGGAGAACAGCAACCGGAGTCCGATCATAGCATCCAATATGAGCAAGCAGAAACCGGAACTGATAACGACCGTCATTTCCGCCGTGCCAAAGGTTGGTTCAGCTATCATCTGAAAGTAAAGAAAGAAGCCGGCCGCCTGATGATTACAATACGGAAAAACGATCGTAACAAAGTTACCATTCTACTGAATAATGAGAAGTTGACAGTTCATCCTGCTATCAGCGAAACAGACAAGGAAAAAGATAAAATCAACATTGAAAAAGGTAAAAGAGTAAGGGTACATGGCGGACCGTTCGACCAGGTGGAGGGCTACTTCATAAAAGTGGCAAAAAAGAGAGGTCGGCAGCTTGTCGTCATTATTCCCGACCTACTGGCGGTTTCAGCTGAGGTGAAGCCGGAATATATTCAAATCATAGACTGAGATTATGGAAACACGAATTACCCCCCCCCGAATTGATTGATACAGAGGGATTAGTACAGGACAGACCGACACAAACGGCCTATTAAAGTTAGATAGAGAATGAGTTTAATTTGGATTGTCAACATCCTGTCGGTATTCTTCCTGTGCGTGTTTTTCGCAGGAATCGTGATACCGCAGATTCTGCTCATCGCCTTCCGCAGGCGACTGTTCGACGAGCCGGACGAGCGGAAGATACATCAGTGTGTAGTGCCTCGCCTTGGCGGTATGGCCTTCAAGCCCGTAGTGTTCTTCTCCTTTGTCCTGCTTTTGGCGGTCAATGTCTCAACCGGACATGATGAGCTGCTTAAGGAAATAGGCGCAGAAGCGTTGCCATTGGCATACGCCTTCTGCGCCATCATCATGTTGTACCTTGTCGGCATTGCCGATGACCTTATCGGTGTGCGCTACCGTGCCAAGTTCTTTATCCAGATAGTCTGCGGCATCATGCTGGTGGCTGGCGGAGTGGAACTGTCCGACCTTCACGGAATGCTGTTCATCCATTCCATGCCGTCGTGGATTAGCATCCCTCTCACCGTTTTCGTTACGGTTTTCATCATCAATGCCATCAACCTCATCGACGGCATCGACGGACTGGCCTCTGGGCTGTGCAGCATTGCCTTCCTGTTCTACGGGATGACCTTCATCTGGTTCCACCAGTATCTCTATGCCATGCTTGCCTTCGCTACTTTGGGCGTACTCATACCATTTTATTATTACAAGGAAATATATATCGAAACCGAACGAATTATCATTCGAAATTTCAAACAGAAGGATGCCGAAGGGTTGTTGGAGTATCTTTCCCATCCGCGTGTGAATTGCTTTGCCGGAGACCGCCTTTGTTCCAGAGAGGCGGCATGGGCATATATGCAGTATTCCCCGAAAGACATGCTGCGCTATGCGGTGAGTCTGAAAAAAGATGACTTTATTATCGGTGACGTGTTCGCTTTGCGTGAGAATGAAGACACTTATAATGTGGGGTGGCATTTCAACAAACGTTTTGAAGGCAAAGGATTCGCTTGTGAAGCGGCAGCCGGATTGTTGGATTATCTTTTCCGAGAGGCGGGCGCACGGCGTATCTATGGATTTGTGGAAGATGACAATATCCGCTCCAAACGCTTATGCGAACGTCTTGGTATGCGCCGCGAAGGATGCTTCAAGGAATTTGTGACATTTATAAACAATCCTAACGGCACCCCGAAATATGAAGATACCCGTGTTTATTCCATTCTAAAAAAAGAATGGAATTCAATCAGTGCTAAATCAATTACGAATAATTAAGAACAAGAAAAGAATATGAACAAGCGATTCATTATCATTAATTTCGCCGCATTTGCCGTCATGCTGTTTCTGTCGACTGGATGCAAGCAGGACGGTAAGCAGGATGCGGTACCGAGTTATCGGGTCATAACAGTATCGTCCATGCCGGTGGAAATATCCGAATCTTATTCCGCCACTATCCGCGGGCGACAAGATGTGGATATCATGCCGCAAATATCCGGCCGCATCACGCGTCTATGCGTGAAGGAGGGCACACGGGTGACGACAGGGCAAGTACTGGCAGTGATAGACCAAACACCCTATCTGGCAGCCTTACGCACAGCTTTGGCTAATGTCAGCGCAGCACGGGCAAAAGCGGAAACGGCACGAATCGAACTGCAAGGTAAGCAAGCCTTGTTTGATGAGAAGGTAATATCCGAATACGACCTTTCTCTTGCCCGAAACCAACTAGCTGTGGCACTTGCCGAACTCCAACAGGCCGAGGCGCAGGAAGCGGATGCACGAAACAACCTCTCTTATACTGAAATCAAAAGTCCGAGTAACGGCGTGGTAGGCACATTGCCCTACCGCATCGGTGCGCTTGTCAGTCCCAACATGGAGCAGCCTTTCACGGTCGTGTCCGACAATGCGGAGATGTATGCCTACTTCTCCGTGTCGGAAAACATGCTGCGACACCTATCCACTCGCTACGGCTCGATTGACAGCCTGATAGCCAAGATGCCGGAAGTGAGCCTGCAACTCAACGACGGTAGTCTGTACAAAGCGAAGGGACGCATCGAGACCGTAAGCGGTGTGGTGGACCCTGCGACCGGAGCGGTGCAGATCAAAGCCCTGTTCCCCAATCCCGAACGCGAACTGCTGAGCGGCAGCATCGGCAACATCGTCCTTCGGAACCCCCAAACGGATGCCATCACCATTCCCATGACCGCCACCGTGGAACTGCAAGACAAAATCATCGCCTACCGACTGAAAAACGGACGGGCGGAAGCTGCCTATCTCACGGTGGACCGCCTGAACGATGGCAACCGGTTTATCGTAAAAGAAGGTCTCTCGGTCGGCGACACCCTCATCGCCGAAGGCGTGGGACTGGTGAGAGAAGGCATGAGCATAACCCCTAAAAACGAAACGAAATGAACCTGCGATTTT
>ENA-UEQR01001784-UEQR01001784.1-human-gut-metagenome-genome-assembly--contig:-NODE-1784-length-11643-cov-8.675687_pt1 | contig 11643 bp, 7 predicted proteins | sample MGYA00242944_ERZ507941 | MGnify/ENA primary metagenome ERZ507941 (study PRJEB26167, sample SAMN06115398) | human gut metagenome | host: Homo sapiens | place: China:Chongqing | collected 2016-06-23...
TGATAGAAGATTTATCACTAACCTTTGCATGAACGGTGTTCCAATGGGACTCCAGTATTCAATAACAGCCATCGGAAGTACAATCCTTCAGGCTGCTGTCAATACACTTGGTTCAACATATGTAGCCGCAATGACTGCCGGTTCTAAGATGTTCAACTTTACCTGTTGTCCATTTGATGCACTCGGCTCAACCATGGCAACCTATGCCGGACAGAATGTTGGAGCTGCCAAAATCAAAAGGCTTGGTCAGGGCGTACGCTCTGCTATGATAATCGGTTCAGTATACAGTGTTCTTTCACTTATTGCACTGTATTTCACTACAGATTATATTGCATTATTATTTGTTAATGCATCTGAGACAACAATTATTGCTCTTACAAGACAGTTCATTCTTGCATCTGCATGCTTCTACATTCCACTTACAGGTGTTAACGTGGTCCGCTTCTGCATACAGGGTATGGGTTTCTCAGTATTTGCAATATCAGCAGGTATCTTAGAGATGATTGGCCGTGCATTTGCAGCCATTATACTCATTCCAAGTATTGGATTCATGGGTGCATGCCTCGCCTCACCAATCGCATGGATTGCTGCTGACGCATTTTTGTTCCCTGCATTCATACATTGTGCCAAAAAGCTTAATGCAAGGCACAATATTAAATCAAACTAATAACATGACTAAAGGGAGGACAATATTGCCCTCCCTTAATTATTCTATAATATAGACAGCCTGGCTGTGCATCGCTTCATATCTTGATTGAAATGTCTCAAGATTCCTTGTTACATTACCTTCCATAGGATCCATTATATAAACAATATTCTTATTAAGATCATATCCTGTAATTACAACACAATGTTCTGGAGACATCCATGTGTATTCTTTCCCATTAAATACAAATGTCTTAGATTCATATGGCTGTCTCATATCTATTGTATTCCATATTACTATCGGGTCACCCTGAGCAACCATACCAAGAATCTCTTTAAAATCTGTTCCGCTTATATTCTTTGCAACTGCTGACATATTATTAACCTTGAAATATTTATTAGCTGCATTAACAATTGGCTGTGACATGCATCCATAACTTGTGTTATCCCTTGGATTACCAAGAAACATTTCGTAGAAGCTGCCATTGCCTTTCTTAAGATATTCATCTGCCATAGTTGTTTTATCAACATTACATCCATAATAATTCAGTACAGAGGTTAACGATGTAATCTCGCATCCTGTTGGCAGCTCTGGATTCTGGTTAAGCGATTCATAGCATTCTATTCTGTATACATCTGGTAAATCATTTACAGTCTCTTCACTTACAGAAAGCTGTTCCTCCGTCACATTACCATCGCTCTTAATCGCTGTATATTCTGCACCAACTGCTACACCTTTGCTGACATTCTGATTATTCATCTTGACTGTTAATACAATTGTAACCGTACATGCCAGTATAGTCATCATTACAAGGAATATTTGATTCTTCCTTTTTCCTATTCTTTTGTTTTTTCTCCTGCCATCTCTCCTACTCATCCCAATCACCATCCTAACCTTCCGTTGTAAGTCAAAGTCTCATTTATTAACTTCTATACTTATATACGAAACCTAGCATGATTTGGTCTGAATAAATCGTAAAAATTGTGCTTTATAATATTATATAAGCTTTACCACCTGACAATTATCAGTCATTCCATCCCAGAATTTATCCAGTGGTGTTCCTCTGAATTTTGCTATAATACTGCAGTTCATGGCACCATGACCAACAATCAGTATATCTTTGCCACTATTTACCTGCGGCATAACTACATTGTCTATAAACTCCCCTGTTCTTGCAAAAAGCTGTTCAAAACTTTCCCCGCCTTCAACCGTCACATAATCCTCTGGATTTTTAAAAAGAGAATTAATTGGGCAATCCTTTATTGCAAATGAATTCTCTATTCCCTCATATATTCCAAATCCCATCTCAACAAGTCTGTCATCTGTATATACAGGTACTCCTCTTCCTTTGAGAAAAATCTCGGCTGTCTCTTTTGCTCTTGCCAAAGGTGATGAATAACACTCATCAAAATGTATATCTGCATACTTTTCCCCAGCCTCTGCCGCCATCATTCTTCCCTCATCATTAAGAGGTATATCAGTTCTGCCCTGCAATTTATGACGTACATTCCAGTCCGTCCTGCCATGACGCATTATGTATAGCATGTTGTACTCCTCTTTTTATCATATTCTAGCTCATTACTTCGCGAGCACGACTGCGAACTGCCCATGACTTCTCAAGGAGCTGCTCGCGCAAAAAAGGGTTTCCGATAACCTCGGAAACCCTTGAAAGAACTGTATTAATAACAATTACTCAATGATTGTAGCAACAGCACCAGAACCAACTGTTCTACCACCCTCACGGATAGCGAAACGAAGACCCTGCTCCATAGCTACGTTATGGATAAGTTCAACTGTCATCTCTACGTTATCACCAGGCATGCACATTTCTGTACCAGCTGGAAGCTCACAAACACCAGTTACATCAGTTGTTCTGAAGTAGAACTGTGGTCTGTAGTTGTTGAAGAATGGAGTATGACGTCCACCTTCGTCCTTTGTTAATACGTAAACCTGAGCTGTAAACTTGTGGTGTGGTGTGATTGAACCTGGCTTGCAGAGAACCTGTCCTCTCTGGATTTCGTCTCTCTGAACACCTCTAAGAAGTGCACCAATGTTATCACCTGGCTGAGCCTCATCAAGAAGCTTTCTGAACATCTCGATACCAGTTACAACTACCTTACGGATATCTTCGTGGATACCAACGATTTCAACTTCCTCATTAACGTGGAGAACACCTCTCTCTACTCTACCAGTAGCAACAGTACCACGTCCTGTGATAGAGAATACGTCCTCTACAGGCATAAGGAATGGCTTATCTGTATCTCTTTCTGGATCTGGAACATACTCATCAATAGTATGCATAAGCTCAAGGATCTTATCTCCCCATTCGCTGTTAGGATCTTCAAGAGCCTTAAGAGCTGAACCCTGGATGATTGGAGTATCATCTCCTGGGAATCCGTACTCGTTAAGAAGTTCTCTGATTTCCATATCTACTAATTCAAGAAGTTCTGGATCATCAACCATATCACACTTGTTCATGAATACAACGATGTAAGGAACACCAACCTGACGAGCAAGAAGGATATGCTCTCTTGTCTGAGCCATAACACCATCAGTAGCAGCAACAACAAGGATACCTGCATCCATCTGAGCAGCACCTGTGATCATGTTCTTTACATAATCAGCATGTCCTGGACAGTCAACGTGTGCATAGTGTCTCTTCTCTGTCTCATACTCAACGTGAGCTGTAGAGATAGTGATACCACGTTCTCTTTCTTCCGGAGCTTTATCGATATTAGCGAAATCTGTAGCTGTGTTACCAGCAACTCTTTCAGACAGAACTTTTGTGATAGCTGCTGTTAAAGTTGTTTTACCATGGTCAACGTGTCCGATGGTACCAATGTTACAATGCGGTTTTGTTCTCTCAAACTTAGCTTTTGCCATTTTAAAACGTCCTCCTTAAAACATTTGGCTCTTATATTATTATAGAGCGCCTTTTTCGGTTTTAAACTTGCTATCCTTGATTATATTGCATAACCAGAATATTTGCAAGCATTTTATACAATTTGATAAGTTTCACACTATAAACAGTGTATCATTATCAATTGTTGTATCATTACAGTCCACACATTACTGAGAACATAGTGGACAGTAACTTTATATCTCCTACACCCTGCCGGCTTTAAACACCGGCAGACTGCAGATGATCAATAATTATCAGTCTTTCTTAGAAAGGATCTTTTCCTGTACAGACTTCGGAACCTGCTCATATTTCTCAAAGAACATAGAGTAGTTACCACGTCCCTGTGTTCTGGAACGAAGGTCTGTAGCATATCCGAACATTTCGGAAAGCGGAACGTATCCACGGATCATCTTACCACCGCCGATATCTTCCATACCTTCGATACGGCCACGACGAGAGTTGATGTCACCGATAACGTCACCCATGTAATCCTCTGGTGTAGTAACTTCGACCTTCATGATTGGCTCAAGAAGAACCGGAGCTGCTTTCTGCATAGCATCCTTGAATGCAAGAGAACCTGCAATGTGGAATGCCATTTCAGAAGAGTCGACTTCATGGTAAGAACCATCGTATACATTAGCATGTACACCGACTACCGGGAATCCGCCAAGGATACCGGCTTTCATAGCCTCTTCGATACCTTCACCAACTGCCGGGATGTATTCCTTCGGAATAGCACCACCAACAACTGTGGATTCGAACTTGTACAGTTCTTCTCCGTTGGCATCCATAGGCTCGAATTTAACTTTACAGTGACCATACTGTCCACGACCACCAGACTGTTTAGCATATTTGCTGTCGATGTCTACGGCCTTAGTAATAGTCTCTTTGTATGCAACCTGAGGAGCACCTACGTTAGCCTCTACTTTGAATTCACGAAGCAGACGGTCAACGATGATTTCCAGATGCAGCTCACCCATACCAGCGATGATTGTCTGACCTGTTTCCTGGTTTGTATGTGCACGGAATGTCGGGTCTTCTTCTGCCAGTTTTGCAAGAGCTTCACCAAGTTTACCCTGACCAGCTTTTGTCTTAGGCTCGATTGCAAGTTCGATAACCGGTTCCGGGAACTCCATGGACTCAAGGATTACCGGATGCTGGTCATCACAGATTGTATCACCAGTTGTGGTGAATTTGAAACCGATTGCTGCTGCGATATCTCCAGAGTATACTTTATCCAGCTCCATACGTTTGTTAGCGTGCATCTGAAGGATACGGCCAACACGTTCTTTCTTGTCCTTAGTAGCGTTGAGTACATAAGAACCAGAATTCATAGTACCGGAGTATACACGGAAGTATGCCAGTTTACCAACCAATGGGTCTGTCATAATCTTGAATGCCAGAGCGGAGAACGGCTCTTCATCAGAAGAATGTCTCACGATCGGGTTGCCTTCCAGGTCAACACCCTCGATTGGAGGAATGTCTGTTGGAGCAGGCATGAATTCAATGATCGCATCCAGAAGTTTCTGAACACCCTTGTTTCTGTATGCAGTACCGCAGCATACCGGTACAGCTGTACATTCGCAAGTAGCTTTACGAAGAACTGCTTTCATCTTTTCAACAGTCGGTTCTTCACCTTCCAGATATTCCATCATTAAATCATCATCGAGTTCGCAGATCTTCTCTACGAGTTCTGTATGATAAAGTTCTGCTTCTTCCTGCATGTCTTCTGGGATCTCAGTGATGGAAATGTCTTCACCTTTCTCATCATTGTAGATGTAAGCCTGCATTTCGAAAAGGTCGATGATTCCTTTGAATTCATCTTCTTTTCCGATTGGAAGCTGTAAGCAGATTGCGTTTTTACCAAGACGAGTCTTGATCTGATCTACAGCATTGTAGAAGTTTGCACCGAGGATATCCATCTTGTTGATGAATGCCATACGCGGTACGTTATAAGTGTCAGCCTGACGCCAAACGTTTTCAGACTGAGGTTCTACACCACCTTTTGCACAGAAGACGCCGACAGCGCCGTCAAGTACACGGAGTGAACGCTCAACCTCTACGGTGAAGTCTACGTGTCCTGGAGTATCAATGATGTTGATACGGTGTTCCAGAGCACCTGGTTTAGTCTTGCAGTGATCCTGCAGAGTCCAGTGACATGTTGTAGCAGCGGAAGTAATTGTGATACCTCTCTCCTGCTCCTGCTCCATCCAGTCCATTGTTGCGGTACCTTCATGAGTATCACCGATTTTGTAGTTGACACCTGTATAATAAAGGATACGTTCTGTAAGAGTTGTCTTACCTGCATCGATATGAGCCATGATACCAATGTTTCTGGTACGCTCAAGCGGGTATTCTCTACCTTCTTTTCCAGCCAATTGGATTTCCTCCTTGATTAGAAACGATAGTGAGCAAATGCTTTATTTGCTTCAGCCATCTTGTGCATATCTTCTTTCTTCTTAACAGATGCGCCTGTGTTGTTCATTGCATCCAGAAGCTCGTTTGCAAGTCTCTCCTCCATAGTCTTCTCGCCTCTTTTACGAGAATATGTGGTGAGCCAGCGAAGAGCCAGTGCCTGACGTCTGTCTGCTCTTACCTCGATCGGAACCTGGTAAGTAGCACCACCGATACGTCTTGCTTTTACTTCGAGAGCTGGCATCACATTGTTCATAGCCTCTTCGAATACTTCAAGAGCTGGTCTTCCTGTCTTCTCTTCTACTGTAGCAAATGCTCCGTATACAATCTTCTGAGCTACGCCTTTCTTACCGTCTAACATAATGCTGTTAACAAGCTTTGTAACTACTTTGCTGTTGTACATTGGATCTGCTAATACGTCTCTTTTCTGAGTATGTCCTTTACGTGGCACGTTACTTCCCTCCTTAATCATGATATTTGTGGATTAATTCATCGGTACTCACATGTGTCTCTCTAATGTGTTCGTGCGGAATTGTATTCATAAAGTGAAATCCTGCATCTGCAGGTCTAATCCCAACACTAACCTACTTTAGTTCTGTTTGTGATACACAATGTTGCTAAATTATTTAGCAGCTTTTGGTCTCTTTGCGCCGTACTTAGAGCGGGCCTGTTTTCTGTTTGCAACACCTGCAGTATCTAATGTACCACGGATGATATGGTAACGTGTACCTGGTAAATCCTTAACACGGCCACCACGAATCAGAACAACGCTATGCTCCTGTAAGTTGTGTCCCTCACCAGGAATGTATGAAGTTACTTCGATTCCGTTTGAAAGACGAACTCTGGCGATCTTTCTAAGAGCTGAGTTAGGCTTCTTAGGAGTAGCTGTCTTAACAGCTGTACATACACCACGCTTCTGTGGAGAAGAAGTGTTGATTGGCTTCTTCTGGAGAGAGTTAAAGCTTCTCTGAAGAGCTGGTGCTGTAGACTTCTTTACAGATGTCTGACGTCCTTTTCTTACTAACTGGTTAAATGTTGGCATTATTTTCACCTCCTGTTTTATTTTAAGCAGTGCAATCTTATGCACGCTAAAATATTATACAAATCCTTGTCTGTTTTGTCAAGACCAATTTTGTTTTCAATATAATACAAGAAAGAAGTCCGGTTTCCCGGACTTCTTTGTTTTTGGTTTGTAACAGCTTCTGTAGCTTAAGTACAAACATCAGTAATTATTCTTCATCAACTGATTCAGCATCTGTATCAATGACTCCGACTGCCTCTTCCTCTGCGAAATCCGCAAAATCATCATCATCAAAATCAAGTGTATCGTCATCGTTTACATCGCTGTCAAGCTTGATATTACGATAAATCTTCATACCTGTTCCTGCCGGGATGAGCTTACCGATGATTACGTTCTCCTTCATACCGATAAGCGGATCAACCTTGCCCTTGATTGCTGCCTCAGTAAGAACCTTTGTGGTCTCCTGGAATGAAGCTGCTGACAGGAATGAGTTGGTTGCAAGAGATGCCTTTGTGATTCCAAGTAATACCTGTGAGCCAACTGCAAGCTCCTTGCCCTCTTCCTCAAGCTTCTCGTTGAGCTCTAAGAAGTCAAGGGCATCAACCATGCTGCCCGGAAGTAAATCTGAATCTCCCGGCTCCTCTACGCGGATCTTCTGTAAGCACTGACGAACTATAACCTCGACATGCTTATCGTTAATCTCAACACCCTGTAAACGGTAAACACGCTGTACCTCGCGGAGCATATAATCCTGAACCGCACGAACGCCCTTAATCTTGAGGATATCGTGTGGATTTACAGAACCCTCTGTAAGCTCGTCGCCGGCCTCAAGCTCCTGTCCGTCTACAACCTTGATACGTGAGCCGTAAGGAATGAGGTAAGCCTTTGTCTCGCCTGTCTCGTTGTTTGTAACGATAACCTCACGCTTCTTCTTTGTATCCTTGATTGTGGCAGTTCCGCCGAACTCTGTGATAATAGCGAGTCCCTTAGGCTTACGTGCCTCGAAAATCTCCTCTACTCGAGGAAGACCCTGTGTGATATCTCCACCGGCAACACCACCTGTATGGAAGGTTCTCATGGTAAGCTGTGTACCAGGCTCACCGATTGACTGTGCTGCGATGATACCGATTGCTTCACCAACCTGTACTGCCTGACCTGTTGCAAGGTTTGAACCGTAACACTTAGCACATACTCCCATGTGTGAACGGCAGGTAAGCACTGTACGGATCTTAACCTGTGTGATTGGATTACCATTCTCGTCAACACCCTCTGCCATAACCTTTGCTGCACGCTTTGGTGTAATCATATGGTTGGCCTTAACGATTACATTGCCATCCTTATCGCAGATTGTGTTGCAAGAGAAACGACCTGTAATTCTCTCCTGAAGGCTCTCGATTTCCTCTCGACCCTCCATGAATGCCTTTACAACCATTCCCGGAATCTCACGTCCTGTGCCTGCACAGCAGTCTGTCTCACGAACGATCATATGCTGTGAAACATCTACGAGACGTCTTGTAAGGTATCCTGAATCAGCTGTACGAAGCGCTGTATCTGAAAGTCCCTTACGAGCTCCATGTGCTGACATGAAGTACTCGAGTACGTCAAGACCCTCACGGAAGCATGACTTGATAGGAAGCTCGATTGTACGACCTGTTGTATCAGCCATGAGTCCTCGCATACCTGCAAGCTGTTTGATCTGCTTATCAGATCCACGGGCTCCGGAATCTGCCATCATGAAGATGTTGTTGTACTTATCAAGACCTGTAAGAAGTGCCTTTGTAAGGGCATCATCTGTATCCTTCCATGTCTCGATAACCTCTTTGTAACGCTCCTCATCAGTGATAAGTCCACGCTTGTACTGTCTTGTAATCTTATCTACAGTGTCCTGTGCATCAGCGATCATCTGTGGCTTCTGTGGTGGCACTGTCATATCTGAAATTGAAACTGTCATGGCAGCCTGGGTTGAATACTTGTATCCCATAGCTTTGACATTGTCAAGAACCTCTGCTGTTGTTGTAGCTCCGTGTGTGTTGATAACCTTCTCAAGGATCTGCTTGATCTGTTTCTTACCAACGTGGAACTCAACCTCAAACTTGAGTGCATTCTCAGCCTTTGATCTGTCTATAAAACCAAGATCCTGTGGAATGTTCTCATTGAATATCAAAAGTCCTACTGTTGTCTCTGTAAAACCTGAAACCTCTGTGCCGTCAGGAAGCTTTACTGTACGGTGTACAAAGATATTCTGGTGAAGAGTAATCTCCTTGTTCTCGTAAGCGAGCATTGCAAGATTAACACTTCCATAGTAACGGCCGAGAAGATCTATCGGTCTGCAAAGCACACGACGGTTTCCGTCTGTGACATCCTCAAACCAGATGAGGTCATATAAGCCAAGCTCAGCCTTTCCTGTATTTTCATCAGGAGTTGTGAGCTTTCTAAGCTCATCAACATCATTGTATACAGTGTCTGATGACACCTGTGCAACCATCTTTGGATCATCCTTGTAATCAGCGAGCTTTCTCATTGTGAGGTAGTAAACTCCAAGGATCATATCCTGTGAAGGAACGGCTACAAGTCCACCATCAGAAGGCTTAAGCAGGTTGTTAGGTGACAGAAGCATGAATCTGCACTCAGCCTGTGCCTCAGCAGTCAGTGGAAGATGTACAGCCATCTGGTCTCCATCGAAGTCGGCGTTGAACGCTGTACATACGAGTGGATGAAGCTTGATTGCCTTACCCTCTACAAGGATTGGCTCGAAGGCCTGGATTCCAAGTCTGTGGAGTGTAGGAGCTCGGTTAAGCATAACCGGATGCTCTTTGATGACGTCCTCAAGGACATCCCATACCTCCGGCTGAAGTCTCTCAACCATCTTCTTTGCACTCTTTATGTTGTGTGCGGTTCCGTTAGCGGCAAGCTCCTTCATAACGAATGGCTTGAAAAGCTCGATAGCCATCTCCTTTGGAAGACCACACTGATAAATCTTAAGCTTTGGCTCTACACAGATAACTGAACGTCCTGAGTAGTCAACTCGCTTTCCGAGAAGGTTCTGACGGAAACGTCCTCCCTTTCCCTTGAGCATGTCTGAAAGAGACTTAAGAGCTCTGTTTCCGGGACCTGTAACAGGACGTCCACGACGACCGTTGTCGATAAGCGCATCTACAGCCTCCTGAAGCATACGTTTCTCGTTACGAACGATGATATCCGGTGCTCCAAGATCAAGAAGTCTTCTAAGACGGTTGTTACGGTTGATGATTCGTCTGTAAAGGTCGTTAAGATCACTTGTTGCGAAACGTCCTCCATCGAGCTGAACCATTGGACGGAGATCCGGTGGAATAACAGGAATAACTGTCATAATCATCCACTCAGGCTTGTTTCCTGACTCACGGAAAGCCTCTACAACCTCAAGCCTCTTGATGATACGTGCACGCTTCTGGCCTGTAGCATTCTCAAGCTCTGCCTTAAGCTCTGCCGAATCCTTCTCGAGATCGATTGCTGCTAAAAGCTCATGGATAGACTCAGCACCCATTCCTACACGGAATGCTGAGCGGCCATAAGTATCGCATGCCTCCTGGTACTCTGACTCGTTGAGAATCTGCTTGTATGCAAGCTTTGTCTCGCCCGGGTCAAGCACAATATATGAAGCAAAGTACAGTACTCTCTCAAGTACACGTGGAGATAAGTCAAGGATGAGTCCCATACGTGATGGGATACCCTTGAAATACCAGATATGAGATACAGGAGCAGCAAGCTCGATGTGTCCCATACGCTCTCTACGAACGCTTGACTTTGTGATTTCTACGCCACATCGGTCGCAGACAACACCCTTATAACGTATCTTCTTGTATTTACCACAATGACACTCCCAGTCCTTCGTTGGTCCGAAAATCTTCTCGCAAAAAAGACCGTCTTTTTCAGGCTTTAATGTTCTATAGTTAATAGTCTCAGGCTTTTTAACCTCGCCATGTGACCACTCTCTGATCTTTTCAGGAGATGCTAATCCAATCTGAATCGCATCAAACTGCATTGCCTGATTATTTTCTATATTATTTGTTTCTGGCATTTTGGCACTCCCTTCTAATTATTCTTCGTCATCAAGAACTTCATCAGCAAAAATATCGTCATCCGCTGTCTCAGGGGACTCTTCCTCTTCTATGTCAACAAGCTCTTCGTTGTCATCAAATTCTTTCTTTGAGAAACCATGCTCTGCGAATGACTCACTGTCCTCGAATGCATAGTCCTTATCGTTTCCGATAATTGAGTTGATATCTGTATTACCGTACTCACTTGTCTCGATAAGCTCAACCTCTTCTCTGTTCTCATCAAGTACCTTGACATCCAGACCAAGTGCCTGAAGCTCTTTGAGAAGTACCTTGAATGACTCTGGAATACCAGGCTCAGGGATATTCTCACCCTTGATGATAGCCTCGTAGGTCTTGACACGGCCAACAACATCATCGGACTTCATTGTAAGGATCTCCTGGAGTGTATATGCAGCACCATATGCCTCAAGAGCCCAAACCTCCATCTCTCCGAAACGCTGTCCACCGAACTGTGCCTTACCACCGAGTGGCTGCTGTGTTACTAATGAGTAAGGACCTGTACTTCTTGCGTGAATCTTCTCGTCAACAAGGTGATGGAGCTTAAGGTAATACATATAACCGA
>ENA-UEQR01001788-UEQR01001788.1-human-gut-metagenome-genome-assembly--contig:-NODE-1788-length-11611-cov-6.605948_pt1 | contig 11611 bp, 9 predicted proteins | sample MGYA00242944_ERZ507941 | MGnify/ENA primary metagenome ERZ507941 (study PRJEB26167, sample SAMN06115398) | human gut metagenome | host: Homo sapiens | place: China:Chongqing | collected 2016-06-23...
TCCAGTATGTCTGTGTTAAAATTCTTTTTTGTGAGATTTTTATGTACGAAACTTTCAGGCAAAGAAGGAAGGGGCGCCAAGTATGACGCAGGATAAAATTCGGAATATTGCAATCATCGCGCACGTTGACCACGGCAAGACCACGCTGGTCGATCAGATGCTCAAGCAGGGCGGCGTGTACCGCGAAAACCAGGCGGTCGTCGACCGTGTGATGGACTCCGGCGATCTCGAACGCGAGCGCGGCATCACCATTCTCGCCAAGAATACCGCTGTCCACTATAAGGATTATAAGATCAACATCGTCGATACCCCGGGCCATGCCGATTTCTCCGGCGAGGTCGAGCGCATTCTGAAGATGGTCGACGGCGTCCTGCTGCTTGTCGACGCAGCGGAGGGACCCATGCCGCAGACGCGCTTCGTGCTGCAGAAGGCGCTGGAGCTTGGACACAAGGTCATTGTCGTCGTCAACAAGGTCGACCGGCCCGATGCCCGCGTGCACGAGGTCATGGACGAGGTGCTTGAGCTGCTGCTCGATCTGAATGCGACCGAGGAACAGTTCGATTCCCCGACGATCTTCTGCTCGGCCCGTGAGGGCACGTCCTCCTACGGCCCCGACGACAAGGGCACCGATCTCATCCCGCTGTTTGAGACGATCGTCAACTATATCGATCCCCCGAAGGGCGATGAAAACGGGCCGCTGCAGGTGCTCGTCTCGTCCATCGACTATAACGAATTCGTTGGCCGTATGGGCATCGGCCGCATCGAACGCGGCACGATCCACCAGAACCAGGAGGTCATCGTCTGCGACTACCACGACCCGTCCGTCAAGAAGAAGGAAAAGGTCGTCGCCCTGTACGAGTTTACCGGCCTTGGCCGCAGCCCCATCCAGCAGGCATCTGCCGGCGAGATCGTCGCCTTCTCCGGCATTTCCGATATCACCATCGGCCGCACGCTCTGCGATCTGGAGACCGTTGAGCCGCTGCCATTCGTCAAGATCTCCGACCCGACCATCGAAATGACCTTCTCCGTCAACGATTCTCCGTTCGCGGGCCGCGAGGGCAAATACGTCACATCCCGCAACCTGCGCGACCGTCTGCAAAGAGAGCTTCTGAAGGACGTCTCCCTGCACGTGACCGAGATGGGCACCGATGCCTTTAACGTTGCAGGCCGCGGCGAGATGCACCTGTCTATCCTGATCGAGACGATGCGCCGCGAGGGCTATGAGTTCCAGGTGTCCACGCCGCACGTTCTGAATAAGACCATCGACGGCAAGCTCTGTGAGCCGATCGAGCGCATGATCGCGGATGTACCGGAAAATTCCGTCGGCTCCGTGATCGATAAAATCTCCCAGCGCAAGGGCGATCTCGTCTCCATGACCCCGATCGGCAGCCGTATGCGGCTGGAGTTCCTTGTCCCGACGCGCGGCCTGTTCGGATATCGCAACGAATTTTTGACCGACACGCGAGGCGAGGGCATCATGGCCTCGACGCTCGACAGTTACGCGCCCGTCAAGGGCGAGATCTCCCGCCGTCTGACCGGCTCGCTCGTCGCGTTTGAAACGGGCGAAACGACCGCCTATGGTATCGGCGGCGTGCAGGATCGCGGTTCGATGTTCATCGGGCCGGGCGTGGAGGTCTATGCCGGTATGATCGTCGGCCAGTGCAACCGCAACGAGGACATGGCCGTCAACGTCTGCAAGAAAAAGCAGCTGACCAATATGCGCGCAGCCGGCTCCGACGCCGCCATCCGCCTCGTACCGCCGACGGTTCTGTCGCTCGAGCAGTGCATGGAATACCTTGCCGACGACGAGCTGCTGGAGGTCACGCCGAAAAGCCTCCGTATGCGCAAGCGCCAGCTCGACCATTCGGCCAGAATGCGCGCTCTGATGAAATCCAGACAGTAAAAAATGCTCCTCCGTATGCCGTAGCATACGGAGGAGTTTTTCTAAAGTCAAAAATTGAAATACGGCAGGCCGCGGTATTTCTCCGGCAGTTCCTCTTTGCAATATACATTGTGAAGTGTTGTGACGAGCGAAGACGGATCTGTGCAGATATAACGGTTCAGATACTCGATAAAGTCCTTTTCGGTATAGCATACCACGACCGCAGAACCCCGTTTCACCCGATACCTTGCAGCATCGGGGCTTTCGTGCAGCCAATGACAGCTGAACTCCAGACAGTATGTTTCGAGATCATCCGCCACTGCATCCGGAACACAGTACACGCTGATCTCGCCGTCTGCGCTTAAAAGAACCTGTTTCATAAGCCCTCCAAATATTGTTCCTCCATTCGCCGTAGGGGCCGATGCCCACATCGGCCCGGCAGAATGCACTGTTTCTACGGAAATCTGCGGCGAATTCGTAACTTCCCAATGGGCCGATGTGGGCATCGGCCCCTACATTGCAATATGTCAGTGCATACGGGGCACTGGGGGATTTCTGTAGAACAGGTGCTCTCTGCGCGCGGTGGACAGAGTCGTCGGCCCCTACAAATCACTTGCTGATTGTCAGAACACCGGCGCAGGGCGACAGCTGGGTAAATGAAAGGTCTGGAAAATCCCTTTTTAATTCTTCCGCGACGAAATAGATTTCATCGACATCCCAATCCGCTCCCGCTTCCTGCCTGCACCGGTTCAGCGCGCCGCGGGTTTCAAACGCAACGTCGCCGATCAGAATTTTTCCGTTTTCATTCAGACAGCCGCGCAGTGCGGACAGAAATACGACTTTCTGCGCGTCTGTCAGATGGTGCAGCGAATAGGTCGCGACGATATAATCGTAGCGGCGATCTCGCAGCGGCTCCACCAGACCCGTTGTAAAGTCGCCCTGATATAGCTGTGCGTCCGGCATTTTTTCGGACGCCAGTTCGAGCATTCTGGATGAGAAATCCTGCCCGTAGATGGTGCAGCCCTGTTCATACAGCCTTGCCGTCAGCACGGCAGTTCCAAACCCAATGTCCAGCACAGACGCGTTAGGGGTCTGCATGACAGTCTGAAAAATTGCAGCGAGTACCTTTTTGTATCCGGCAAACGGGTAGGTATTCGCTTCGTCAGAAAGACCGACACTTTTGTCATATCCATCTGCCCACAGGTCGAATCCTTTGTGGTTCAGCATAGTTGCCTCCTGAAATTCTAAATTGTCACTTTTTCCAGATCTTCGGCTGGTACTGCATATTGGAGACGTTGTAAACCGTAATAAACGCCTTCGGGTCCTCGCGGTTGATAAAGGTCATCAGGCGCTGGTATTCGCTTTTGTCGACGATGGTGATGATCTCGTTGTGGCGCTGCAGATTGTATGCGCCGATGGCTTCGTAGATCGTGGCGCCGCTGTGCAGCTCGTTGATGATGAACTGCCGCAGCGCTTCCTCTTTTTCGGTGATGATGCAGACGCGGCGCTTCTTGTTGTGGTCGAAAATGAAATGATCCAGAATAATGCCGTTGAAATACGTGCCCAGAATGCTTAAGACTACCGTCTTTTTGTCGTAGACAAGCGCGGCGGACAGCGCCACGCACATACCGGACAGCGACATGGCCCGGCCCAGATCCATGCGCAGGTATTTGTTCAGGATCTTTGCCACGATATCCAGTCCGCCGGACGAGGCGTTCCGGTTGAACAGAATGCTCAGGCCGATGCTGACCACCAGAATGTAGCAGAGCACGTCCAGCTCCTGACTGCCGGTCATGGACGTGTAATCCGGGAAAACAAGCTCAAAAAGTCCTAAAAATACGGGCAGCATCACGCTCGTATAGACGGTTTTCGCCCCAAATTCCTTTCCGCAGGTGAGAAAGCCGATGATCAGAAGGACGATGTTCAGGATCATCGTGATGGCCGACAGGGGAAGGGGGATGAAGTTGGACAGTACGATGCCGAGGCCGGAAATGCTGCTGACGGAGGTGTGGCTCGGGGACAGGAAAAAGAAGACCGCCGCCGCGATGATCGCCACCGCTGCGGTCAGAACGGCCGTTTCTCTGATGATCGCTGTGGAATTCAATTTCTTCTGGTTCATTGTGGTATCTCCGAATCTTGATTTGTCTGCGCTGCGGTAGTTGTCTGCGGCTCGTCGTGATAGTCGGATTTCGGCAGACTCCAGTGGTAATATGCCGCCAGCAGGCGCAGCACGACGATGGCTGCTGCGCCGAAGAGCATGGCCGCGTTCGCACCCAGCCGGTCCCAGCACAGCGCGCAGATCAGCGCGCCGATGATCGATGCGCAGGCGTAGAAGTGCCGCACGAAGATATAGGGCCGTTCCCCGGAGAACACGTCGCGCAGCACGCCGCCGCCCACGCCGGTGATGAGGCCGACGAAGACGGTCAGGAACAGCGTATCATGCTCTGCCTGCCGGAACGCGCACTGGACGCCGACGACCGTGAACACGCCCAGGCCGACCGCGTCCATCACCAGCAGCAGCCGGTCGAACACCGGCTCGTGCCGCCCGACGCGGGCGCGCACGTGCGGCAGGAACATGAGCACGGACACGGCAGCCGCCGTGAGGGTATAGACGGGATCGTGGAACGTCGCAGGCGGGGTCACGCCGAGAATGACGTCGCGGACAATACCGCCGCCGACCGCCGTGCAGACGCCGAGGACGATCACGCCGAACAGATCCATCTGCTTTTTGATGCCGACAATGGCGCCGGAAACGGCAAACGCGGCCGTGCCGATCAGCTCCAACACAAAAACAAGAACATTGGACATAACGGAAACCTCCGGAAGCTTACACGCGCAGCGATTTTTTCTGCACGGCCAGCGCGCCGAGCGCGATCAGCACGCCGATGAACGCGCAGCCGGTCGAGAACCAGAGCATGAGCGTTGTGCCGCCGAGATCGATCAGATACCCGGAGACAAGACTGCCCAGCAGCGTACTGAGCGAGATGGCGAGGATCGTGCGGATGGACTGGCTCTGCACCCGGTCGGCGGGGTCAACGGATTCGTTGGCAAAATAGACCGAGGCCGGGAAGAACAGGCCGTAGCCCAGCATCTGCACCGGCTGCACGGCCAGCAGCATCCCAAGCGAACCGGACGCGAGGATCAGCAGCGGCTTGACCACCATAAAGATGATCGAGATCAGCAGAATTTTCGCGCTGCTCATCTTCTTTTGCAGCAGTCCGAACACCAGCGCTGACGGCAGCTCCGAAGCGGCCATCAAAAACTGCGCGACGCCGAGCGCCGTGCTGCCGCCGCCGCGGCTGTTTACAAGCGAGACAAGGAAATTGCTGATCGGCATCACGCCCATCATGCCGAAGAAGCAGGCGATGAGCATGAGCGTAAAGACCCTGTTTTTCTTTAAGATCTGCCAGATCGAATGGCCGGAGGCCGACTTTGCCTGCGGCTGCGGCAGAAGGCGCGCCGGGATGCTCGGGAATGCCAGCAGGCAGACAATCAGCAGAAGCTGTTCGGCGCAGTGCGCCAGAAGCGCCGCCTGCATACCGAACCGCGCCGTCAGCAGCCCCGTCACGACGCATAAAACTGCGTAGGTCAGCGAACCCATCCCGCGTGCGAAGCTGTAGGGGATCTTGACGCCTGCGTTGACATACTGCATCCCCATCGAGTCAATGAGCGGATAGGAGTTCGTCTCCAGCACGCCGAACAGGAAAATGATCAGCGCCGTGAGCGCAAAGCCGGGGCGCGTGAAATAAAAGACGAGATTGAGCGCCACGGCAGGCAGCAGCATGACGATCAGCAGCTGCTTGATGGGCACGCTCGGGTGCCGGTCGGCCCAGCCGCCGATGACCGGCTGCGTAAAAAGGCTTGCCAGATAGCACAGCGCGCAGAAAATTCCGGCCTGTCCGGTCGTAAAGCCCCGGTCGAGGACGATCGCGGCCTGATAGGCGCAGATAGAGCTGATCATGCCCCAAAAGCTGGCCTACAGGAGGACATAACAAAGAACGATTCGTTTTCTGGACGCCATGGCATTCGCTTCCTTTACAGCCGGTATGACAGACACTATTATAGAGCGCGGAACCGATAAAAACAAGCGGATTTTCCTGAAAAAATGCTTGATTTTCGGCGCTCTGTGTGCTAAAATACATTGGTCTGTGAAAAAGAATGGTCCTCTGCCGCAGCCGGCACGAAGGTGCAGCGGCATTTCCTTGCGGTATGAACGTTCTTAATTTGAAGGAGGACACAAGTATGGATCTCATGAAGGCTCTGACCAGCCAGTACATGAAGCAGGAGCTGCCTGAAGTTCAGGTCGGCGACACCGTTCGCGTTCATGTCAAAATCAAGGAAGGTTCCCGCGAAAGAATCCAGATCTTCGAGGGCACCGTCATCGCCAAGAAGCACGGCGGTATCGAAGAAACCATCACCGTTCGCCGCATCTCCTATGGTGTCGGCTGCGAGAAGGTTTTCCCGCTCCATGCGCCCAACGTTGTCAACGTCGAGTGCGTCCGCCACGGCAAGGTTCGCCGCGCGAAGCTGTACTATCTGCGCGACCGTCTTGGCAAGGCTGCAAAGGTCAAGGAAAAGGTCTGATCCCAACCATCCAAAAACCGCCGGTTCCATACGGAGTCCGGCGGTTTTTGCTTTACCCACACACGAACGGCTCCCGTATGCAGCTGCATACGGGAGCCGTTTGCCTGAAGCTTCTGAATTAAATATCCAGCGGGTCCATGCTGAGGACAGGGTGGCCAACCTCGGACAGGAAGGCGAGCAGCTCTTCCGGATCGCCGTTCGGGCAGTTCGTCTCGTCGGCGACCATATCGGCAAAGTTGTCGATATCGTACATATCCTTGGCAGTCTCATTGAGCTTGTCGCGGATCTGATCCTTCAGCTCCTTCGGCAGCCAGACCAGACGGCCGACGCCGCCTTCGGCCTTGAGGAACTTGTGAGAGGCGATGTAGTGCTTGCCGTGGCCCATGAAGCCCGGAGTCTGCACGCCGCCGCCGGTCATGGAGGCCATCTCGGAGAAGGTCATGCCGAGCGGCGTGATGCCTGCGTATTCACGGCAGGTGATGACAACGCCCATCGAGCACGGCTCGATGCCGCAGATGCACTCGAAGCAGCCGCAGGAGGTCATCGGATCCTCCAGCAGGGAGTAGAGCGTGACGTGCTCCAGCGCGCCGTGGGAGTACTGTGCGACGGCCTCGTCGACATCCTCATAGCGGCCGGTGCGCTCGTCGATGCAGCGCTCCTTGGTGACGACCTGGCAGGGACCCTGCGGGTCGAGTTCGTTGGTAGCCTTCGCGTCCAGCCAGGACACGGCACCGCACAGGCCCAGACGCTCCGGGGTGACGATGCAGACGTGGCTCGGGGAGAACGCCTGGCACATGATGCAGGAATAGAAGACGGGCACGGATTCGTCGGTCATGGACTTCAGACGCTCGTCGCGCTTGTCGAAGACCTCGTTGGCGTGCTTGCGCAGCGCGGCGTTCGGCTCGTCGCCGACGACGATGCGGACCTGGCACTTGTCAACGACCGTGTCAAACTCGGACTTGATCTTGGCGTAGAGCACTTCGCCGATGTGGCGGAACTTGAAGCCGGCCTCGAAATCAGCCTTGCTGATACGGACGCGGATCATGTCGCGCTGGCCGGTGTGCATGAGGCCCTCCACGCAGTTGAGGAAGGAGTGGATCTTACGCTCGAAGACAGGCTCGAAGTCGGGCTGCATATTCTTGCCTGCGACCTCGACAGTGTAGCTCATGGAGATCTTGGAGCCGACCGGGATCTCGTCGATTTCGGGGCCTTCGACCACGATCTTGTGATCCTCGACCTCGGAGGCGTCCTTCGTGGTGACAAGCTCGAAGCAGTCCTTGCGGGAGCCGTCGATCTCGACCTGCATATCGCCCTTGCGGATGATCTCGCCCTCGAACGCGGAGGAGAAGGAGACGGGGATATCGATCTTCGTGATCTTCAGCTTGATGCCGCGGGCCTCAATGGAGGTGTCGATCCAGTCCTTGGTGTTATCATAGATGATCAGGGACTTCGGAACGGCCCACATATCGTCGTGGTCGTTGGTGATGACCGGGAAGCCCAGCTTGATGGCGCCTGCGCCGCAGGCGACGGTAATGTCGTTGACGGGCTTATAGGCGTTGACGAACGCGTTGATGCGGTCGAAGGTGTACTTGTGGAAGCCCTCGACGTCGCCCGGCTGGATGGCGCCGAAGATCATGGCCGCGCGCACGACCAGAGAAATGACATGGCCGACGGACCAGATCTCTTCGCCGACGGGAACGACACGGACAGGGAAGCTCATGGAAAGACCGGCTTCCACAGCCTGCTCGATGATGCCGCCGATCAGGAAGACGAAAATGCCGCGGGACTGGTAGCCCTTGATCGTCTCGACCGCTTCCTCGGTGGAGGGAGCCGGCCCGATCATGACGACGAAGCCGGGGATATCGCCGGTGACAAGGGGAACGCCCAGCTCACGGACCTCTGCGTCGGTGAAATGGCCGTGATAGTGCGTGCCCTCGTACGGGGTCTGGGTCTTGACATATTTGCAGGCTTCGATCATTTCAGCGGCGATGGCGGTGCCGACGCCGGACTGGAAGATGGAGTTGGTGCGCGGCTCGCGGAGCATCATGGCCTTGACGTCGGCCAGAGCGTCCTGCAGCTCGCCGGTCGTGGTGACCTTCTTGCCGATGTAGGCATAGATGCAGGCGCAGAAATACGCGGTGGAGGGAAGCGTCAGAGGAGCGTCGCGGCCGACTTCAGCCACGATCTTGTTCACTTCTTCCTCGGCCTTGGCGAACATCTCGTCAGAGCCGTCGAAGACGCGGTTAAACAATGTCTTCATTGTGGTTTCATTCCTTTCAGATTCATTCTTTGGCGTCAATGGCAGCCTTGATCGCGCGGATCTCATCCAGCGCGTCGGGGCTGCAGTCGTAGGGGGAGAGGCCCTTCCGGTCCGCGTCGATGACGGTGGGACTGTAGCTGATGAAGCCGAGCAGATCGTCTGCCGGGATGCGGCTTCTGATAAATTCACGGTCGGATTCGTCGCGGATCTTGTTGGCGACGACGCGTACCTTGGTCACGCCGATGTCCTTTGCAAGCTCCTTGATGCGCACATAGGTCTGTACGCTCCGCGCGCCCGGCTCGATGACCACGATGAACTGATCCATCATGCTGGCCGTGCCGCGTCCAAGGTGCTCAAGTCCCGCCTCCATGTCCATGATGACCACGTCGTCCCTGCGGAAGACGAGATTCGTCAGAATCGCCTTGAGCATCACGTGCTCCGGGCAGACGCAGCCGGAGCCGCCGGTGTCGACCGTGCCCATGACGAGAAGCTTCACGCCGTTGATATTTTTGGCAAGCTTGTCGGGCAGATCGGAAACGTCCGGGTTCAGCTTATAGAAGCTGTTCTGGTCGTTTGCACCCGTGCGCTGCTTGGCAAGCTGCTTCATTTTGGAGACCGGGACAATGGAATTGACCTCTTCCGCCGTCAGGCCCAGCGCCAGACCCAGATTGGCATCCGGGTCGACGTCGGCTGCGAGGACGGTGCGCCCTTCGTCGGCGTAGAGACGTGCGAGCGTGGAGGCCAGCGTCGTCTTGCCGACGCCGCCCTTGCCGGTGATAGCTACTTTCATATCGGTAAAGACCCTCCGGGAAGATCTTAGATGCCGAGAGCCGCGCGCTTGGCTTCGATCGCGGCGATCATCTTGTCGCCGAGGCTCTCAATGTTGGTGTCGACGACGAAGTGCGCCTCGACCCACTCCTTGCAGCCCCGCGTCTCACCCTGCAGAAGCTCGGTGATCTCGCTGGAGCCCTTGGAGTACGGATCGACGCCGAGGTAGGTGTCGATGCCGGTCGCCACGACGTAGTTGCCGATGGAAACTGCCTTTTCAGACATCCATTCCGGCGCGCAGCCGCAGAGCGGAATCTGGGAAATGTTGATGCCCCAATCCTTTGCAAGATCGGAAGCAAGGATCATCATACGGGAAATATCAACGCAGGAGCCCATATGCAGGATGGGCGGGATGCCGACCAGCTTGCACACGCGCTTGAGGCCCTCGCCGCAGTATTCGGCGGCGTCGAGATCCATGAGGCCTGCCTTGGCCGCGGCCTGTGCCGAACAGCCGGAGACGATGACGATGATATCGTTCTTGAGGAGCTTCTTCATGAGCTCAATGTGCGCGGTGTCGGGGCGGACCTTGGGGTTGTTGCAGCCGACCATCGCGACAGCGCCGCGCAGGACGCCGGCCTTGACGACGTCAGCCAGCGGCTTGAGCGTGCCGAGCGCGTCAACGTGGGAGTTGCACACGCCGTCAAGCTCTTTCTTAATGGCCTCGACCGAGTAGCCGACACGAGCGTTGGTCTTGAGCTGCGGAATGTTGACGAGGTCCTGGTTGCGGTTCTTGAAGTTCTCAACAGCCATCTTCACGATTGCCTTTGCGTTTTCAGCGGCGGTTTCCTCGTGGAACTCGATGTAGTCGCTGTCCGGCATACGGGCGATGGGAGACGTGGTGATGAACTTGGTATGGAAGCACTTGGACAGCGGGCCAAGGGCCGGGAAGATGCACTGCACGTCGACGACGATGGCCTCGCAGGCGCCCGTCAGAACGACGTTTTCCTGCTGCAGGAAGTTGCCCGCCATCGGAATGCCCTGACGCATGGCGACCTCGTTGCCGGTGCAGCAGACGCCCGCGATGTTGATGCCCTTTGCGCCGACGGACTTGGCCAGCGCGACCATCTCGGGATCCTGCGAATACATGACGATCATCTCGGAAAGAGACGGATCGTGGCCGTGGACGATGATGTTGACCATGTCCTTTTCCATGACGCCGATGTTGGCGGTGGTGTCAAGGGGACGCGGGGTGCCGAACAGAATGTCGGAGAACTCGGTGCCCATCATGGAGCCGCCCCAGCCGTCGGACAGACCGGCGCGCAGGGACTGCTTGATCAGAGCCTCCGGCAGCGAGGAACAGCCCATATGCGTCATGTGCAGCGACTGCGAGACCTCACGGTCGATCGCGCGCGGCTCGATGCCGGCGTCATGCCACAGCTTCTGGGTGTGCTCCGGTGCGCGCTTGAGGTAGCGCTGCACGCCGAACGGCTTGCCGTATTCGAGAAGACCCGTCTCGGCGACCTCGTGGGCCAGATCGTAGATATCCTTGCCCTCGGTCTCGATGCCCCACTCGGCGGCGATCTTCTTCAGCTTTTCCGGATCCTTGACCTGGTAGGAGCCGCCCTCTTTCGCCTGATAGAGCGTGTGGCAGATCTGACGGCCATGGTCGGAGTGCGTGGCTGCGCCGCCAGCGGTGAAGCGCAGATAGTTGCGGCCGACGATGCCGTGCACGTCGCAGCCGCAGATGCCGCGCGGCGCCTTGGGCGTGATGCGGCAGGGGCCCATGGAGCAAATGCGGCAGCAGGTGCCGGCTTCGCCGAAGCCGCAGTGCGGCGTCTGATTCTTGACGCGCTGCTGCCAGGAATCCGCGCCAACTTTTTTGCCGGTTTCAAGCAATTCGTTGGTCGCTGCTTCCATCTGTTCAACTGTGATTAAGCGATCCCAATCCATCGATGATGTATCCTCCTAAAATATGTTCTGAACCGGCCTGCGTACACCGGACGCAGAGCCGAAAGGGGCGGCGGACTGCCCGTGCGGACAGACCGAGCAGGCGCAGCTGCGCTTTGAAACCAAAAAGCGGCAGGATGCACCTCATATAGCTTGTGACCATTTTACCA
>ENA-UEQR01001790-UEQR01001790.1-human-gut-metagenome-genome-assembly--contig:-NODE-1790-length-11604-cov-5.270322_pt1 | contig 11604 bp, 10 predicted proteins | sample MGYA00242944_ERZ507941 | MGnify/ENA primary metagenome ERZ507941 (study PRJEB26167, sample SAMN06115398) | human gut metagenome | host: Homo sapiens | place: China:Chongqing | collected 2016-06-23...
TAGCCGACGAACATATTCTTTTCCCACATATCCTTCCAGACCAGCACGGAGCTGGACGAATCGACGATCTTCCCGTCCGCGTCGCGGACGACAAGGTTGACCATGACCGTTCCGTCGGAGGAAGCGTCCAGATTGCTGCCCGCGTCCACGTCGAACGCGACCAGCTCACCCTTGGAGAATGTCGAGCGGCGCGTGACCAGATCGACATAGCGGAACGTCTCCTTATTCGGCTTGAGGAACAGGCCGGTGTAGGGGTCCTTGACGCCGTTGGCTGTGTAGGGATTATCCACATTGGCGGTCGTGAAGGTCAGCTCAGTTGTGCCGTCGAGCAGATCGCCGTTCTTCAGTGCCAGCGTGACCTTGTACGTCGCGCCGGGGTACATATTGTTGGCGGGGATGACGCAGGAATCCGTATCCGTTTCCAGCGTCTGCGGCTCGGCGTTTTCCACATCCTGAAGCGTGTAGGTCACGACCCAGCCGGATTCGGCGGGTTCTGTCTCGCAGACCCAGCTGAGGTTGACGTTGATCGTCCGGCCCGTCTCGTCCGTCTCATCAGAGGACTTGAAGTCCTTGATGTTCGTGACGGTCGGCGTGGCGTTCATCGTGTACCGGGAGAGCATCGTCGGCGCGGAGATCTCGATCTCGTATTCCGTGCCGGAGACGAGGTTTTCAAACGTCACGTTCGGGACGGTGACCTCCTTCGTTTCCTCGAAGCCGGCCTTGTCCGTGATGGTGACGACCCACTTTTCAGGCGCGTCGCCCTCATACTGCCACGTAAGCAGAGCGGAGGAGCTGGACGTCACGATGGATACGCTGTCGGGCACCAGATCCACGGTCGGCACCGTCGAAAGCGTCGCGACGGTCGCGCCGGTCAGCAGTGTATTTTCGGGGGGAACCAGCGTAAAGGTGTATTCCGAGCCGGACTGCAGATCGCTGATCACGACCGAATGGCCGGGGAAAGTGACAGTCTTGGCCTCGGCGCCCTCCGCCGCATACGAAAGCGTCCAGCTGTCGAAGTCGGGGCCGTCCTGAAGGATGAAGTTCAGCTCGGCCTGCGTGATGGAGATCGGCGTCGCCGTGAAGCTCAGGATCTTCGTTTCGGCGTAGGTCGAGGCGGTGGCGGAATAGGAGCCCGTCATCTTCTTGCCTTCCAGCGGGACGGCCTCGATCGTATACTGCGTGCCCGGCACGAGCGAATCAAACGTCATGGCTTCGCCCGCTGTAAAGGCCTTCCGGCTCTGGTTGCCGTAGGCGTCGGAGCAGGTAACGTCAAATGCGCCGCTGTCCTCGCCGGATTCGACCTGAACGGTCAGATAATCCGTGCCGATGTCCGTCACGGAGACGGAGTTGACGTGCGTGACAGACGGGACGATCACAAAGAACCATACCGCCGCCGCAATCGCAGCCAGTGCGGCCACGCCAATGAAGACCGGCAGGATCCATTTTGGCGCGGACGCCTTTTTCTTCCGCCGCTGTCCGCGCGGGGGCAGATTGATCTTCAGCTCGTCCACCTCAGCGTCTTCGCTGGAGGAGCTGTTGTCCGCATCGTCCTCGGACGCATCCTGCGAATTTTCATCCAGATCAAGGGTGTTCTGGCCCGTCTCGCCGCGATGGACCTCGTCGATGATGGCGTTGAGCATGGCCGTGTCCGGTGAAAAACTCTCCTTGAAATCGTCCGCCATCTGCTCGGTGTCGGCAAACTGGACCGGCTCGACCTCTTCTTCGGCGGAGGGGTCGATCTGCTCCGGCTCGCCCTCGATGGGCGGGACGATCAGCGCGTCGGACGCCTCGTTGCGCTTGCCGTATTCCAGCAGAGCCTCCTGCAGCTCCTGCGGGGTCTGATAGCGGTCCTCGGGCTTGAATGCGCAGGCCTTCAGCAGAATGTCCGCCATTTCATAATCTGCGTACATGGGAGCCGGCAGCTGCTGGCCGGTCACGCGCAGCTTGTCTGCCGCGCGGGCAGACGTTTTTTCGTCCTCGAACGGGCCGTGGTTGCCGTTGTAGATGCGGTAGAGGATCATGCCGACAGAGTAGATATCGGTCGTCGGCTCGATCGTCCCAAGCAGGCTGAACAGCTCCGGCGCAGAGAAGGAGCTGAGCATATTTTCCGGCATCGAGCAGTATTTCAGCTCGTCGATCTTCGCGATGCCGAGGTCGCCCAGCAGATAGTGCCCCGAACTGCTTAAGTACACGTTCGACGGCTTGACGTTGCGGTGGATCAGTCCGGCCTCGCGCAGACTGCACAGCGCGCTGCACAGATCCAGACCCAGATTGACCGCGCCCGACTGCGTCATGGGCGTTTCGGCAAGCACCTCGGAGAGCGTCTGGCGGTATTCGGCCAGCAGATAAATTTCAAAGCCGACGCCGTCCTCCTTCGGCTCGATCTGGTAGCTGCGGTAGCAGCCGATGTTCGGACTGGCGGAAAGCGTTTCGAGCGTCTCAAGCTCCGCCTGATAATCGGCGGCGACCTGCTTGTAATAATTCTGCGCGTCCTCGACCGTGGCCGCCGCGCCGGTGAACATCAGCGCGTCGACCTGCTTCTGCGATTCCGGGATGCAGATGTGCTTCAGATAATAGGACTGATTGCTTTTTGTGCTTTTTACAATATAGACAGATGTACCGCCGTGCACGCTGACGCATTTGACGAGCTCCATGTTCGTCAGCAGCGGCGATATCATGTTCAGTTCTGGCAATTCGTTCGCCTCCTTTACAAACACATCTTTATTCTATGTCATTTTCATTAAAAATGCAATACAATATCTTGTCCCATCCACTTGGAATCTGTAACAATCTGTGATATACTGTCTCCTGAGTCTGAATAAACGCACCGCTCCGATGCCCAAAAGGCCGGAGCACAACAGTTGGAGGCCCATTTATGGAATTGAAAACCTGTGAATACTGCGGCACGGCATACGATGCGCGCCTGCGCCAGTGTCCGCTGTGCGGACGCACCGCGGCAGGCCCCGCGGCTCCCGCAGAGCCGGAGCGCACGTCCCCCGTGCCGGAAAAGTCCGCGCAGAGCGCCCCTGCGGAGCGTCCCACGCCGGGCAGACGTCTGCGGCAGGATGCAGGCGCGCCGAAGGCGGCCAGAGGCTACGCGGGCAAGCGCCTGCGCACCGCGTCCGCGTCCCAGCCGTCCGACGCGCAGAGCGCACCCGGCGAAGCCGTCTACGCCATCCCCAAGTGGATGATGACCGTTCTGTGCGTGATCCTCGGCGCTGCGGTGCTGGGCGGCGCACTGCTGGCGTTCAGCCGCCTCGGCTGGTCGCCGCTGTACCGTGAGTCGGCGCTCGAAGCGCCCGTGCAGCCCGCCGAGCCTGCACAGCCGGAGCCGGAGCAGGCGACTGTCCAGCAGCCCGCCGAGCCGGCGCAGCCGGACGAGAACCGCTACATGAACGAGGAGGACCAGAAGCACGACCAGACGCCCGAACCCGAGCAGAATGAGTCCAGCGTAAGCTGCACCAGCCTGACGCTTTCCGCCCCGACCGTGACCTTTGAGGAAGCGGGCCGCTTCTTTAACATCACCTTCACGCGCACCCCGGCTGACTGCACAGAGCCCGTTGCGTTCTCGTCCAGCGACGAGACGGTCGCGACCGTCTCCGAGCAGGGCAAGATCATCGCCGTGAACGCAGGCTCCGCCGTTATCACTGCCCAGTGCGGTGAACAGACGGCCCAGTGTCTCGTGACCTGCGACTTTGCCTATGTCGGAACCGGAGCGGCGGAGGGCGACCCGGCAGAGCTGGCGCTGAACAAGGATGATCTGACGTTCATGAACGCGGGCGAGCAGTACACCCTTTCCGTGACCGGCGCGCCGGACGGCGCAAGGATCACGTGGCAGAGCAGTGATGAATCCATCGTCACCGTCTCCGAAAACGGCGTCCTGACCGCAAAGGGCAAGGGTACGGCGACGGTAAAAGCCGCCGTCGACGACAGTGAGCTGACCTGTATCGTCCGCTGCAATTTTGAGGACAGGAGCGGCGAAGGCGAGTGCACCATCAGCAACAGCGACGTCACCATGGGCGTCAAGGGCGAGACGTTCCAGATCTCCCTGCGCGACGCAGACGGCAATAAGATCACCGGCCTTCTGTGGGTGTCGAGCGACGTTTCCGTCTGCTCGGTCGACGGCACCGGCGTCGTCAAGGCCGAGGGCAAGGGCACAGCCTACGTTTCCACGACCTACAACGGCGTCACCTACCAGTGCATCGTGCGCTGCAACATCAAATAAATAATTATGCACAAAACAGCCGGACGCGGGAATTCCCCGCGTCCGGCTGTTTGAATCAGGAGAACCCAAGGCTCCCCTTATCGTGCGGGGCACGACAAGGGGAGCCTTCAGTGAACCATCGACTGAACTCAGGCTCGCTTCAGATCGTCTCAACCTTGATCAGATTCGTATTGCCCGACGTGCCGGTGGTGTTGCCGCCAGTCATGACGACGTTGTCGCCCGGCTGCAGGTGCATGGCCTTCTTTGCCGCGCGCAGCGCGTTATAGAACAGCACGTCCGTCGATGTAAACGTTTCCTCGCACAGAACCGGCTGCACGCCCCACGAGAGTGCCAGACGGTACCACACACGCTCGTTTGTCGCCATGCCGATGATGTCCACTGGCACGCGGAAGCGCGAGACCATCCGCACCGTCGCGCCGGAAAGCGAGCTGACGACGATGGCCTTCGCGTGGATGTCGCAGGCCATGCAGCACGTCGCGTGCGAGATCGCGTCGACCATGTTCTTGATCTGGAACGCCTCGGCGCGGAACAGCGGCTCATAGTCGATATGCTTTTCCGTTTCCTCCACGATCTCGGCCATGGTCTGCACGGTTCTGACCGGATATTTGCCCGCCGCCGACTCACCGGAGAGCATGACGGCGCTCGTGCCGTCATAGACCGCGTTTGCAACGTCGGAAATCTCCGCCCGCGTCGGGCGCGGATTGTGGATCATGGATTCGAGCATTTCCGTGGCCGTAATGACGCGCTTGCCGAGCAGACGGCACTTGGTAATGAGATACTTCTGGATCGCAGGCAGCTCCGCAAACGGAACCTCCACGCCCAGATCGCCCCGGCCGATCATAATGCCGGAGCACGCCTGACAGATCTCTTCCACGTTGTCAATGCCGGTCTGGTTCTCGATCTTGGCGATGATCTCAACATCCTTACCGCCATGCTCATCCAGAAACCGCCGCACGTCCAGCACGTCCTGCTTCCGTGAGACAAACGACGCCGCGACAAAATCAATGCCGTTCTGAATGCCGAACAGCAGATCATCCTTGTCCTGCTCGCTCAGATAGACCTGTTCGAGCACTTTATGCGGGAACGACATGCTCTTGCAGTCCGAAAGCTCACCGCCCGTCACGACGCGGCAGTGAATTTCTGTCCCCTCGATGTTCTCTACCTCAAAAATGACCAGTCCGTTGTTGACCAGCACCGTATCGCCCACGGAAAGATCGTTTGCCAGTCCTGCATAGCTGACGGAAACGATCGTCTCGTCGCCGTCGACCTGACGCGTCGTGAAGGTGAACGGATCGCCGTCCTTCAGCGTGATCTTCTTATTTTTGAACGTGCGGATGCGGTATTCCGGCCCCTTGGTGTCGAGCATGATGGCGATGGGCAGCTCCAGCTCGCGCCGCACCTTGCGGATCATATCAAATTTCTGCTGGTGCTCCTCATGCGTCCCGTGCGAAAAGTTCAGCCGCGCGACGTTCATGCCTGCGCGGCACATGTCGGCGAATACGGCGCGGTCGCTGCTGGCCGGGCCGATGGTACAGACGATCTTCGTTTTTCTCATATGAAATTCCCCCTATAAAACAGGACGGCAGAACCATGGTCATGGTTCTGCCGAAAGCTATACACGCTCCGATGCGAATAGAACGCCTCCCGGCGCCTATGACAGACTCCACCGCTCGCACCGACCGCATTTTAGCACAGCACATTGCCGCTGTCAATTCGCAAGAATTACTGATTATGGGATTTCTCACGCTTCCTGCGCCGTTCAATTTGACGGTGCAGCAGGCTAAGCGCGTCCGAAAGGGAGCCGATTGCGTCCATTAACCCCGAGGAAACGGCCTCTTCGCCGTATAATACCGTACCGACGTCCGTTGCGATCTCATCTGTCGCCATCATATAGCGCAGGAAGTCCTCGCGGGAGATATGCGAATTCTTTGTCACGAAATTTACGATCTGCTCCTGGATCTGATTGAAATACTGATACGTCTGCGGCGCGCCGACTACAAGCCCCGTCATGCGCACCGGATGGACGGTCATGCTGGCCGTCGGGACGATGAGGCTTTTCTTGGCCGACACCGCCAGCGGAATGCCGATGGAATGCCCGCCGCCCAGCACCAGAGAGACGGTGGGTTTTTTCATCCCCGCGATCAGCTCCGCAATGGCAAGCCCCGCCTCAATATCCCCGCCGACCGTGTTCAGAAGCAGCAGCAGCCCGTCAATTTCCTCGCTTTCCTCCACGGCCGCGAGCAGGGGAATGACGTGCTCATATTTTGTCGTCTTGATGTTCTCCGGCAGCGCCTGATGGCCCTCGATCTGTCCAATGATCGTCAGCGTGTAGATCGTCCCCCGCGCCGTCTTTGTCGTTGAGGCACCGAGGTCGATCAACTCCTGCCGCGCCTGTTCTTCCTTCTTTGCTTCACCCATATTCATGTGCTCCTGTCTGTGTAAGATTAGCTATCCCGTAGGGGCCGACGACTCTGTCGGCCCGAGCAGCAGGCAGAGATTTTTCGGAAATTCAGGGCGAATCCGCAAGCGCTTGCCTTTTTCACTGTAGGGGCCGATGCCCACATCGGCCCGCTGGGAAGTTGCGAATTCGCCGAAGATTACCGTAAAAATGGTGTATTCTTCCGGGCCGATGTAGGCATCGGCCCCTACAGATGATCTTTGAGAGATACAGATAGTTTAAACGCATTTTCACAAATCATGCGCGCGCGTTTTGCTCCTTGCCAGAAACGCGGAAATCAGGTATAATGGCCCTGAAAGAGGGGCTTCCAAATGACAAAAACCAACGTGATGCGCCTGCTCGACGCAGCAAAGATTCCATACCGCGCAGCGGAATATGAGGTTGACGAGAACGACCTGAACGGGATGCACGCAGCAGAGGGGATCGGTATGCCGCCGGAGCAGATCTTCAAAACGCTCGTCGCGAAGGGCGAGCGCGGCGGCTATGCCGTGTTCTGCATCCCGGTCTGCTGTGAGCTGGACCTGAAAAAAGCGGCCAAGGCGGTAGGGGAAAAGTCCGTCGCCATGCTCCACCAGAAGGAGCTGCTCCCCCTGACTGGCTATGTCCACGGGGGCTGCTCGCCCATCGGCATGAAGAAGCCTTTCCCTACCTATATCCATGAAACGTGCCTGCTCTATGATGAGATCGGCGTTTCCGCCGGCTGCCGCGGCTGTCAGGTGCTGCTCGACCCCATGCGCCTCGCAGAGTATGTAAACGCAACCCTGTGCGACCTGACCGAATGATGATAGGAGAACGCCATGAAATCACGAATGATACCTGTGCTGTGTATTCTTCTGCTTTTCCTGACAGCCTGTCAGAAGCAGACGTCGGACGACCCGATCGTCGCGTCCTACAAGGACACGCAGATCCACGAGAGCTTGGTCGCGTATGAAAAGCAGAACCAGATCAATGTCACAGGAGACAAAACCGTCAGCGACGCGGATGCACTGGATCAGATCCTGCTGAACCTCATCATGCTCGATGAGGCGGAGCAGCGCGGCCTTTCCGTCACACAGGAAGAGGTGGACGCAGAGATGGCCGGACAGCGGAAAAACTACGAAGAATACGAGGAAGTGCGAAGCTATATCGAGGAGTGGTGCACAAAAATGGGGATCACCACCGAACAGTATTTCGATATGGTCGCGGAGCAGCTTCCCCGCAGGATGCTGCGGCAGAGACTGCGCGATACGCTCGGGCAGGAATACTGCGCGCAGCATGGACTGGAATTTACAAAGGTGAACCCGCCGGAGCAGATGACGGAATATGTCGAGCAATACCTGGACAATCTGCTGGAGGCGCACCGCTCGGAGATCAAGTATTACTAAACCGAAAAGGAGGCCGCCATGAAGCGCTATTACCGCAAAAACCGCTCATCTGTTGCGCTGTTCCTTGTGTCCAACCTTCTGGCGGCCGGTTCGTCTGTGTTCATGTCCTTTTTGCTTGGCACGTTTGCCGACAGCGCCATGGAGGGCGACCTCTCGCGCGTGTGGAAAATCGCGCTTGTAACGCTGTTTTACCTCTGCATTGAGACATTTTTCGCCTTCCTGCTGGACTATTCACGCGATATCGTTGTCCAGCGCGTCGGCCGCGGCCTCCGCGCCGACGCGGTGCGGAAGATCGAAGCGCTCAGCTATATGGAAAAAAGCGAAAAGGACGACGGCTCCTGCCTGTCCCTTGTGCAGAATGACGTGGACACCATCCAGCAGGATTATGTCGCGGCACTGGGCGAAATTTATTTTCAGATCTGCTGCTTCCTGCTGGCGGTCGCCTCTGCTATCGCCATCCAGCCAGTCATGACCCTGATCATGATCGCCGTCAGTGTGCTGACGGCGGCGTTCCCGAAGCTGACGGAAAAGCGCCTGCAGGCGCATCAGGAGAACGAGCAGCAGGCAAAAGCCCGCTATCTGACGGCGATCACACAGATCTTCTCCGGCTTCTTCCAGCTGAAAATTTTCAACGCTTTCTCCGGCATCAACCATGCCCATGACGAGGCAAACGAAACCCTTTATCGGAAAAAGCTCCGCTCCCGCCGCATCCGCAGAATTCTATACGCGGGAGCCTACGGCTGCGGCAATCTCGTCGTGCTCGGCACGTGGGTGCTCGGTCTGTTCTTCGTCACGCGCGGCGTCATCACGCTCCCGGCGCTCATTACCTTTGCAAGCCTCATGAACCTTGTCGCCGGGCCGGTGCAGATCATCAGCGAACGCTATTCCTCGACCATCGCCGCCTCGGCGGTCTGCAAGCGCGTCCTCGCATTTCTGGACGCGCCGACGGACGAGGCGGACAGCTGGGGAAGTGAACCGCTGACGCAGATCAAGACGGTCACACTGAACGATATCTCCTGCCGCAGAGATGACCGCGAGATTTTAAAGCACGTCGATCTGACGCTCCAAAAGGGCGACCGCGTCGCGCTGCTCGGCGAGAGCGGCGCGGGGAAGTCGACGCTTCTGAAGGTGCTGGCCTCCATGTACGCCGCAGAAGGGGAGTACGCGATCAATGGCCGCCCCTGCCGCGATTACCGCTATGAGGATTTCCGCAGACAGGTTACGCTGTTATCCCAGAAAACCTTTGTCTACAGCGCCTCCATCCGCGACAATCTCACCATGTTCTCCGGTACGGCGCAGCAGGACGAGGCGCTGACAAAGACGCTTGCTGACGCCGGGCTTTCCAAATGGTACGCCGAGCGCGGCGCGTCCATGGACATACAAATCGGCGGTGAGGAACACGCTCTTTCCGGCGGCGAAGAGCGCAGGCTCGACCTGGCCCGGACGCTCTGGCGCAAGGGAAGCCTTGTCATGCTGGACGAACCGGCGGCGGGCCTCGACGAAAAAACGCGCGGCGAGCTGGAAAAGCAGATCGCGCAGCTGCCCTGCGAGATCCTGATTGTCGCCATGCACAATTATTCCCCGGAGTTTTTGGACAGCTTCACCAAGGTGCTCCGCATCCGGGACGGAGAAATCGTTATGTAAACTTATCGCTCTGCGATTTGATTGAACAAAAGGAGAAACCAAGATGCATTTTACTTACAGAACCAAAGGCACCTGCTCGCAGGAAATCTTATTTGACGTGGACGGAAAGACCGTCAAAAATATTGAATTCATCGGCGGCTGCAACGGCAACCTGCAGGGCATTTCCAAACTCGTCGAGGGCATGGACATCGACACCGTGATCGAACGCCTCGACGGCATCCACTGCGGCATGAAAGAAACCTCCTGTCCCGACCAGCTCGCGAACGCGCTGAAAAAGGCCAGGGAAAAGCTGGCAGAGGAAGCCTGAAAAACACGGACACGCTGCCGCTACCCCCAGACCTGAAAATACCGGACGCAGGAGTCTCCAGCGTCCGGTATTTTTGCTATGCAAAAGCATAGCAAATTAAGAAATGTGCCAGTTCTGCGCCCCTGCGGGGCAGCCGGAAAGGAAGCGCAAACGCTTCATGCATCAGCAGCTGCGGATTTTCGTGGTGTGATACGCATACATGAAGTCTTATGCCTCCGGGCGGCTGCGCTTCCGGAAGAGCATCGTGATGCACCAGAGCCCCGCGATGCCTACAATCGCGTAGATCACGCGGCTGACGCCTGCGGTCTGCCCGCCGAAGATCCACGCGACCAGATCGAACCGCGCAAAGCCCACAAGCCCCCAGTTGACAGCGCCGATAATGGCGAGGATCAGACAAAGTGTGTCCATACGTCCATCTCCTTGATTTTAGAATCAAAGATAGTATGGCACGGATCGGCCGCTTCATACGTCCTCGGCAAAAAACTTGAAATACCTGTTGCTTTTACGGCAGGATTTTGTATAATGAACATAGAGCCTTTTATTTTTTTAGGCTTCCAAAAATTTTTTCAGCAGAGGGACATACCGATGTACATTACCTGCCTGGATCTTGAGGGCGTTCTGGTGCCCGAGATATGGATCGCATTCTCTGAGGTCAGCGGCATCCCGGAGCTGCGCCGCACCACGCGCGACGAGCCGGATTATGACAAGCTCATGCGCTGGCGCATGGACATCCTGCGCGAGCACGGGCTGGGCCTGAAGCAGATTCAGGACGTGATCGCGCAGATCGACCCGCTGCCCGGCGCAAAGGACTTTCTGGACGAGCTGCGCGCGCAGACGCAGGCCATCATCGTCAGCGACACATTTGAAGAATTTGCGCAGCCGCTCATGAAAAAGCTCGGCTGGCCGACGATCTTCTGCAATTCGCTCGAGGTCGACAGGGACGGGATGCTCTGCGGCATCAAAATGCGCTGCGCGCATTCCAAGCTTACGACCGTCCGGGCGCTGCAGTCCATGGGATTTGAGACCATCGCTTCCGGCGACAGCTACAACGATCTGGAAATGATCCTGGCCAGCAAGGCCGGCTTCCTCTTCCGCTCAACGGACAGGATCAAGGCCGATTACCCCCAGCTGCCCGCGTTTGAGACTTACAACGAACTTCTCAATGGAATCAAGGCCGCTATGGCCTGATTGATATGAAAATTTAATGTGAAAGGTGATTCAAGATGAACGCATTTTTACCCGCTGATATCCTGATGCCCAAAACAGACCATATGGAAAAGTGGGCGGTCATTGCCTGCGACCAGTTCACGTCCGATCAGGCGTACTGGGACCGCGTGCGCAAGAACGCCGAGGGCGCTGTGTCCACCATCAACCTCATCCTCCCCGAAGCCGAGCTTGGCACCGAGAAGGAAGCGGAGCACACCGCCGAGATCAACGCCACCATGAAAAAGTACATGGAAGACGGCGTGTTCACGGTCTATCCCAACAGCTACGTCTACGTTGAGCGTACGCTCGAGAACGGCTCCATCCGCGAGGGCCTCGTCGGCATGGTCGACCTGGACGCGTATGATTACACCCCCGGCGCGACGTCCGCCATCCGCGCCAC
>ENA-UEQR01001801-UEQR01001801.1-human-gut-metagenome-genome-assembly--contig:-NODE-1801-length-11564-cov-6.564464_pt1 | contig 11564 bp, 8 predicted proteins | sample MGYA00242944_ERZ507941 | MGnify/ENA primary metagenome ERZ507941 (study PRJEB26167, sample SAMN06115398) | human gut metagenome | host: Homo sapiens | place: China:Chongqing | collected 2016-06-23...
AGCTCAGCGGCCCCAGGCAGACATTCTTGATGCCCAGCTGCAGGTCCAGCACCCGGCTGTGGTTTACGGCCCGGCGGCAGGCGGGGTCGTTTTCTAATCCCCAGCTCTTTGCCACAGCCTCCACCGCGTCCGAGAGGTAAAAGTTATCGGCCAGCCGCTCCGAGTGGTAGCTCTGGGAGGCCGACCCCGAGGCACGCAGCTTATAGCGGTAGAGCTTTTCCGGGATGCCCACCACACAGTGCAGGTGCTGCCGGTAAAAGGACACGAACAACAGCGCGTCCTCCGCGATCTTGTAATCGGTAAAGCGGCAGTTGCCCTCTTCGATGCAGCGGCGGCGGAACAGCTGCCGCGTGACCAGCGACATGGCCGACAGCTGCGGGAACAGCTGCGGGCAGGGGTCGCCGCGGTACACCCCTTCCAGAACCGGAGCAATGTCGGTGCAGCCGGTACGGGTGCCGTCGGCCGCGTAGTGCTCCTCATAGCCGCCGAACATAATCAGGTCGGCGTCCGTCTGCCGGGCCGTGCGGCACAGCACCTCCACCATCTGGGGCTCCAGTGCGTCATCGCTGTCCAGAAACTGCACATAGGTGCCGCGGGCTGCAGCCAACCCGGCATTGCGGGCCGCGCCGACCCCGGCGTTCTTCTGATGGATCACCCGGAAGCGGGCATCCTGCCGGGCGGCCGCATCACACAGCGCCCCGCAGCCGTCCGGAGAACCGTCGTCCACCAGAATGGCCTCCCAGTCCGGGCAGGTCTGGGCCCGCAGAGAGTCCAGTGCCGCCGGGAGATATTGCTCTACGTTATAAACCGGCACGATAATACTGATCTCAGGCATGTGCGGCACCCCTTTCGGCGATCAGGCCGGTGTACAGCTGCTGCAGGCGCAGGGTCTCCTGCCGGATGTCGTACCCGGCATCCCGCACCTGTGCCGCCGCCTGCACACGGTCGGGCAGATTGCGGTCCGCATCCTTCAGCACTGCGGCCCATGCTTCGTCCGGCTGTTCCAGCGAAATGCGGCAGCTGTCCGGCCGCAGCAGGACTTCCTCGGTGACGCCGGTGGAGAACACGCAGGGCAGACCGGACGCCTGCGCTTCCATGCCCACCACGGGCAGGCCCTCAAACAGCGAGGGCATCACGAACACATCCATGGCCTGATACCAGACGGAGGTGTCGCTCTGCACGCCCAGGAACTTCACATCCTGCGCAATGCCCAGCCGGGCGGCCTTGGCTTCCAGCTCGGCCCGCAGCTCGCCCTCGCCCACCAGCAGCAGGCAGCTGTCCGGCCGCACCTTTTTCAGGGCCGCAAAGATGTCCAGCAGGCGGGTGTGGTTCTTCTGCGCCATCAGGCGGGCCACACAGCCCACCACCAGCTTATCGTTCAGGCCATATTCTGCCCGCAGCTTTGCCCGCACCTCCGGCCGGTAGCCAAAGCGGTCCAGGTCGATGGCGTTGCGCAGGGTCACGCCCCGGGCATCCCACGCGCTCTGTCCAAAGTAGTAGATGCCGGCCTCCCGCCCGCAGGCCCAGTAATCGGTGGCCGCGCCGGGAATGAACTGTTTGCAGAACCATTTGATCGGCAGCTTGGCGTCCTTGGGCAGACGGGTGTTGTGGGCGTGGGCGATGCGCACCGGCAGGCCCGCCTTTTTAGCGCCTTCCAGCGCAAAAAGCTGCATGGCCTCGTTGTGGGCGTGCAGCACCTTGATCTCCGGGTGCTGGGCCAGCAGCTGCTGCATAGAGCGCAGGTAGGCCGGGTAGCTCTGCGGGGCTACGCCCGGGCTCTGGAAGATGCGCCCGCCCAGTGCGCGGATCTCGTTATCAAAAAAGCCGGGCTTTTTCTTGTTGACCAGAAAATCGAACTGGAACCGCGTGCGGTCCAGATGCCGGTAATAGTTCATCAGCATCGACTCGATGCCGCCCCGGTCCATGTTGCTGACCGACTGCAGGATGTGGATCATGAAGAACGTCCTTTCTCCCGGTACTGTGCCCGGATGCGCCGCTGCACCTCCTGCGCCGAGGGCGGCTGCCATGTCTGTTTTGGGACGGCAGGGTCCTTCGTCGGCTTTGCAAAGCAGCAGACCGCCAGCGGGATCATGCGCAGACCCATGGTACACCAGAAATAAAAGGCCGTGTTGTCGGTGAGGTAGGTCATGGACAGCGGGTTGAGGATGGCAAAATACAGGATGCCGGCCTCGGGCCCGTAGCGCTTGATCCAGAACCAGGGCAGGATCAGGTACAGGAACGCGCACCAGAAGCACAGCCCCGGAAAGCCCAGTTCCACGAACACCTTGAGGATATCGTTGTGCAGCGGGTAGGCCACATCAATGAGGCCGATCTCATAAAAGCGGGTGACCATGGCGTCCACCGCCTCGAACCCCAGCCCGATGAAGGTGGGCGAGAACTGATAATAGGGTTTGGCCAGGCTCCAGATGTAATCGCGGCCCATCATGTTGATGCCCACAGCGTTCAGGATGCGGGAGATGGCACCGGTGTGCACCAGATACAGGTACACCCAGAACAGGGTCACCCAGGCCGCACCGGTGAGCATGATCAGCTTTTCCTTGGCATGGCTGCGGCGCAGCACCCAGATGTAAAAGGCCGAGACCACCAGCGCCGGCAGCAGGATGCGCTTCATGCCCGCCAGTACAAAAAAGAAGGAGCAGCCCGCCAGCACCCAGTTGCGGGTGCGCTGCTGCTTGGTTTCTTTTGGCGAAAAGAACAGGTAGTACAGCACAAAGATGCCCTCCAGAAAGGTCACCTCGTGGATCTCCAGCCGCTCGGCATAGCCATAGGTGTTGTTGCCCAGCGACAGGATGCTGGTGAGCAGGGAGCTCACGCTCTCGCCCACACCATAGGCGGGCACCTCGCTGAACAGGATGAAGAGGTTTGCGCAGCAGATGCCGATGGTGAACAGGTCGATGCTGAACCGCCCGTACAGGTACACGCAGCAGATGGCCACCACCGTGGCGATGCTCTGATACAGGATCTTTTCCACGCCGCGGGTGATGGAGGCAAAGGCCGTAAAGTTGCGCACCCAGATGAACATGGACCAGGCGGCAAGCACCGCCAGATACAGGATGTACAGCCCGGACGGCCCGGCCAGTTTTTTCAACCGGTCAAAATCACCCCGGATGAAAAATTCCAGCCCGGCCAGCCCCACAAAGGCCAGCGTCACCGCCTTGGGCAGACCGCCCAGCACCACATTGATGCTTTTGCCTTCGCCCAGCCCGGACACGGTGAACAGCAGCACCGCCAGCAGTTCCATCCAGCGGGGCTGGCGGAACTCCCGGCTGCGGAACGGGTCTTTTTTGCCGTAATATTTCCGGGTCAGGATCTTGGAAACATCCTGCACGCGGTCCACCTCGCTTTCCGTGCCGGTGTAAACCGGTCAGTTGATCAGCTGGAACAGTCTGCCCTGCAGCTGCCATAGCCCATAGTCCGCCTGTTCCAGCGCCCGCTGCGCCAGCCGCACGGCATAGGGCAGCGTCCGGGGGTCCGGCAGCTTCGCTGCCCACCGGCGGTACAGCAGGCAGCAGCAGGCAAAGGCCGTCTGCCGGTCCGCCTCCGGCAGACCGGCCACACACACATAGCAGTAATTGGCCAGCTGCAGGATCAGGTTGCAGGCAAACAGCGCATCCTGCGGCAGGCCCAGACGCACCGCACCGTCCAGCATTTCTTCAGCCACCCAGTAGGCCTGCAATGCTTTGGCCGTATTCTGGGAGGTCGCGGTGAGCCCCATTGTATTTTTGCGCCACAAATATACCGCAGGTTTTGTCGAAGCAATGCACTTCGCCCGCGGAAAGACCCAGAAATGGATCATGGCATCCTCAAAACAGGTGTATCCGGAGGGGAACCGTACCCGTTCAAACAGGGTCCGGCGGTACAGCTTGCCCCAGGGAGTGCCGGGCAGCTCCACCACATCCAGCCGCCGGGGGCCGGTGTAGCACGCTTCTGCGTACTGCTGCACCGCACCGCAGGTGTCGGCTTCGTCGCAATACTGCCAGCCGCCCTGCACGATATCCGCCCCGGTACGCGCCTGCGCCGCCAGCAGCGTCTCCACTGCGTCCGGCAGCAGGCAGTCATCGCAATCCACAAACAGGACCCAGCGGCCCACCGCCCGGGCCAGACCGGTGTTGCGGGCGCGGGCCGCGCTGCCGCCCTGCTCCGGGTGCAGCACGGTGACCCCTCCCTGCCGGGCGTACTCGGCCAGAATGGCCCCGCTGCCGTCGGTGGAGCCGTCCTCCACCGCCAGCACCTGCAGGCGGCGAGTGGTGTTCTGGTGCAGGATGCTGTCCAGACAGGCGCGCAAAAAGCGCTCCCCGTTGTGCACCGGCACGATCACCGACACATCCACCGCATCGTCCTGCGGCGGCAGCGGGCAGGGCTCCCCGGCATCGCACACCGGCTTCGGGCAGATGCCCGGCGCGCGGGCGGCAAAGGTCTCCAGCTGCTGGTCGGAAAAGCGCTGATGCTTCACGGCTCCCAGCACCCCGGCGGCACAGCGGCCCGCCGTGCGGGCACCCCACGCCACGGCAAGTGCCAGCGGCTCACTGCCGGTTTTGGAACGGACGAGCTGGCAGGCCCGTTGATTCTGCAGCATGACTGCCGCCTCCTTATCTTTTTTTACACCGTCTCGTGTGCGGTCTCCGGCTGCGGCTTATTGGCATCCCGCAGCTTCTTGAATGCGCAGCGCAGCAGATCCCGGATGTTGAATTCCTTTTCGTCATCCGAGGTGGCACTTGCTGCCTTGTACTCGATGGCGTAATCCGGGTTCAGGCTGTTGTACTCCTGGATCTGCTCGTCCAGCACTTCCAGAATGGCCTCCGCCTTGACGGCGTTGCATTCCCGGAAGAAGCCCATGATCTGGCCCGCACCGTTGGAACCGATGAAACTCTCCTCGGTGCCAAGGGCCGCCACCAGCCCGGCAAAGTCCCGCAGGACATGGTTGCCCACCGAGTAACCATACTCCCGCGAGAGATGGTTCAGGCTGGTAAACTGGAAGCACATGCAGGTAAAGTGGCTGGGCAGCAGGCCCTGCTTTTCCAGCCGTGCCATCATGGCATCCACACGGTCGCGGTTGGGCAGACCGGTCTTTTTGTCCACATACATAAAGTATTCCACAAAGTCGCGGGAACGGCCCACCACAACGGCCAGTGTGCAGCCCACGAGGAAGAAGAATACAAAGCCGATGGCCAGATACAGCTTGGTGTTGATGCTGGGCCACACTCTGGTGGAGCTGGTGGTCTGCAGATAGTCCGCGCTCAGGGAGCGGTTGTGCTCCATGCTGGTCTGGCTCACGATCTGGTAGTAGTCCACCAGCGTCTGCTCGTACTTGTTGATCTCCGACTCGATCGCGGCATGGGAGGCCTCATCGCCGCCCACCCCGCCGGCTGCCTGGAAGGTGTCCAGCAGCTGCTGGGTGTAGGCCCGGCGGATGGCGCTGCTGCGCAGGGTCTTGTCGATCTCCACATACTCCAAAATCAGCGAATCGTAGGTGATCTGCTTGCTCTGGTTGTCATCGTAGGCCTCTACGTTCTTCAGGATGTAGTCGGTGCCGCTGTCATTGGCGTCGTTGTGGTAATGGTAGTTGATCAGGTCGCGGTTCTTCTCCGAGTAGTTCTGGATCAGGCCGCTGAGGTAGGCTTCCCGCTCCTGATACACCTGCTCGTTCTGCACGCTGCTCTCGATGCTCTGGGTCAGGTTGCGGCACAGCTTGTCAGCGTTGCGCACCTGCGGCCCGGTCATCACATTCGCGTACAGCGAAGGGATCTCGTAGTCGTACAGCATCTTATAGATGTCGTACAGGTCCTCGTAGGAATAGCCCGTGACCGAAGAGCGGAAGTTGGGATAGTTTGTCTTTTTATCCTCCAGATAGTTCAGCACTTCGGTGGTGTCGGCCGACAGCACGTCCACGCACTCGTAATAGTCGTAGCCGCTGTTCAGCAGGCCGCTGGAGGGGTTCATGGTCAGGGGCAGCTCCACATATTCCTCCGTGTAGATGGTGGAATAGCTGCTGACGATGGCATCCAGCACCCGGCGGGCGTAGCTCGCACCCAGGCTGCCGTCCACCACCAGCGTCACCTTGTATTCGTCCGGAAAGTAGGTAGACTCTTCCCCCTTGTCGATGAGAGCTTCCTGCAGGGCCTTCTGGTCGTCCGGGATCAGCTCTTCCACCGTGCAGTGGGAGCGCACAAGGTTGATGCCGCTTTGCAGCCCAAGGCTCTCCATGGCCTGCGAGATGACCTTGGAAGAATAGATCTCGTCCACGTTCATGGCGGTGCCGTCCGGGGCAAAGCCGTCCTTGATGCCGTCGTGCAGGTACTTGATGTTCACACTGGCGGTGTAGGTCTGGTTGTTCTTGCAGTACCAGTACACCACCACTGTGCCCGCCATGGTCACGGCCAGCACCAGTGCAAAGAACCGCCGGAGGTAGCGCAGGATATCAAACTTTTTCAACGCTGTTCCTCCTTCCGGATCTGCCGGGCGGTGCGCACCATGCACAGGCCGAAGCACAGCACCACAAAGGCTGCCATTTCCACGATCACCCGCTTGAGGCCGATCTGTTGCACAAAGGAGCCGGCCGCATAGTTGAACACCAGGTAGTTCTGGGTCTTATAGATGATATAGGAGGCATCCGTCACCCGCAGTGCCTGCTGGATCTGATCCATGGTGGTTTCCAGTTCCTGCAGCATGGCGTTCACCGTGGTCAGGCCCGCCGGGTCGCTCATGGTCTGTATTTGCTGCACCACATACTGGGTGGTGGTGATCACATCCTGATGGGAGGTCGCCTCCGCCAGGGCACCGTCGGCGTCGCTGGCCATGGTGTCCAGCGCCGTTTTGGTGCGGGACATATAGAACTCGCGGTTCTCGTCCAGCGTGGGGATCATGACGATGGCGCTCATGCTCTCATCGTACAGGCCAATGCCCAGATTGTCGGAGTTGTAGTAGGTCATCTGCTCCTGATAGTCCAGCTGCTCGATCTGCAGCTTGTATTGCAGCATGGCCGTCAGGGAAGAAACATCCGCCGACAGGCCGCCACGCAGGATATAGGCCTGGATGCGCGGGATCTCGTAGTGGATCACGTTCTGGATCTGCTTGGACAGGCTCAGGAAGGTGTTGCCGGTGGTGGCGTCCTGATAGCTCTTGTTCTCGCTGACACGGGCCGTGAGGTAGCGGTCCAGCTGGTCGGCCCGCAGCGTCAGGCTCTTGAGGCGCAGATACGGCTCGGTGTCAAAGTAATCCGGCATGGTGCAGGAGAACACGCTCTGGTTCTCGCCGTAGTGCTCCATGAAATAATCCTTGTAGCTGCCGCAGAAGATCCGGAGCAGCGTGGCTGCGGTCAGGTGCTGGCAGGGTTCTTCCAGCTGCAGGCTGATGCTGCAGCTGGTGGTGATGTAGTTTTCCGAGCTGCTCACGTTGGTCACATCGGTGGGTTCCACCGTAATGGCCTTGCGCAGCTGTTCCACCGTCATCTGACCTTCCAGTCCGGCGTTGTACAGGGTGCTCTGCAGCACCTCGTCGGAGGTCAGGTCGGTAGTCGTAAACCGGGTGCGGTTGGGGTTGAGCCCCTGCGATGCCTCGGAGTAGTTCAGGGTCATCTGGGCCGAGGCCACCCGGCTGCTGTCCTGATATTGTGCGGTGCACAGCAGTGCCGCGAGCAGGATGCACACCACGATCAACGGCACCCGCAGGCTCCAGAAGCGCAGCACAGCCTGTTTGAAGATCTGCTTGATCTTTGTCACCACGTCTCCGGGCCTCCTTTCAAGTTCGTTCATCTCAGTACCAGTTCACATCCACCAGAACCAGCTCCGGCGGATTGTATACGCGGGGGATCTGGTTGGAGTCGCCCAGGCCGCAGCCCACGATGAGGGGTGCCCCGCTGTCCAGCTGGTACATGCCGCCCGCATACTCCGGGAACAGCCCCTCCTCTGCGGTGTACAGCCGCCCCAGCACCGGCAGGCGGATCAGGCCGCCGTGGGTGTGCCCGGCCAGCGCCAGGTCAAAGGGCGCATCCTGCATGTAGTCCACAAAGGCCATGGGCACATGGTTGATGCAGATGCGGAAGGTGTCGTACTGGCGGCTCAGGCTCTCCACACAGTCGCTGGCACCGTATTTGTAAAAGTCCTTCAGGGCACCTTCCAGCCCGATGAGCTCCACGTTGTTTTCCCCGATCTGGATGGTGCGGGTCTCATTGCGCAGCAGCTGCACCCCGGCCTCCGAAAATTTTTCGGCCAGCTGGTCATCCACCCCGCCGTAGATCATCTCGCTTTCGTGGTTGCCCAGCACCCCGTACAGCGGGGCCACATCGGCAAGGCTGCGGCACAGCGAAAGCATATTCTCATACTCCGGGTTCGGGAAGGTGACAAGGTCACCGCCCAGCAGGATCAGGTCCGGGTCCAGCTCCTGCACAGTCTGGATCAGCTCCTCGTTGTGCTCGCCGTATTCCCGCAGGTGCAGGTCCGACAAAAACAGGACCCGCAGCTTTTCCGACACATGGCTGGAGGTCACCCGGTAAAAGGTCACCTGAAAATGACCATTCGTATAATCCGTGTACAGTTTCAGTCCGGCAGCTGCCACGCCGCACAGCAGCACAAAAGCCGCCAGCAGCTGCAGCAGCCGGTTCTGCCACCATCGGCGGCGTGCGCCGTCCGGCGGGGGCGTTCGTTTTATTCTTGCATGTTGCGCCATGCTCTTCTGCCTTTCCTCGTCAATGGGTCAATGATTCATCACCCGCCGGAACAGCTCCGGCGAGAGGGCAAACAGCGCTGCCTTGGCCCGGCGGCGGGGCGTGCAGGCAAACTGCAGCATCCGCAGCCGCTGCGGGCGGTAGCCCGGCAGGGTCCTGCAATCGAACCGCGCCGCGCAGTCCAGATACTTCCAGCACAGGTCATCCTGCAGGCGGCGGCGCAGCGCCCGCGGGGTCACCGTACGGTAGATCTCCGCCAGACTGTCGTAGATGCGCAGCCGGTCCTGAACACGGCGGGTGCTCAACCCTTCCGCGTGCGTGATGGAACCGGCGCGGCAGTTATCGTAATAGTAGATCTCCTGCCCGGTCAGCATCACCCGCTGCGCCTGCAGCAGCACCCGGGGCGTGAACTCCTCGTCCTCGTGCAGGATGCCCTTGCAGAACTGCAGGCCGTTTGTCCGCAAAAAATCGGTGCGGTACAGATGCCGCCCCACTTCCACCCGCAGGCCGCCGGTCTGCAGGCACTTTAAAAGATACTCCTTACCGGTGTAAACTGTGTGAAAGGTGAAGTTTTCTTCCACCGCTTCTTCCCAGCGGGTCATCACCGGTTCCTCACGCAGGAAATGCGCCTTGCCGATGACCACATCGGCCCGGTCCTGCAGCGCCATCTGCAGCAGGCCGGGGCAAACGTTCTCTGTCAGCCAGTCGTCACCGTCCATGAACAGGATATACTCGCCCTGTGCATGGCACAGCCCGTAATTGCGGGCGTCCGACAGGCCGCCGTTGGGCTTATGGATCACTGTGACCCGGCTGTCCTCCGCCGCCAGTGCGTCGCACACCGCGCCGCTGTCATCGGTGCTGCCGTCATCCACGATGAGCACTTCCAGCGGCACATCCGGCTGCGCCAGCACCGAGCGGACACAGCGCTCCACATAGTCCCGGATGTTGTACACCGGGATCACGACCGAGAGCAGGCCCTCGCACATCGCTTCTTCATTCCGCATCGTGTTTTTCCTCCGTCGCTCCTTTTTTGATCGTAAGCGTGTGCAGCAGCCCGCGCAGGGTGTCCACATTGCGCCAGTCCAGCACCGCGTTCACCACAAGGAACAGCGGCAGCACCCACAGCCCGAACAACGCCCCCTTCAGGCACACCATCAGGTAGCCGCCGCCATAGCAGCGGTCAAATCCCAGCAGGTACAGCAGCACAACGCAGAGCAGCCCGTTGACGCCCAGCCGCACAAAATCGCCCACCGGCGACTCTCCCAGCACTTTGGTCCGGGTAAAAAGGATCAACGCCGTATAGCGGTACAGGTGCGCCGCCAGTGTGCCGAACAGGCAGCCCGCGATGCCGAACCGCAGCACCGACATCACCGACACCAGCAGGTTGATGCCCATCTCGATCAGGGCCTGCTGCCGGGTCTCTTCAAAGCGGCCGCTGATGTTCAGCAGCATCCCCAACGGCTGCTTGGCGCTGGACAGCAGCTCCACCGCCGTAAACAGTACCAGCAGGCGGGTGTCAAGGTACTCGGCATCGGTCACACCGGACGTATACAGCGCGATGATGGGCATCAGGAACACAGCCACGGTCGTGAACAGTGCAAAGGCCGCGGAAAGGTAAAGGGCATCGTACAGCCGGTACAGCCGCTTGAACTTTTCCGGCTCCACATAGAACAGCTTTTCGATGTTGGAGAGAAACAGCATATAAATGGTGTACACACTGGCCGACGCCAGACCGCACAGGCTGGAGATCAGGATCGTGTCGGTGTTGTTGAACACGATGCCCGTGAGCTGATGCACCAGCACCGAGCCGCGCTGGGCCAGCGCCTCCAGATTGGGGGTGTCGTGCGCGTTGAGCCACGGATAGTTTTTGCGCATATAGGCCGTAAGCACCAGCACCTGGAGCACCGAAGGCACGCAGTAGGTCACCTGCACCAACAGGATGCTGCGGGTAAACAGCAGCGCCAGCATGCGCAGCAGGTTGCCCGCCGCCATGGTGGCCGTGGTGATGTAGGTGATCACATAGTTTTTGCCTTCCACTTCCATAAAGGAGCGGTATTTGCCCTGCACCAGATAGCTCACGATGCCCGGGATGCCGTAGAACACCACGATCAGGCTCACGGTGCCGTAGGACAGCACTGTGTTGATGCACAGGGGGTACAGCAGCGCAAACACCACCGTGACCAGCAGATACACGATACCGGTGCGGCGGTAATAGTGATGCGTGGCCGAAAAAATGCCGTTGATGGCTTTCCGGTCGCCCACGGCCACCGGAAGGTAATAGGCCTGCTGCGAGGCCAGGCCCACGCCCGCTTCCAGCAGAGTCAGACAGGAAAAGATCTGCTTGATGGTGCTGTCCAGACCGTTGAGCTCCGAACCGAAGCTGGTGAGGTACAGCCGCGGCAGCAGCAGGCCGAACAGGATCACCGACAGGTTGTACAACAGCGACGAGCACATGTTGTGCAGCACCCGGCGGCGGCTTTCGGCCGCGGTCAGGACCGGCCCGACCGGGTTCTGTTCTTCCTTTATCATGCTGCGCCTCCCTGGGCGGCTGCGGCCTTGCGGTGTGCCTTGGCCTGCGAAGGTATCTCCTTGAGCGGGTCACCGATCACATGGTGATACACTTCCTCGTACCGATCCAGCATGACATCATAATCAAAGTTGGTGCGCACATAGTCCACCTGTGCCTCGCGCTGTTCCGGCGTGAGGGGCCGGGCGGTGTCCCGCTCCAGCGCCCGGGCCAGACTGTCGGTGTCCTCGGTGCGGAACGCGGTGCCGTAGTCGGCGGTCACCGTGGTGTTCTCCGGGATGGTCATGCCCCGAAGAAGCCGGGGTCCGCGGCCTGGATGACCGTAGTTGGGAATCTCGGGTGACTCGTGCATCT
>ENA-UEQR01001804-UEQR01001804.1-human-gut-metagenome-genome-assembly--contig:-NODE-1804-length-11558-cov-6.499085_pt1 | contig 11558 bp, 9 predicted proteins | sample MGYA00242944_ERZ507941 | MGnify/ENA primary metagenome ERZ507941 (study PRJEB26167, sample SAMN06115398) | human gut metagenome | host: Homo sapiens | place: China:Chongqing | collected 2016-06-23...
ATGCCGCCGTCAGTGAGCAGTTTCACCCGCTCCACGGACATGTGGAGCCGCGTGAACCGCTCCTTCACGCTGATGGGGACGGCGGTCTCGTTGTGGCCTGTGGTCTCGTACACCATCCGGGTCACGCCGGTGAGCACGCTGTCGATGGCGGAGGTCAGCAGGCTCTCCCCGTCGAAGTCCGTCTCCGTATAGGTGCCGTAATAGTAATACGACATCATATCATACCCGATTATGTCGCTGATGTCAAAGGACTCCTGCCGGCCGGTGGCCTCGCAGGTGACCACGATGGTATCCGCCCCCACACCGTACTGGGACAGGGCGGAGGGATAGACCGTGGGGTCGGTGTATTCCAGGGTCAGGTGGTCGCTGAGATCTGCGTAGATGTCCAGAAAGCGGACGATCCGGGTATCCAGTGTGTCCTTGTCGGTGAGCACGTGGATCACCACGTCATCCTCCAGCCCCGCCAGGTAGTCCTGAGAGGTCTCGCTGATGTTGTAGATCCCGCTGCCCGTCAGGTCGATCTGGGCCCACTGCTCCGGCAGCTGTGCCGCCAGCAGGTTGAACACCAGCACTGCCGCCACGGCCAGGGCCGTCAGTCCGGCGGAGAAGGCGCCCCTGCGGGAGGCGTGGCGCCCCGCGGTCTCCTGCAGGCTGTTTTTCCAATCACGATGTTCCATATTCACACGCCTCCTCTCAGTTCCACCGGCGCTTCTGGATGACCTGGACGGTCAGAAAGACCAGCAGCGCGCTGATCAGCAGCGCCCACAGCAGGATCTGGCCCAGAAGCTCCGAGCCCCGTTTGCTTTTGATACGTTTCAAGCCTATCCCTCCTGTTCTGTGCCGTTCAGCTTCAGCGTCCGGTTCAGGATCACCGTCAGGATCACGATGGTCACGGCGGAGATCATACCGATGGCGGAAGCCTCGCCGAAGGCGAACTGATTGAACGCCTTGTCATACAGCAGATATTGCAGCGTGGACGTTTTGCCGTTCGGATTGCCGCCGGTCAGCATCATGACCTGGATAAAGACGTTGAACGAACCGATAATCATGTTTACCATGACATAGAAGGTCGTGGGCCGCAGACTCGGCATGGTGATATACCGGAATCTTGCCCAGAGTCCCGCGCCGTCCAGCTCCGCTGCCTCATAGCGCTCCTTTGGGATGCTCTGAAGCGCCGCCAGATAGATCAGCATGGCCCAGCCGACGTTTTTCCAGATGCCCATGAGCCAGATGGCCGCATTGCCGGACCACTCCCGCAGCAGCCACGGCACATAGTCGTCCAGCACATGCAGCACATCCACGAGGATGTAGTTGATCAGCCCTCGGTTGGAGTTATTGAACATATACTGGAACACCAGACTGACAATGACCCACGAAGTGATGACCGGCAGATAAAAGCCCACGCGGAAAACACCCTGTCCGCGTCTGAGATTGTTGATCAGATACGCGAACAGCATTCCGCCCAGCAGGATGAACGGAACGGTCACAAGCGCGTAAAGGAAGTTGTTCCGATAGGCATACCAGAACCGGGAGCCGCCGGACAGGACCTTTTTGAAATTCTCAAGACCGATAAACGTAATATTTCCCTGCACGATCTGATAATCGGACAGCGCAATGCGGATCGTAAACAGCAGCGGATAGAGCACGAACACCGCCACCAGGATCAGCCCCGGCAGGATAAACGGCAGCGCCGTGAGCCAGCCGCGCACGCCCTTGCGGCCTGCGCCGGGCCGCCCGGCCCGCAGGCCGGCTTTTTCGGCAGAAACCATAGGGATACCCCTCCTTTCTCAAAAAGGCCGCAGAACCGTTGGGTCCTGCGGCCTGCTGTAAGACGCGGTTTAGCTGAGCTGCTCGTCGATCCGGGCCGCCGCATCGTGAAGCGCCTGCGCCACATCCGCACCATCGACGAAGATGCTGGTCACCGTTTCGCTCCAGATCTCCTGGATCGCGGAGTTGTTGGGAGACGGAATGCGCGCCTTGGCCGATTCCATCTGCTGCATATAAACAGACCAGACGGGATTGCTCTGCACAGCCTCGCTGCTTACCAGCGACTTGAGGATTGGCAGCTGACCGGCCTCGAGCATGGCAAGCTGCACATCCTCAGAGGTCATGAACTTGGCAAACTCATAGGCTGCTTCCGGGTGTGCGCTGGTGGCGAACACAGCAATATCCTCGCCGCCGACCACGGACGCACTGCGGCCTTCATAGGTGGGGATGGTCGCTGCAGTGATGCCCTTGGAGAGGCTGTCCTCATAGGAGCCGAAATACCACGGGCCTTCAAAGAACATAGCGTATTCGCTGTTGATGCCGTCCCATGCGTCCACGGAGCCGTCCACGTCGCGGATCGTAAACACCTTCTCGTCATGCAGCTCCACGATCTTCTGCATGGCTGCGATGCTGGCGTCGCTGTCCAGATAGCCGCTGGCCTTGGTAAAGCCTTCGTCGGTCAGCACGCCGCCGAACAGCCAGAAATACGGGTACATATCCCAGTCGCCGACGCCGGAAACATTCAGGGAGTAGGTGCCGCGGGTCTTGGCGGCCTCAATGAACTCCTCCATGGTAGCCGGGATCTCGTCCAGCCCCAGCTCCTTGAGCACGTTGGTGTTGACAACGGCCGCCTTGCAGTTGGTATCCAGCGGCAGGCCGTAATATTTGCCCTGATAGAGGTTGGTCGAAAGCGGTGCGTCCAGATACGATGCGGAAAGCTCTGCGAAGTCCGGGTAATCGCTCAGCGCAGCCAGACCACCCTGCTTGGCATAGGCTGCGATGTTGGCGATGTCCACACGGGCTACGTCCGGGCTCATGCCGGTGCCGAAGGAGGTCACGATCATCTGGTGGTACTGGCTGCTGTCCTGACGGACGGCCTCGACCTTGATCTCGGGATGAAGCGTTTCCCAGAGCGGCATGACGACGTTCAGAAACTGCGCTTCTTCGCTGTCACCGTAGGTATGCCAGAACGTGATGGTGACCGGTTCGGCCTGCTCGGGCGCGTCTGCCTGTTCCGGTTCGTCAGCCTGCGCCGGCGTATCGGCTGTCTGCGCAGGTGCGTCGGCGGTATTATCCGACGCAGGCTCCTGCGTCTGGGCCTTGCCGCACCCTGCCGCGCACATTACGATCATAACGACGGAAAGCAGCAATGCGATCCATTTTGCAACACTCTTTTTCATTGTTTTTCCTCCTGCTTCGTAATCTCTGCGAAGTTCCATTCGCAGTTTGATTATACCCCTCTGTTTTCGGCAGGTGAATGGAGAGCAGCGTTCTTATTTGTATTATAGCGACTTTTTTGAAAATATCCATGCAGCACAATCTCTATTTGCGCAGAATTCTTCCTTGCAGATTTGTGCATTTCGCTGCCGGAGGGTACAGTCACCGGAAAGTCCGCTCTGCATGGAGCTGCACCGCCCTGAAGCAGTCCGCGCAGGTGCTTTTTCCCGTATTCCTTGCCTGCGCTGCGAAATTGCCCATCTTTCCGGCAGCGCTTTCCTGTATCTGGTGCGTGATAAAATACCGCCTGCCGGAACTGCTCCGGCAGGCGGCATAATATTTTCTGCTCATTCTGCACCGGACAAGCAGACGGAGATTATGCAGTCTGCTCCTGCGGCGCGTGCCTGTGGCCGACCGGAAAAATATTCTGCCCATAGCGAAGAAAAGGAGAAAACATGGAGCGATATGCTTGGAAAGCCGCCGTTCTGCCCGGAAAAATGGCAGAATACCGCAGGCGGCATGACGAGATCTGGCCGGAGATGCTGGAGATGTTCCGCCGCGCCGGGATCCGGAACTATTCGATCTGGCAGGCAGGCGATACGCTTTTCGGATATTACGAATGTGACGATCTGCAAACAGCGCTTGCCGTGAAAAAGGACGCGCCTGTCAGCGCACGCTGGCGCACATATATGCGCGATGTGATCCGTATGGAACGGGATCCGAAGAGCGGCGCACAGCCGCATCTGGAGCAGGTGTTCTTTTTCGGCTGTGACACGTGTACCTGAAGGCACAGGCCTACATGTTCTTAAAAGGCAGTCTGCGGTTATACAACGCAGGTCCAGCCGAAGGGGTCTGGCCGGGTGCCCCACTGGATGCCAGTCAGCTCGTCGTAGAGTCTCTGTGACAGCGCGCCGATCCGGTTCTGGTTGACCTCGAACGTTTCTTCGTTCCATGCCAGCTCCCCGATGGGCGAAATGACGGCTGCGGTGCCGACGCACCACGCTTCCTCCAGCGTGCCGTTTTTGGCAGCCTCGAACAGCTCGTCCACGCTTAGCAGGCGTTCCTCGACCCGAACACCCCAGCTCTTCAGCAGCTCGATGCAGTACTTTCTGGTAATGCCCGGCAGAATCGAGCCTGTCAGCATCGGCGTGACGACGGTTCCGGCGATCTTGAACATGACGTTCATGCCGCCGCCCTCTTCCACGTATTTACGCTCCACGCCGTCCAGCCACAGGACCTGCGAATAGCCTTTTTCCAGCGCCTTATCGCCCGCGCGGTTGGCTGCGGCGTAGTTGCCGCCGCACTTGGCCTCGCCCGTTCCGCCGCGCACCGCACGCACGTCCTCCGTCTCGACCATGATCGGCACAGGCTTCAGGCCGTCTGAGAAATAGCTTCCCGACGGAGACAGAATGATTGCAAATGTCGCCTCATGCACGCCATGCAGGGCAAGCGTCGGGTCTGTCGAATACAGGAAGGGGCGGATATAGAGCGACGTGCCGGGTGCAGACGGGACCCACGCGGCATCCATCTTTACCAGCTCCCGGATCGCCTGCAGGCCGTCACGCTCATCGATGCGCGGCAGGCCCAGCCGGTCGCAGGAGCGGTTCAGCCGTGCGACGTTTTCCCAGGGTCTGAACAGCTGCACCGCTCCATCCGGGCGGCGGTACGCCTTCAGTCCCTCGAAGACCTCCGTGCCGTAATGCAGAACGCTTGCCGCCGGAGAGATGCTGATCGGCCCGAAGGGTACGATGCGCGCGTTGTGCCACCCCTCCCGGTCTGTATAATTCATCAGAAACATATGGTCCGTGAATACGGAGCCGAAGCCGAGCCGGTCGGCGGGCGGCAGCTTGCCGGGATGCGTTGTTTTTGTCATGCTGATGTTCATCGTCATAACCTCCTGTCTGAACGGTTTTTTATAGTTCCTTGAGATGCTGCATATTGCGGCGGATGCCCTCGCAGCAGCTGTGGAATTGCGCCTGCTCTTCCGCGCTGAGCGGAAGCTCGATCACCTGCTCCACGCCGTTTGACCCAAGGACGCACGGAACGCCCGCGAACAGCCCCGTCTCGCCATACTCACCGCAAAGCTCGGCGCTGGCCGGCATAATGGCCTTTTCATCGTGCAGCACAATGTACGCCATCCGCGCCGCCGTTGTCGCGATGCCGTATTCGGTGCATTGCTTGCCGGAAAATGTGACCCATCCACCGCCGATGGACTTTTTTTGCAGGGCTTCGCGGTCAAAGCGGAAGCGTTCGTCTGTTTCCGCCCACACATCCAGCGGCATTCCGCAGAAGCTCACGCAGGACCAGGGTGCAAACTGCTGATTTCCGTGTTCGCCCAGCATATAGCAGGTAATGGATTTATCGTGTTCAAAGAATATTGGTGTAGCCCATAAGACTTGCGTCCGCCTGCGCAGCGGCCTGTTTGCCGCTGGCAATAGCCAGCACGACGAGCGACACGCCGGACGCCATATCGCCTGCTGTCAGGGCCGGCACGCCGGTCTTCCGGACAGCCTCATACGCATCCACAGACGCCGGTTCACACCCGGAAAAGCCGGAGGCAAGCAGCAGCAGATCGCAGGGCAGCTGTTCGCCGCTCCCCTGCAGGATCACCGCGTTTACAGAGCCGTCATCGCCGCAGACAAGCCGTTCGATCTGCGTCTCATAGCGCCGGATATCCGCGCCGAAGACAGCCTCCGCCTCCTCGTGCGCATGGTCGCGTTTTTCTGTCTGCTCCGTGCGCGGCTTGCGGATCAGCTGCGTGATGGACCGGCAGCCCTGCCGCAACGCAACGGAAATGCAGTCTGAAGCGCTGTCGCCCGCACCGACCAGCACGACCTGCCTGCCGGACGCCGTTACGGCGGGTTCTGTTTTTTCAAGCAGCGACTGCGCCGAGGCGCGCAGATAATCGAGCGCGTAGAAAACACCGGCCGTTTCGGCAAACGGCAGCGGCCGCGGCTGCTGCGCGCCGCAGCAGAAGATCACAAGGTCAAACTGTGCGGCCAGTTCCTCCGGGCTGATCTGCTGCCCGACGCAGCAGCCTGTCCGGAAGCTGACGCCCTCGCGCTCCATGAGTGAAACGCGGCGGGCAACGATCTGCTTCGGCAGCTTCATTTCCGGGATGCCATAGGTCAGAAGCCCGCCCGGAAGCGGGTCTTTTTCAAAAACCGTCACATGATGGCCGCGGCGATTGAGATAGTAAGCAGCGGAGAGTCCGGCCGGGCCGGAGCCGATCACCGCGATTTTTTTATCCGAACGCGCGGCAGACGGCATGGGCTGCATCAGGTCGTTTTCAAAGCCATACTCGATGATGGAACGCTCGTTTTCCCGGATCGTGACCGGCTCGGACACCTGGCCGCAGACGCAGGCTCTTTCACACAGCGCCGGGCAGACCCGGCCTGTAAACTCCGGGAAGGGGCTTGTCTTCAGCAGCCTCTGCAGCGCGCCCTCATAATTTCCGTTCCATAGAAGATCGTTCCACTCCGGGATCAGGTTATGCAGCGGGCAGCCGAGCAGCACGCCCTCAAACGACGCGCCTGCCTGACAGAACGGCACGCCGCAGTCCATGCAGCGGCCGGACTGTCGGCGGCGGTTCCGTTCAGACAGCGGCAGCTCGACCGGCGCATAGTCGCCTGTGCGCGCCGCCGCGTCACGGCTCGGACAGTTGACGCGCGTATAATCCAGAAATCCAGTCGGTTTTCCCATGACTTTATTCCTCCCGCTTCAAAAACGCTTCAAGTTCTGCCTCATCCCGCGTCATACCGGCTGCCTCATACCGGCCGATCAGCTGCAGCATATGGCTGTAGTCATACGGAATGATCTTTTTGAAATCCGCAAGCCGCTCGTTGAAGTGTTCGAGAATGGCGCGGCCTTTTTTTGAGCCGGTCAGCGCCACATGGCGCTGCAGAAGCTCCCGGAGACAGGAAATGTCCTGCTTCTGTGTAACGGCCTCGACGGAGACAAGCTCCTTGTTGACGCGCAGATAAAACTTATGCTCCGGGTCCAGCACATAGGCAACGCCGCCCGACATCCCGGCGGCAAAGTTCCGACCGGTAGGCCCCAGAACGACGACCGTGCCGCCCGTCATATATTCACAGCCGTGGTCGCCGACGCCCTCCACAACGGCGGTCGCGCCGGAATTGCGCACGCAGAAGCGTTCACCCGCAATACCGGAAATAAAGGCGCCGCCGCTTGTTGCACCGTAGAGCGCGACATTGCCGATGATGACGTTGTCGGCAGGCTCAAACGTGCTGGCCCGATCCGCAAAAACGACCAGTCTGCCGCCGGAAAGGCCCTTGCCGAAGTAGTCGTTGCTGTCGCCCTCGAGCGAAAGCGTTACGCCCTTCGGCAAAAACGCGCCGAATGACTGCCCGGCGCCGCCGCGGCAGTGGATCTGATAAGTATCATCCTCCAGCGTGCTGCCCCAGCGGCGCGTGATCTCCGCACCGAAGAGCGTGCCGAACGCACGATCAGAACAGGAAATATCAACAGTGCAGCGCTTTGGGACAGCCGGTTTTCCCTTTTTCGGAAGCAGCGGCAAAAGCACCTGCTTATCCAGCGTCGTATCCAGCTTGAAATCGAACCGCTGTACCGGATCATAATGGCAGTTTTCCTCGCCGCAGCGGGCCAGAATGCCGGAGACGTCTACCATCGCGGCGCGCTGCGTGATCTGATGCGGCAGGATGTGCAGATACTCCGTATGACCGACCAGCTCGTCGACCGTGCGCACGCCGAGCTTCGCCATGATCATGCGCAGCTCCTGTGCGACAAACTCCATAAAGTGCATGACATACTCCGGCTTGCCGCAGAAGTTTTTCCGCAGCTCCGGCCGCTGGATCGCGATGCCCATCGGGCAGGTATCAAGATTGCACACGCGCATCATGACGCAGCCGAGGCACACCAGCGGCGCGGTTGCAAATCCGAACTCCTCCGCGCCGAGCATACAGGCGATTGCCACATCGCGGCCGGTCATAAGCTTGCCGTCTGTTTCGAGGCGCACACGGCCGCGCAGACCGTTGGCAATGAGGCTCTGGTGCGCTTCGGCCAGACCAAGCTCCCACGGAAGACCGGCATTGTAAATGGAACTGCGCGGGGCCGCGCCGGTTCCGCCGTCATAGCCGGAAATGAGCACCGTCTGCGCGCCTGCCTTGGCAACGCCTGCGGCAATGGTACCAACGCCCGCCTCGGAGACGAGCTTGACGGAAATATCAGCGTTTTCGTTGGCGCATTTCAGATCGTAGATCAGCTGTGCCAGATCCTCGATCGAGTAGATATCATGGTGCGGCGGCGGTGAGATGAGCGCCACACCGGGCGTGGAATGCCGCGTGCGCGCGATCCACGGCCAGACCTTGCTGCCGGGCAGATGGCCGCCCTCGCCGGGCTTGGCGCCCTGCGCCAGCTTGATCTGGATCTCGCTTGCACTTACAAGATACTCGCTTGTAACGCCGAACCGGCCTGAAGCGACCTGCTTGATGGCGGAGTTTTCCTCCGTACCGAGTCTCGCGGGTTCCTCCCCGCCCTCGCCGGAGTTGGACTTTCCGCCCAGGCGGTTCATCGCAATGGCAAGGCAGCGGTGCGCTTCTTCGGAGATGGAGCCGTAGGACATGGCGCCGGTTTTGAAGCGTTTGACGATGCTGGAGGCTGGCTCGACCTCGCCCAGCGGAATTGCCTTTGTCTCGTCAAACCGGAACCCGAGCAGACCGCGCAGCGTATGCGGCAGCAATTCATCGTCGACCATGGCGGAGTACCTGCGGAAGCACGCAAAATCACCGGTGCGGACGGCCTTCTGCAGCGTCAGGATGGTCATCGGATTATACATATGATCTTCCATATCGCCGCCGGAGCGGAGCTTGTGGAAGCCGGAGGAATCAACAGTCAGATCGACGGTCAGATCCATCGGGTCAAACGCCCGGTCATGCCGCCAGACAACAGCGTCGTTCATCTCCTGCAGGCCGACGCCGCCAACGCGGCTGACCGTGTTTGTGAAATACCGGTCCACGACATCCCTGCAGATGCCGACGGCCTCAAAAATCTGTGCGCCCTCATACGACTGCATACTGGAAATACCCATTTTGGATGCGATCCGCATCACGCCGTCCAGAATGGCCTGATCATAGGCATCGACAGCGGCATAGTAGTCCTTGTTGAGCGCCCCTTCGGCGACGAGCTCGCCGATGCAGTCCTGCGCGAGATAGGGATTGACCGCGCTTGCGCCGTAGCCGAAGAGCGTAGCGAAATGGTGCACGTCGCGCGGCTCGGCGCTCTCAAGGATCAGGGAGATCGCCGTGCGCTTTTTCGTGCGGACAAGATACTGCTGCACGGCGGACACTGCCAGCAAAGACGGGATGGCGATGTGGTTCTCATCCACACCGCGGTCGGAGAGAATGAGGATATTTGCCCCGGCGTAATACGCCTTATCACAGGCAACAAACAGCCGGTCGAGCGCAAGCGCAAGCGAGGCATTCTTATAATACAGCAGCGAGACCTTCTTCGCCTGAAGTCCCGGCATATGAAGCCCTTCGATCTTCATGAGATCCCGGCTGGTCAGAACGGGATTGTTGATCTGCAGGACGCGGCAGTTTTCCGCGCAGTCGGAAAGAAGATTGCCGTCGGAACCTGCGTAGACGGTCGTGTCAGTAACGATGGCCTCGCGCAGCGCGTCGATCGGCGGGTTCGTGACCTGCGCAAACATCTGCTTGAAGTAATAGAACAGCGGCTGATGCTTTTCTGACAGGACGGCCAGCGGGATATCCGCCCCCATGGAGGCGGTCGGTTCCGTGCCGTTTTTCGCCATGGGCAATATGGCTGAGTGGATCTCGTCATAGGTATAGCCGAAGATCTTATACAGGCGGCTGCGCTCCAGCGCCGTGTATTCCGGAACCTTCCGGTTTGGAATCGGAATATCCGCCAGCTGCAGCAGCTCCTGATCGAGCCACTCGCCATAGGGATGCTCCGCTGCGTAACGGTGCTTGAGTTCCCGGTCTTCCAGAACGGTGCCGGTCCGGGTATCGACCAGAAGCATTTTCCCCGGCTGCAGGCGGGATTTGCGGACGATCCGTTCCGGCGGGATCGGCAGCGCGCCGACCTCTGAGGCCAGAATCAGATAGCCGTCGTTTGTGACCAGATAGCGTGCCGGGCGCAGGCCGTTGCGGTCAAGCACAGCGCCGACCTGCTCGCCGTCGGAGAAGAGGATGGCTGCCGGGCCGTCCCACGGCTCCATCATGGAGGCGTAATAGTGGAACATATCGCGCTTTTCCCGGGACATATTCTTATCCCGTCCCCACGGCTCCGGGATGCACAGCATCACGGCCTTTGGCAGCTCGATGCCGCTGTACATGAGAAATTCCAGTGTGTTGTCCAGCATGGACGAATCAGAGCCGTCCGTCTCCACGACAGGATAGACTCTGGCGATCTCCTCGCCCAGAACCGGAGAGGCCATCGTCTCCTCGCGGGCAAGCATTCGGTTGATGTTGCCGCGGATGGTGTTGATCTCGCCGTTGTGGAGGATGATGCGGTTCGGGTGCGCGCGCTTCCACGAGGGCGTGGTGTTGGTGGAGAAGCGGGAGTGGACGAGCGCGAGGGCGGAGGTATAGTCCGCGTCCTGCAGATCCGGATAGAATTTCCGCAGCTGCCAGACCAGAAACAGCCCCTTGTATACGATCGTCCGGCTGGACATCGATACGACGTAGGTGCCGGAGACGGAATGCTCGTACTCGCGCCGGGCCAGATACAGTTTTCGGTCAAAATCCAGGCCGCGCGCGGTCTTTTCCGGGCGGCGGATAAAGCACTGCGCGATTGCAGGCATACTGCTCCGCGCTTTTTCGCTCAGAATCTCCGGACAGACCGGCACATCCCGCCAGAACAGCAGCCCCAGCCCCTCACGCGACAGGATCATCTCCAGCAGCTTCCGGCTGCGCATGCGCTTGAGCGGATCCTGCGGGAAAAAGATCATGGCAACGCCATAATCGCCCGCTTCCGGGAGCGTCTCTCCCGCCTGCTGCGCCGTTTTTTCAAAAAAGCATGCGGGATCTGCGTCATAATGCCAACACCATCACCGGTCGTTCCGTCGGCATCCTTGCCGGTGCGATGTTCAAGCTTTTCAACGATTCTCAGCGCGTCTTCTACCGCCCGATGCGTTCTCTGTCCGCTGATATTGACAACGGCGCCGATCCCGCAGGCATCATGCTGGCTTTCCTGTTCGGTGAATCGTTGCTGATGTACCTGTTCCATGCTTTCCTGTCCCCTCTTCCGCTGTAAAGCCTGTGCCGCTTCACGCTACATATTCTCCGGGAATGCGAACGCCTCCCAATATGTCCTCGTATCATATACATATGTCTTTATAAAAAGAATTTTTATTT
>ENA-UEQR01001808-UEQR01001808.1-human-gut-metagenome-genome-assembly--contig:-NODE-1808-length-11546-cov-10.593862_pt1 | contig 11546 bp, 8 predicted proteins | sample MGYA00242944_ERZ507941 | MGnify/ENA primary metagenome ERZ507941 (study PRJEB26167, sample SAMN06115398) | human gut metagenome | host: Homo sapiens | place: China:Chongqing | collected 2016-06-23...
TGTTACTATGGAAATCATATTAGGATTCTTATATCTACCAAAAGGAGTATTAAATTCCCCAGAGCTATTCACTCGAAATAAACCATTATAACAAGTTTTATTTAGAAATATAATTCGCGAAGCTCTTTCTATGTTTGTTAATGCCGAAAATTTCTCTCTATCTCTATCCAGACTCCGAATCTCATAAAAATAGTCTGCTTCATTTTTATGTTTTTTCAAATCCGCTATCAGTTCTAATGGATTTTCTTTTATTACAGTATAAAGGTTTATTAATTCAGCATTAAAATCATTGATAATGGCATTTTTTGGCTGTATATGAAAAAGTAACGCTCCTCCACCAATAAAAGGCTCGTAGTAAGTTGCAAATTTTGAAGGCAAATACTTTTCAATTTCTGAAAGTATCTGCCTCTTTCCTCCAACCCACTTTACAAAGGGAACTACAAGTTTATTAGTTCTTCTTGATGACATACAACTGCAATTTGCAGCAAAGATAGATAATCCATTTGAAACTTGGAGAGTTTTAATCTTTTTATTTCTGAATCGTATAATATGATTTCCATAGTAACATATAAAGAGGATATACCTAATGGATATATCCCCTCTATCTAATTCATCCGTAGATTAATAATTTTCCTTCTTCACCTCGAAATAAGCCTGTGGATGCAGACATGCCGGGCAAACTTCAGGAGCTTCCTTACCGATTTCAATGTAACCGCAGTTACGGCATTGCCATACCACTTCGCCTTCTTTAGCGAATACAGTCATATTTTCGATGTTATTTACGAAGGCAAGATATCTTTCTTCGTGACCTTTTTCTGCGATGGAGATATTGCGGTACATAGCAGCAATCATCGGGAAACCTTCCTGTTCTGCCACATCAGCAAAGTGAGGATAATCCAGTGACCATTCTTCATGTTCACCCGCTGCGGCAGCGCGAAGATTTTCAAGTGTATTACCAATTACACCGGCCGGATAGCTGGCAGTGATTTCTACCATACCGCCTTCGAGGAACTTAAACATACGTTTTGCATGTTCTTTTTCCTGATCGGCAGTTTCAGTGAAAATAGCTGCAATTTGTTCGTAGCCTTCTTTTTTAGCCACACTTGCAAAATAAGTGTAACGCATTCTTGCCTGTGATTCTCCTGCGAATGAAGTCAACAGATTTTTCTCTGTTTGAGTTCCTTTAATACTCTTAGCCATAATTCTATTTATATTTTAAATTGGTTGATTACCAAACGTAACTTGTCGTACTATTTATAACGCAAATATAAGCCATTTGTTCACAATAAACCACCTTTTCTTAATGAATAAAAACTATCACCTCATTGATGAAATCTATCAACAGACAAATAGTATGTTCAAAAACATACTTATTTCGATTATTTTATCTAATTTTGCAACCTCTAGTTTGCAAAAAAGTACAGAGTACACGTATAATAACATCTAAAAATGAAGCTATTTGAATTTAAACCCAAACTGGTTTCTTGTCTAAAGAATTATTCGAAAGAAACGTTTATGGCGGACCTGATGGCCGGCATCATCGTAGGTATCGTGGCGCTTCCACTGGCTATCGCTTTCGGTATCGCTTCGGGAGTTTCACCCGAAAAAGGTATTATCACCGCTATCATTGCGGGATTCATCATTTCCCTGTTGGGAGGCAGCAAAGTCCAGATCGGCGGTCCTACAGGAGCATTTATCGTCATTATTTATGGCATCATACAACAATACGGCGAGGCCGGACTGATTGTAGCCACGCTGATGGCGGGCGTACTCCTTGTATTATTAGGAGTGTTCAAGCTGGGAGCGGTCATCAAATTCATTCCTTACCCTATCATCGTCGGATTTACCAGCGGTATCGCCGTCACTATTTTCACGACCCAGATTGCCGATATTTTCGGTTTATCTTTCGGAGACGAGAAAGTGCCGGGAGACTTCGTCGGGAAGTGGCTGATTTATTTCCGTCACTTCGACACGATCAACTGGTGGAATACCATCGTTAGTATTGTCAGCATTATTATTATCGCCATCACTCCGAAGTTCTCAAAGAAAATTCCCGGCTCGCTGATTGCCATCATCGTAGTGACGGCAGCTGTTTACCTGATGAAAACTTTTGGAGGGATCGACTGCATCCAGACAATCGGCGACCGTTTCACCATTAAATCGGAGTTGCCCGATGCCGTTGTGCCTGCGTTGGATTGGGAAGCTATCAGGGAATTGTTTCCGGTAGCTATCACCATTGCCGTATTGGGAGCTATCGAATCGCTGCTGTCTGCCACTGTAGCCGACGGTGTGATAGGCGACCGCCACGATTCCAATACAGAATTGATTGCACAGGGAGCTGCCAATATCATAGCTCCTCTGTTCGGAGGTATTCCTGCCACCGGAGCTATCGCCCGTACCATGACGAATATCAACAACGGAGGTAAGACACCGATAGCCGGAATCATTCATGCAGTAGTATTACTGTTGATTCTGCTCTTCCTGATGCCACTCGCACAATATATCCCGATGGCATGCCTTGCCGGAGTACTGGTCATCGTATCTTACAACATGAGCGGATGGCGTGTATTCAGAGCTTTACTGAAGAATCCGAAATCGGACGTTACCGTACTGCTTATCACGTTCTTCCTGACCGTTATCTTCGACCTGACTGTCGCTATCGAGGTGGGACTGGTGATTGCTTGCGTCCTCTTTATGAAACGTGTCATGGAGACTACCGAAATCTCAGTGATTACCGATGAGATTGACCCGAACAAAGAATCGGATATTACCGTACACGAAGAAAACCTGATGATTCCCAAAGGTATAGAGGTATACGAAATTAACGGCCCTTATTTCTTCGGCATCGCTACCAAGTTTGAAGAAACAATGACACAACTGGGAGACCGCCCGAAAGTACGTATCATCCGTATGCGCAAGGTTCCGTTCATCGACTCCACAGGTATTCATAACCTGACTGCTCTCTGCGAAATGTCGCAGAAGGAAAAGACTACCATTATTCTTTCGGGAGTCAACGAGAACGTGCATAATGTACTGGAAAAAGCCGGATTCTACGAGTTGCTGGGAAAAGAGAATATCTGCCCGAATATCAACGTAGCATTGGAAAGAGCGAAAAGTCTGGTAGAATAACGCTGTTTATCAGTTACTTGCAAGCTATATATACCGTGCGTATTGGACATATAGATCCAATGTGTACGGCATATATGATCTGCGTGTTGGAGCTATATACCCAACACGCAGCATCTATATTTCCTGCAAACAGGACATTATCATCATTTATTCTACCACGCTGACCTCTATTTGATACAACCTCACCTCTTTTATTTCAGAGCCATGTTCTTGTTTTCCTTATAATCAAGCGCACGGTTTATAAGCTTCAACTGTCCGAGAGCATTCTCTAATGAGGCATTTATAATAACCGGAGTTGCTTTAATACCCGGATTCACTATTGCCACATCATAAGCCGACTGTTCCAATTCACCATCCAGATAGATTTTCAACATTCCATTCTTCTCACGACATAAAGACACAATGCACTCTTTATTATTATTAACAGGTTGCCTGGAAACTACTTTCACCCCTTTTACCACGAATGTAAGCCGTCCTTCCGCATCCAAATCTACCGAAATATCTTTTCCCTGACGCAACAAGGAAACGGCATTCTTATCAGTTTTCAAACGGAAAGACAGGTTGAAATCCCCGCCACCACTGATTCCCGTCAGAACAGGTATTTCCTGATTCTCAAAATAAAGGAAAGAGGTGCGTAATGCTTTTGTATTTCCCGCGTCATCTTTTACTCCCGAAATATTCAGACGATATTTATTATCCTTTTCCATTTCACGAGCCAATGCCAATGTCACAACACGCCTGTCCGCAGAAATCGAAGTAGCGGTAATCTCATTCCCCGAAACAGAGAATATTCCGTCTTTCAGCATCACAGGTTCATTAAACTCAACAGTCAGGGAAGTCGGAGAGGTCGTCTTAACTATCCGCAGGGCAGGGGCTTCCTTATCAGGCACGGTACTGAATTTCCAAATCCGCACCTCACCCGGCTGCAAACTTAGGGAGATTTGTTCGCCATAGCCGAACAAATGATCCTTTGTATCCTCTTTTTGTTCACCTGCCCGATACGTCCACACCGAGGTACGATACAAGCCTTTCAACCCTTCGGGCATTCCGATAATACGGTCGAGGGTGAAGTCAAACTCTTTCACCTCATCAGACGGGTTGCGGACAGAAATAATCCCTTCCTGTCCCGACCATGCCGAATAACCGTAAGGAGTTCCTTTTGCAGGAGTCTGCCCTATCAGTTTGGCATGCTTCAGGATTTCATAGTTATCATTAATCCAATGGAGTACATCGGCATTTATGACCCATTTCTGTCCCTCGTTCATCATATTATAGCTATAATAAAGCTCCCAAAAAGCAGTGCCGCGGGTAGCCATCATCATCAGGTACGTACGGAATTCATCATCATTCATCTTTCCGGCAAGATTGGCGGTATTGCCATAAATCGGGTCGTGGTTATAAAGATGCGCCAAAGGGAACTGGAACGCACGTGTCTTCACAAAATCGAAATAGCGGTCGTCCCTGTAAGACAAGAGCTGGTCGAGTTGCGACAGGCGTTTTACATTCAGCCGTCCGATATCCTGCGAGTTCTGCATCCACACGGAGTTTCCCCATTGCAGGAACCACGGGCTGGGGTTGACATAACACGTCAGGTTAATCCATAAATCATTTCTTTTCTCCCCGCGCTGGTTGCGCATGGCTTGAAATATATCAATCCAGCGTTCCCAATGCTCGGTGACATAGTACATCCCCTGATAACCTCCGGAAATATAATTCCCCTGCGGGTCGGGTTGCGGCGGACGTGCAGAAAATCCGTCCAATTTCCAATAATTCACGTCAAACCGTTGCTGGCAGTCCAGAAAGAACGTCTTCAGTTTCTCGCAGTACACCTTATGATTGGTGCAAATATCACTTGAATTGCGGTTCAGCTTTCCATTCCCGTTTTCTTCCAGAAACCGGGCGAACTTGATAAAATAATTATAGCCGCCACGAGGCCCCAGCCACAATCCACAATCGGAAGAAAGGCGGTGCGACAAGTCAGAAGGCGTAAACAGTTCGTTCGGGAATTTACTGTTGAACGACCAGAATTTGGCCTTGTTCTCTTCCTGCCATGGACCGTAGGCATTCCAACCGTCATCCATCACATAAGAGTCAATCGGACGAACACCATTCTGCGTCAGTCCGCGTTCTACTTCACGGAAAGAGTTGAGGATATTGTTCTCATTGATGTTCAGCATAAAATCATACCATGAGTTGTACTGAATACGGAAGCCGACCGGGACAGCAATATCATGGATATAACTGAAAAAGTCCGTCTGAATAACATCCATATCCGTACTGCGGGTAGCACCGATTACTTCTTTCCAAGTGGTAAACGTACCACTTTCTCCAAGACGGCCTTCCGAAGCAAGCATTTCAAAGCTCTTTCCCGAATAATAACGGATACGCACCTTCTGACTGTCCTCAATCTCCGTCTCCGCAGCCGGAAATTCAAGGCCGAAGAACATCCCCTGTATATACACCGGCTGTCCCAAAGAAATGTAATATCCACTGATACCGCCCACTCCCTGCTCCATTACCGGATGCGTCCAAACGGCATATCCTTCGGGAAGATTCATCGGTTCGAAATCAATATAATCCAAACGCGCCAGGTGGCGTTGCGAATCGGGGACAGTTATTTCCAGATATTTCCTCATATAGTGCTTCCCTTTTTCCAGTTCAAGAACCATATCCACCTGCCAGTCCACCCCTTGGTGACGGAAATTCTTATAGTGGAAAATCAGCCGCTTACCGTCTTTCCCTTCTTCCGCAACCTGTATTTCCTGCAATGAAAGAGCGGAAGAATAAATATCCGAAGCCAGCGAATCCGCAGTTAACGTACGGATAACGAACTCTTCGGAAGCTACTTCGGGAAGAATACGGATTGCTTCACTGCCCGTACGTTTATTCTCAATCACCCGTGTACGGACTTTGCCATCCGCCAGTGAGAACTCACGGGAGAGGTATTCATTGCCAATCGTCACCGTACTTTCCGTACGGGCGATATAGACCTCTTTCTTATCAGCCGCCATCATGGAGACGGAATATCCCCCAAGCAACACCAAAAGAAAACATATTTGTTTAATCATCATATTCTTTTTATTTAAATCGTTATTTCATCAAACCTTTAAAAATAATCCGCGCTTATACATCGCCCCCAACAGGAAAAAGACAATCAGATAATTGGCGAAAGTAAGCCATACGGAATAATAGCCACCCAGATATTGTTCGAGCCCGTAGCTGACCGAAGCGGCAACGCAACGGAAATTCACGACTTCACCCAACAGATAAGCTGTTATGGAATTCATGCCATACACTTTCAGCCAGTCCAATCCCCGGGTATGTCCCTTGTAATCAATCCAATAATAGAACAATGCCATCAATAGAAAACAATATCCGCCGGAAAGCAGCGTCATACTACCTGTCCAGATACGCTTGATAACAGGCATCTGCAAACTCCACAGCAATGCCAAACCTACAAGAGCAAGTCCGACAACCAGCAGCATCTGTACCACCTTTTTCCGGTTCGCCTTCCCCTCTTTCATTATCTTTCCGGCAAACGCTCCGAGCATGACAGTCACTCCGAATGTCAGGCTACTCCATATCCATGTATAGTTGTAGTATGGCGAGAAGCTCCAGGTTCCGTCCTCATTCCAAAATACCCCATCCCGAAATCGACCCAGGACGTACCTGTCCACTTGTTCCGCAAAGTTTCCTGCAGGTGTAAAATCACCCAGGAACGTCATCGGAATCCAATAGGCGAGAAGGAGCAACAATGTGATCCCTATCTGCCACTTGAACGGGAAGTGCAACTGAATAACCGCAGCAATAAAATAACCGACGGCAATAGACTGCAACGTATTGGAATACAAATAAAGATGCTGGCTATCAAGCCCCAACAAATTGCCCTGTACAATCATCCCGAAAATAAACAACAGGATAACCCGCTTTAAAATCCTGCGATATACAGGCCAATAACTTCCGGTAGTACCTATGTATTTCGACAATGAAAACGGCATGGAAGCTCCTGTCATAAAGAGAAAAAGCGGCATCACCAAATCCCAGAAACGGAATCCCTCCCAAACCTCATGGTCAAACTGGTAGAGTATGCCGTTAAGAAACGGCAGGTTCATCTGCCGCACCAACGCTGCAAATACAGGTTGAAAAAAGACCAAAAGAAATAAATCAAAACCTCGCAGAATGTCCAATGAAGCAAGACGGGTGGAATTGTTTTCCGGTAATTTGTTCTTCATACGTATAACTTTTATATTAACTTGATTATCGTCTTATCCAAATGTCGCTTTATCCATACACGCCTAGCTGACTTGTCTTATTCCAACATCACTTCGTCAAAAAAGATTCTCGATACCTGTCCCGACCGCACATGAGATGCAGGACAAACTCCCGGACCTTTGGCGCTCACACGTACATAACGCCCTTGTGTGCCTCCCAGTTTCAATGGCAGGTTTTCTATAAAATTCCCTTCGCGGAAAATCTCTTCAGGCGTGAAGCTTTGCATGGCGGCTTCGCGGAAGTTGGAGTTATCATCCGAGACTTCCACTTTCACGGATGCCGGCTTATGGATAGCCATTCCATTGTTCGTGATGCATCCCAATGTCAATGTGTTCAGCACTTCCGGCTTCAACAAGTCAATTGTGAAAGAGACAGAATCATTGTTCGTCCATGAGCACCATTCGAAATCCGAATATTTCAGGCTCCCGCGTATTCCATTCGTCAGGAGCTTTTCAGCCGGGTTGATTCCCAGTACGGGTTTGGCAGTGGCCAGATTCCACCGGACAGGAAGTATTAATGTCTTTCCCATCTGTCTACCCTGCGCAAAAGTAGCACTTTTCAGAGTAAGTGTCTCTTTTACAGGTACTTTTCTTTCGTAGAGAGGTGAGGTTGCCGTAGGTTCGCTGCCATCCGTCGTATAATGTATCTCCATGTCGGGGCGGATACATTCCAGTTCCACTTCAAGTATTCCGTCGTTTGGAGTTACCGTATGCTGGATATTGTACATCGAACGAGCATAAACGATGCCTTTAGCTGTCAGATGTTCATTATAGGCATCCAGCCCTTTCAGGAACGAAGTCCAGTCCTTGTGTGCGGGCTGTGTCCATGCCACTTCCGCCAGGGCGGCAAGACGGGGAAACACCAGATAATCCACATCTTCCGGTTTATTGCAAAACTCCGTCCACATGGATGCCTGTACGCCCATGAGCAAAGAAGCATATTCCGGTTTCCAGTCCGCTTGCACAGGTTCGTAATCGTAGATGTCTTTCAGCGTGTTATTTCCGAAATAGGTTTGGGGTTCGAACCATTGCGGGCCTTGATAACGAATCAGGTACATGATGCGCGCAGGGGTCATAATGAACTGATGTCCTTTTTCTGCGGCTTTCAAGGCGGCCGTGCCAAGTCCGCGCCAGCCTTGGATAATAGCGCCTTCCGGCAGGAAACTGCTGTTTGTCAGTTCGTCCCAGCCTATCACTTCGCGTCCTTTGCTGCGTACATAGTCGCTCATCCGTTTCATAAAGTAACCTTGCAGGTCTTCTTCGTTGGCAAGGTGCTCTTTCTTTATCCGTTCCTGGCAAAGCGGGCATTTCTTCCAGTATCCTTTCTGCGCCTCATCTCCTCCCAGATGAATATATCGCGAAGGGAAGATTGCCATCACTTCATCTAAAACATCTTGCAAGAATGTAAAGGCACTATCGTTTCCAGCACAATAAATTACTCCCGAATTACTTCCGCCCAAACCCGGAATTACTCCGATATAACTGTCTACTACGGGGCAGGCCAGTTGCGGATAGGCAGCCAGTGCAGCTATGCAGATATTTTAGACGCAATCGAAAGTGCGAAAGGCGGTAGTGCTCTTTTGCCGGAAGTAAATATGCTGTTGGATCATTATACAGCAGCTGTCAGGAGGCACATCGTGGGGGACGATAACATTAAAAAGCTGTGTCAGGACTTTTATGACAGACACAAAGAAGTGCTCGATACCATTTATGAAAACTGTAAAACCTCGCTCAACCCAATCTGTGAAGTAGTGGAAGATTGGTGTAGAGAAAAAAGCGAACAAGGCGAGTTGATTTTCAGTCCTCAGTGGTCCAATAATACATATACCCGATTTACAACCGAGACCATCCGAAAGTTGTTTCCCCAGCACACTAAACCCATCAGTGGCTGGAAAACAACAGATATGGCATTTTATGAAATCATCAAACGCGAAAACTATTTCAAAATCACGCTCTCATTGTGCAGCGACAATCTAACAGATGAGCAACGTGCGGCTTGTGACCGCGTCAGTCAGGCACTGAATCGTCCCGACAGAAAGGAAGATTGGCGATGGAAACGCATCCGGAATTGGCCGCGTCATACAATCGAGTCCGAGCCAAACAGCGAAAACTATAAAGAAGAAATCTATAGATACTTGAATACAAATTGGCGAGAAATACAAAAATTCGAAAATGATTTGCTCAATAAAACGGAGTAATCGCGCGGAACCCTGTACGGACATTTGTACAGGGTGCTGTGCTATTCTATCAGCAGAACAGAAATCGTACGAATGGTGCCGGGACGCGGCGCAAAGAAAGGATGAGCAACTATGAAATACACTTCTGCACAGGCAAATAAGCTGCTGAAAAAGCTGAATGACGAATATTCCGCCCTACTGGATAAAGAACAGCGCAGCCGGGATTTCCGCGCGGCGATGGGCGAGGACATTGAATCTGTGCGTCCCGCCTATGATTACGCAAAAACACAGGCGCGTCTTGAAGAACTGGAGGGAGCGATCCGCAGACTTAAGCACGCCATCAACCGCTTCAACACGACGCAGGTCGTGGATGGCTTCGGGATTACGATCGACGAGATGCTGGTCTATATTCCGCAGCTGACCAAGCGGAAGAGCAAGCTGCTTGAAATGAAAAGCAGGCTGCCCAAAGAGCGCGTTGAAGAGCAGTACGGCCGGCAGTCGAACATTATCGACTACACCTACACGAACTACGATCTGACGGCTGTGGAGGCGGACTACGAAAAGGCCGCTGATGAACTGTCTCGTGCGCAGCTTGCGCTGGATACTGTAAATCAGCGGGATTCCTTTGAATTTTGTGAATGAACTCTTTCCGTCGCATCGAGCGACCTGCCAAAAAGACCGACAGTTCCATTTTCCACCTGCGTTTAAGGTCATAGACAGGAAACCGTTATTCTTTTTGTTATCTGTTATGCCCACTTGAGTTTAAGGATGGGCCACCAACATTGATCTGGCACGGTTCTCGACGTGAAAAAACTTTTCAGGGAACTGAAGTACGGTTATAGGTTCCCACACAGAATATACTCTGCACAAAGTTACGAGTTTCTTTCTAAAATCGCAGAGCACCTTGACAGTTTCTACTTTATGGACTTATCATATTAATAAAATCAGCCCTTTGCAGTAGCGTACAACCTAAAGCCAATTTCTTTAGGAGGGACAGCGAGTCGCTGTTCTGGATTTCAAGGTTATCCGCATCGCATAGCGATGCCCAAATCTGATACGCTCCGGCGAATAGCCAATCACTTCATGATTCTCGATTCGCCTCCGCTTAATCAGACCATTTTGTACTGCAAAGGGCTGATTTTTGGGAGGACGCTACACATGAAAATAGAAGGAAGCTGTGTGACCTTTGAGCCGTGCGATGCGGCTTTTGTGAAGAAGTTCGGACCGTTAGAAGCAGCAAATATGGTTTTGGATTACCATTCTGTCCACCCCAATATGCCATTTCTTTATGATGCCGAGCAGCTGGCCGGTTTCTTTGGCATAAGCTGTGGTGAATTAAACCATATTGTCAATCACATTCAAAAAGAGTATAAAAAGGCATTTCTCCCCAAAAAAGATGGTACTTATCGCAGCCTATACATACCAAGTATCAGACTTCAATTTTGTTTGGGCCCAATCAAGGATAGAATTCTTTCACAGCTCCCTGTTTCAAAATTTGCAACTGCTTATCAAAGAGGAAGCTCTACTCGCAAAAATGCAGAGCCACACATTGGAAAAAAGAACCTTCTAAAACTGGATATTACCGATTTTTTCGGAAGCATCTCTTTTGAGCAAGTCCTCTGCGCAGCTTTCAACACCCGCTATGTATCGAAGCAGGTCGGCTATCTTCTTACCTCACTGTGCTGCAAAAATGATGTCCTTCCACAAGGCTCACCATCATCTCCTGCGCTCTCCAATATCGTCATGCGTCGCTTTGATGACCAGATCGGTCGCTGGTGTAACCAACGCCAAATCACCTATACTCGCTATTGCGATGATATGACCTTTTCCTCCGACCGTCCGCTTTACGGAGTCTATCAAAAAGTCAAAAAAATGTTGTTTGAGATGGGCTTTGAATTGAATGAAGCAAAAACACATTTCATCAGCAATGCTGACCGGCAGACAGTAACAGGCTTGGTCGTCAATGAAA
>ENA-UEQR01001811-UEQR01001811.1-human-gut-metagenome-genome-assembly--contig:-NODE-1811-length-11537-cov-5.616056_pt1 | contig 11537 bp, 6 predicted proteins | sample MGYA00242944_ERZ507941 | MGnify/ENA primary metagenome ERZ507941 (study PRJEB26167, sample SAMN06115398) | human gut metagenome | host: Homo sapiens | place: China:Chongqing | collected 2016-06-23...
CAATCTTCGTGATCATCCTGTTTGTATTCAAATCCATCTCCCTGCCGTTTGTACTTCTGGCGGTTATCGAGTTTGCGATTTATGTAAATATGGCAATCCCGTATTATCAGGGTGTAACCCTTCCGTTCGTTGCAAGTATCGTCATCGGTGCGATCCAGCTTGGAGCAACCGTAGACTATGCGATCCTGATGACAAGCAATTACCAGAAACAGCGTCATCTTGGCAAGACCAAGAAGGAATCTATTTCTATTGCACATAAATTCTCCATGAAGTCTATCATCGTAAGCGGATGCAGCTTCTTTGCAGCAACCTTCGGTGTAGCTCTTTACTCACAGGTAGATATGATCGGTTCGATCTGCACTCTGCTTGCGAGAGGTGCGGTGATCAGTACGGTCGTTGTACTGCTTGTACTTCCGGCGATGTTTATGGTATTTGAAACGATCATTGTTCGTACATCAAAAGGCTTTTTGCCGGACAAAAAATAAAATCAACACATAAATGAATGAAGCCCCCGGGCTGGAAAAGGAGTCAAGATATGAACAGAAACAGAAAGAAAGCAGCTGCAGCAACACTTGCAGCAGGTATGGCTGTAGTTCTCGGAGCAGGTACAGTAATGGCAGCAGCACAGACAGGTGATAACAGCGTTCAGAAGGAAGAAACCGTTTATGTAAATACAACTGCAGATGGAGAAGTAACAGATGTTACCGTATCCGACTGGCTGAAAAACTCAGGAGACAGTTCAGATTCTGAGATCAAGGATACTTCTGATCTGGAAGATATCAAGAATGTAAAAGGTGATGAGACATTTACCCAGAGCGGAAATGATCTGACATGGAGTGCTGAAGGAAAAGATGTGTGCAAAACTGACAAAAAAGGGTATGAACTGGCTGATTAAACTGTTTTATGAGCTTACAACTGCTGTTTTTAGATGCTGGGAACACATAAATCAAAGAAATCTTCAAAAGATCGCAGCTTAAAGAAAGTGAACAGATTTGTATAGTGATGAACAAAAAAAGAGGTGCATCGTGCATTACGACACACCTCCCACTTTGCAATGTGCCTATTGTCCCATTGTAACGGGACGACTTACCGGCTGCATAAAAAAACTAATCTCTGCACTGAAAACCCTTAATCTTTGCACTGAAAAGTCTTAAGTACAAGATTGAAAAAGTAGTTTGTTGCGGTATGATGATATGACAATGTCTCAACTATGGCATCACATTTACCGGAATCAGCCGTACCTCACTATTCAAGCCGGAGGGTAATGGACTCCAATGTCCATAATTGGCCGGACGATAGTTCAAATCAACAATATTGATTTCTTTGAATTTGCGCCACTGCACTCCCTGCCTGTCTAATTCTGTAATTCGATTCGCAGGGAGATTCGTGACTTCTATCTCGATGTGGTTTTTTCCGGGTTTTAAGAACTGGCCCACCTTTAGTTGATAAGGCACTGCCCATGCGCATCCCGCTTCCTGTCCGTTGATGCGGACACGGGCACTTTCGCGTACATCTCCCAAATCAAGAATCCAGTCGTCGGCCTGCAAAGTCGGCAATTCGATGTCTAAGGAATAAACACCGGTTCCCATGTTCGTTTGGGCTGCCGGATGATCGATATGGGTCCATGAACAGGGGCGATCTATATCAAATGTTCCTTGAATTTCCGGTTTGCTTTCGGCGAAGTGTAACTTCCAACCATGATCCAGACGAAGACTGAAAGGTTGCTCTTTGACATACTTCCACGGTTTGGATGCCTGCAAAGGTTGTTGATATGTTTGCAGAATGATCGATTCACCGGATTTTAATTGCAGATAGACTTGTGTTTTTCCGTTTGCCTGTCTTACCTTAGCTTCACCACATTCTCCGGTCATGGGATTGAAGAGAGCGGCTGCGGCTGCATTCGTTCCCAATGTGATCCAACCGTCCACTCCTTTATTTTGCAAGGAAGAGATGAAATAGTGGTGTCCCGTATCATTCACTCTTCGGATCGCTTGTAGTCCGAATTTGGTTTTCATTTCTTCGGGAGAAATATTGCAGCTGGCCAATGTGCGTGCATAATCCGTTCCTGTGATAATCTTCCCCTTTCCGATTGGAGTAACGGTTGTTTCCGAGAAAGAAACAGCCGGAAGTTGCCGGAGCGTACGCTGGTAACTTTGGCGTTTTTGTTCCAACTGACCGTATCCCGGTACATCTGTCGGATAATTTTCGAGGAATACGATAGTAGCTCCCTGTTTGGCCAGTTCATAAAGATGTGCCAATACATCACTCGGCATTAGGTGTGCAGCAGGCACTACCAATGCTTTGTAGCCCGTTCCGCCTGAAGTAACCAACTGTCCGTCTTTGAAACGTGTACTGCGAATAAAGTTATCGGAAATATAATCCCCGTCATACCCGCTGTTGTTGATGCGATGGATAGCGTCGATAAACTTAGGAGCCAGTTTATCCATGTGGTGTATCGTGAATAATAACAATCGTCCCGGTTGTTCATTCCACATATCATATACCGGAAGATAAATCAGGAAATCATTATCCGGCCGTCCCATTTGCAGAAAGCTCTGGCAACGGGTGATATAGTTGAAGAACGAAGGGGCATCACGCCAAATACTGTTTGTCGGACTCATATTGATAGAAGCGTAGAACAACCATCCGGGCCATTCGGCTTCTTTCGGAGAATACGGAGTGCCGTGGAAAAACATGTGATTGACTCCGGAAACAAACATCAAATCCATATCCGGTTTACATTGCGACAGGGAAGTACGGAAATGCTCCGTCAGCCATGTAAATGTCTCGGAAGAAGTATACGTTTTTCCTGCAATATGAGCTGCCGAGGAGGCATATTTCAGCATAGACAGGTCCGAATCATTCTTTTTGGTCAATGAGTCCTGACGCAATCCTTCGATGTGGAACTGCGACAGTCCGAAACCTTCACATTCCGGAATATCCACGGAAGCATAGATATCAATCAGATTACCGGGCGAACCATGTGCCTGATTACGGGTGATACTACCGTTTTTGTGTGCCCAGTCTGTCCATTGATGACTGAAGTTCTCCAATAAGAGGTCGGAAATGGTTTCCCGGTAATCCGACACGATACGTCTGCTAACTTCCGGACGGTTTTTATCCAGGAATTCGGGGAAATGTTCTTCCAGTTTATACCCCCGTCTACGAGCGAACTGTTCCAGGAAATCATCCGTCCAGTCAGCTTGATAAACTTCGTATGAATCGTTGAAGAAAGTATGTGGATAACTTGTCTTGCTACTTTTGAAAGCACGGTCAAAGCGGGAAAGATAATTTTTTACCGCCTTTTTTGAGAGATGATTCATCACATAGCCTTCTCCTCCCGGAGCTGCCCGTTTCACTTTCTGCCTTGTTTTTCCGATGTAAAGAGCGATCACTTTCCATTTGCCGGCAGGCGCTTTCCATTGCAGTTTGTCTTTTTTGACGTGAGCAGTCAGGTTGATACATTTGCCTTTCTCATCATATGCCATCACCCGGCTTAGTACAGAAAATGGTTGTTGCTTGGGATCGGTCACATTAATATCCTGTTCAATCTCTTTGCCGCCCTCTATTTCGTATGTCTGGAAGATAGCCTTGGTAGCCGCATCTTCTATACTAACTTCAGGTCCGCCAAAAGGCCATCCGGTTCCGGTATTCATATCAATCTCAATACCCGTACGTTTTCCTTCCGTTTGTGTATGCTTAAGCATTTCCATCCAGCGGGGAGAAAGGAACTGAATTTCATTCGCGTCATTGCCTTGCACCCCATAGATAGGAGTAATTTCTACTGCTCCCATTCCGGTACGTGCGTATTCTTCCAGATTATACGTCAGATTCTTTTCGTCTACGGCACTTCCCAGCCACCACCATCTGGCGCCGGGACGTGCTTCCACCGGAGTGTCCGGCCATTGTTGTGCTTGCATTACTCCACCTGCGGCGAGCAGGCAAAGAACTATCAATTCTCTTTTATTCATCATTCTTTCGGTGTGTTATAGTATTCTATATTTTCTGCGTCATCAGTTACAAAAAGCGGTCGTCCGTCCGGCTGTTCAAAGTGGAAGCGGATGCCGTCGAAGGTAATGTTCCGTGCGTGGCGGATATAAAACCCTTTGGCGGGAATAGTGCCGAACATCCAGGGTTCGGGGTATACTTTCTCCTGTTCGGGCGGAATACGTTTGCCATCCTCTTCGCTATATCCTCCTTTATAATAGAGGTGAATATTCCGAAAAGTTACGTCCTCAATACATGCACCCGGCACTCCGTTGATGATAGAAGCATACCGGCTGTCGGCATTCCATACATTGATATCGCTGATAAGAATACGTTTCATGGTACCTACAGGAGTACCTTCAGGACTGCGCATACGTGCGCCCAACCGAAGGAAAATAGGCGCGTTGACTATATTTCTCATTGTAATATTACTGATTACAATATCTTCCAGATGTCCTCCGTCTACCGTTTCCAATGCCAATCCACGGCAATGTTCAAAGATACAGTTCGTAATCGCAATATTGCGGAAACCTCCACTACTTTCTGTGCCGAGTTTGATGCGTCCCGTACGGAAACCATGATCGGGAGCCTGCGGTTCGTCCAACTGCCAAGTGCCGTCCATTACACTGCCTTTGTCAAAGCCGCTGACATAACAATCACTGATCGTCACATTTTCCGTATCTTGGAAGCGTCCTAATCCATAAGAGGCTTTCAATACAATGGCATCATCCCAGGGGGAGTTCACCGTGCATTGGCTGATACGTACGTTCCGGCAGCAATCAATATCAAAGCCATCCCGGTTGGTGTCTACTTTCAGATTCATAATCGTCAGATGATCCACTCCGGTAGCCAACAGGGCGAAATGCCCGCAATGCAGCATGGATAAATCTTTCAGGGTCACATTTCTGCAATCTTTCAGGCTGATAGCCTTATTGCCTACCCCCGGTAGGCGACTCTCTTCACGGGTCAAGCCTTTGCCATAGATTAAGCCGGGACCACTGATCGTAATATTCTCCAGTCCGATTCCCCAAATTAAAGAGTTTTTCCAATGGCTGTGACCGAAATCCTGATACTTATTATGTTCATTCGGTTCGGCGGTATCATATCCTTCCTCTTTTCCGGGAAAGGCGGCAATGATACGGGTGCCCTGTTCCAAATAGATATGAATGTTGCTTTTTAACCGGATGGAATAACACGCATATTCTCCCGCAGGTAGATATACTGTGCCTCCTCCGGCCTGTGCGGCCGCTTCAATTGCACGATTGATGGCAGGCGAATCAATCGTTTTCCCATCCGCTTTGGCTCCGAAGTCCATTACATTATAAATGGCTGCATGTAGATAGATGCAACCTATTAACAGACTGAATAATAAATAGATCCTTTTCATTTTTTGTCGATTTTGGCAAAAATATCCGGTAACATATAGTAGTTGTAATCCGCTTTTTCATTCTGTTCGTAGAAACAGAAGTAAAGCCGGAAAGGCTTGCTTCCTTCGTTTCGCGAAGAAGCCGGGGAGAGACTGCAACGTCCGGCCAGTACAGGGCGGTCGGTTCGTTTGCCTGATTCGTAAAGCATCAGGGGAGTTGCATCCTTATGTCCGTCACTCAAGCGAATATCATCGGTAGGAGTGACAGCCTGCAGCGTCCGTAATTGCATACTTTCTCCGTAGTAGCAAGTGAAGGCTTGTCCCTCCACGCTGAATACATTGATGTCCGAATCCGGTTGGCAATCGCCGAAACTCCAAAATAGGGCATCGGCTTCCGGAGCAGAGGCGACTTCTACTTCCAGAATAAATCCACGACTATCGGGCAGTGCTTTCCATTGGAAGGATACTCCCTGTATCTTTTCTTTAGGTTTTAGCCAGTGGCTTTCATTTCCTTTTGATATGCCCAACCGGAAAGTGCCGGCAGGTGGCGTCAGTGCTTGTGCTTGCGCATCAATGAGCAAGATTCCCAGCAGTACGATGGTCAGGAGATGTCTTAACATAGTTGAAGTTGATATTACTTTGTTCGTTCTCTTTTAGTTCAATGACATTCTTTTCTTCTGTCTTTAATGTAATTTCAGACAAGTTGAAATTCTTCGTATAGCAGATTTTGCCCGGTTTGTCGGTCTGCGCTTCGATGGCATAAAGATAGAAATTTTCCAGACGTAACGAGTCATTCCATCCCGAAGCGGAGATAAATTCGTCCACATTTTCCGCTTTTACCTTTGATACGTAGACATTGCGGAAACGCGGATAACCTTTTTCGGGAGGCGTTACCGGAGTCAGCATGATTCTCCAGTGTTCCGGGATTTCTTTCCCTTCATACTCTTTGGGTAAAGTGCTGTAACTGTAACTGGGGTTCCAGTTCAAGTCTGCCGCCAGCACGTGACGGACGTTTTCCGCTTTTACTTCGGTCATATAAATGTTTTCGATTGTCCCTCCACGGTTCATGGCGCTTTTCAACCGCAGCACGGCGGAGGTGCCGATTGCTTCCAGATTATATCCCAATACATTCCGTATGCTACCGGAAGTTTCGCTTCCGCAGGTGATAAGTCCGGCACCTTTGCGGGCGATGCAATTGCGTATGACCACATTTTCCGTAGGAAGGTTCACCCGCAGTCCGTCTGCATCCCGTCCCGATTTGATACAGATATTATCATCGTTACAGTCTACATCGCAGTTTTCGACCAAGATATTGCAGGAAGAATCAATGTCGATACCGTCCGTGCTCGGACCGTGTCCACCTATATTGTTGTTGATGGTCAATCCGTCTATCGTGCAATAATCGGAGTAAAGAATCTGACATCCCCAAAAACCGGTACGCATCAGGGTAAATCCTTTCAATGTAATGTCCGAGCTACGTTCTATGAGGATGCCCCGTACCCGTTTGCAGTCATAATCCACAATCCAGCGCAATCCTTTTGCTTCGTATTCTTTCCGCATTTCCCAATATTTATCCCAAAATACTTTTCCCCGGCAGTCCAGCGTTCCTTCTCCGCTGACGGAAGCGTTCTTTTCATTGACAATGTTGATAACTGCCGCGGGCCATGTCATCTCGATTCCTGCAATCCGTGAGCGGAATTCGGGATAATGATGAATGTAAGGGCTGGCCAGTAAAGTCACCCCTTTGTCCAGTTGCAGGTTGACACCGCTTTTTATGAACAGTGCGCCAGTCTGATAATATCCCGGCTGAAAAACTACCGTTCCTCCACCGATGACGGCACAACTGTCAATTGCTTTCTGGATAGCTTCCGTGCTAAGCACCGTGCTGTCTGCTACTGCGCCAAAAGAATTAGCGGATAAAATTACATGGTTTCCGGGCATTTGCCGGCTGCCTACACTATCGGCCCATGACAAATCCGGTTGTTGCGGTACTTGCCCCCATTCGAAGCTGTTGTTTCCTGCCTGTTTAGCCGTTGGGGTGGCGCAAGCTGCTGTCAAAAGTGTGCCTGCCAATAGGAACAGGGGAAAGATGCTTTTGGTTTTCATATTTATCTAATGCCTGATTCTTAATACTTAATACCTACTACTTATCTCTTAATTTCCGTCCGGTTTTTCAATTTCCGTGAATGGTGATTCGTTCCAGTGGAAACCATTTACATCGTCCGGCTGTGCCGGATTATAGGACGGGTCTATTTTCAGGTGTTTAGCCAGTTCCGGTACGGCTTTCTTCATTCCTTCAATCACACATTGGGCTATTTGATAGGCTCCGTATGGATTGAAGTGGGTGTTATCCTCAAAAGCTTTGGTCTGTCCCGGATAAGTGCCTGCCGGATAGTGTACGAAAGCACGTTTCGACGTTTCTGTTCCCAAAGCTTCATAAAGCGTACGGGTCATCTCGTTGAGGTCGATCAACGGAACATTTTCTTTAGCTGCCAGCCAGCGCATGGCTTCCGGATAATCTTCGTGTGTGTCACGGATATGTCCGGTTGCGTCGAAACTCCGGCGTTGGGTGGGAGTGACCAGTACGGGGTATGCTCCCCGTGCACGAGCTTCATCAATAAATGTTTTCAGGCTGGTCATAAAAGAGTAATAAGCTCCTTTGCCCGGTCCTTTTTGCTTTTGGTCGTTATGCCCGAATTCCATGAAAAGATAATCTCCTTTCTTTATCTGGCTCAATGCTTTTTTCAAACGTCCTGCGGCAATAAACGTATTGGCTGATTCGCCCGATTCCGCATAATTGGCGATACAAACGTCCGTACCGAAAAAATGAGGTATCATTTGTCCCCAGCTTGCCCATGGCTCGTTGTCCTGGTCGACTACGGTACTGTTACCACATAGAAAAACGGTAATCACCGACGGATCGGCAGGCTCGATGCTGATACTCTGGCATACGGGTGCATCGCCGTTAAATTCCAGCGTCAGTTTATCGTCCCAGTTCAGTTTGGCTTTTTCGCGGGGTTTGATACGTACGGATTCTTTTTCGGAAATGCGGGGGTTGCGTTTGTTGATGATAAATGTTTCATCTACGAATTGTCCCTTTTTAGTAGCGAGGTTATCAATGAACAGTCGGCGTGATTCGCCTCTTACTGTTGTCACCCCTGCCTGTTTCTTGCTTCCCAGGCGAACGGTTACTTGATAGTTACCGTCCGGCACGCGGACAGAAAAGAAGAAGGGTGCCTTGCTGCCTTTTTCGGGAGTAGCGACGAGATCATATCCATATCCCGTCTCCTCACTGTAGCGGGGAGCATCTGCCAACTGGTATGTTTGGGCTTTCTCCTGTGCATTGACACTTGCCGTAGCTAAGAGTAGCAAGCCTATGATCGTAGTTTTCATGTAAAATGATATTTAATGTATATTGTTTATGGAATTTAGGCACGGATTACACGGATTTCACGGTTTTTAGAATTACGCTTTTATAAAGCAACAGCGTAATCCGTGTAATTCGTGCCTGATAATTCCCATTTAGTTAATTTTCGGTTTGAGCTCGTCAGGAGAATCTTTGGTATAAGATTTCACATCTCCCGCCACTTTGGTGAATAATGCTTGTATTAGCTCCGGAGCTATCTTGTCTGCCGGACGGAAAGCATCCGAATTCATATAATTCAGGATTGCTTTGTGCATCTGGCGGGCAACGATTCGTTTTTCCGGTTGGGAAGTAATGTCCATACTGGTCATCATCAATTTACCGTTCAATACCTTTGCTTCGAACAACATGCCAATTTTCCGGCTGATAAACCAGGTATCAATACTTTGAACCGTTGGTTGGAATGTTGCCGGGAAGTCGGTGAATTGCATCACCTGCGCTTTGTTCAGCAGTTCCCACCATTGAAGGTTACTATGATATTCGGTAGGGAATTCGCGGAAAAGAGGGTGATATTCATTCAGGAAAATACCGGTTGTGTGCGGCGGACGCATCTTGAACCAGGAAGTATTCCAGAATACGGGAGTGAAGTATTGTTTGACTTCTTTGCCGTATTGTATCTTTCCGGCAGCCGTAATCAGCACATTTCCTCCGTCTTGTAACACAGCCAATGCCTTGGCGTCCAAGGTGTCGGTGGTATATACTGTTCCTTGTACCAGTTCCACTTGTGCCGGATATACCCAGAAATCCCAGTCGTTTACGGCATCACAGCCTTCGATACGTACTTCCAGATTTAGTTTCTGCGGTGTATCGATTCCTTCCAGAGTCATATCTACACTACCCAGAGAATAAAGATTTCCGATGGGAATGTGATGGGTGCCGACAGTTCCATGAGCATATACTTTTCCGAATTTATCCTTAATGGTATATACTGTTTTTGCACTTTCTAAGGGAGCAGCTCCGAAATGAGATACTTCAATGTCGGCATGGAATGTTTCATTGTTGGCATATACAAATTTAGGAATACGTGCCAAAAGTACGGTCGGACTGCAAAAGCGTCTGAACTGTTCTGCGTTGATATATCCTTTTTCTTCAAAGAACACGTCCAGTACACCGACTAATGCAGTTCCCTGGCCGGAATAATCATTGAGAGCCAGCAACTGGAATCCCGCATAGTCCGGAGTACGCAAGGTCTTTTCAATCTCATGTTTGTAGCAGAGTGCCTGCAATTTGCCCGAAGCCATCATAAAGTCGTGACTCTGGCTTCCCATGTGGTTATCGTTCAGAATATCCCGGAAGATTTCAAAGTTCTTCGCTTTGTTGACTCCGGTATATTTACGGATCTCATTGAAATTCGGGAATACGCACCATTGACCTGTTTCGTGTGATACATACGGTTGTTTCACCGTGTCGATTCTTGCACGATAATCCGATTCACTTTCCGGTTGCGCACCTGCCCAACTAAGTCCGCGTGCGCCGGCTTTCACATGATACTCATTGTGAGGTTGCCATTGCCAGCTGTTTCCAACGGAGGCTCCTGTGTATACACGACGCGGATCGGTTGCTTTCCAATAATCCACGAACTTGCTGACCCATGCCACCCAACGACCGGAAGGTTCATTGCCGCAAGCCAGCATGCAGTAAGAAGCGTAATTCCCATATTCCTTGGTCAGTGCAATGGTTTCGTCCATCAGGTATTTGTCAATCGGTTGTCCGTTACCCAGTCTCGGACCGTGGTTCGGCCAGCTCGGTCCTTCCGGTTGCAGATAGAAACCGACCAGATCGGCAGCGATGAAAGCTGCTTCCGGCGGACAGAAAGAGTGGAAGCGCATGTGATTCAGGCCATAGTTACGACAAATGCGGAACACCCGTTCCCAAGAAGCTACATCCATCGGCGCATAGCCTGTCAATGGGAAGTCACAGTTTTCCACCGTACCGCGAAGCATCGTTTTGCGACCATTTACATAGAACCATTTCCCTTCTATCTTGAAATCACGCATACCGAACTGTACTTGTTGTGTGTCAGTTTGCTTGCCGTTGGTTAATTTTGCCGTCAGTTTATAAAGTGCCGGACTGAATTCATCCCACGTCAGAAACTCTTTTCCCATCGGAAGTTCCATTTCCACCGGATTATCTCCCGGACGGATGTTGAAACTTTGATGTACGGGAGCCACTTTGTGCTGAATGTCCGTGTTAAAGCTCGCAGCGGAAAGGGTGATCTCTCCCTTGGTGGAAGAAGCAGACCGTATATTCATGCGAACCAGCGCTTTCTGATTGCTTAAATCGGGATATACCTGAATATCTTCTAAATGGACTTTAGGAGTAGCTTGTAATTCGATTCGTCCGACGATACCGTTCCAGTTACCTTGTGTCTGGTCGGTGATGCTGTGAGAATCTGGACCTACGTTGATTTCTTTGATTCTATTATCGATACGGATGGTAATCAGGTACGTTTTTCCGGGGGTGGTTGCAGCAGTCAGGTCATAGACATGGGGAACACAAAGACTGTTTTGCATACCAAGCTCCTGCTGATTTACCCATACAGTAGTTTCGATGTGCGGACGTTCCAGAAAAAGAGTGATTCTTTCTCCTTTCCAGTCAGCCGGAATTGTCACTTTCTTTTGATACCAGGCCACACCTACATAATGTTTGTCGGGAGTCAGAAAGAAGGGTAGCTTTACTTGTCCCTCTATCTTGTATTTTTCCATATATGGGTTGAAGTAGTAAGAACTGTCGTAGAGGCTTCCGGTCCATTGGGTACGG
>ENA-UEQR01001819-UEQR01001819.1-human-gut-metagenome-genome-assembly--contig:-NODE-1819-length-11506-cov-4.923178_pt1 | contig 11506 bp, 18 predicted proteins | sample MGYA00242944_ERZ507941 | MGnify/ENA primary metagenome ERZ507941 (study PRJEB26167, sample SAMN06115398) | human gut metagenome | host: Homo sapiens | place: China:Chongqing | collected 2016-06-23...
CCAATCCTGAATATCAGGATCTTCTGGCAAAGCGCTACATCTGCTGTGAATCCTGGGAAAAGATCGCCGTGGATATGAACTACGAGCTCCGCTACATCCACAAGCTCCACAGCCGGGCTCTGCAGGAAGTAAAAATTCCTGAGTCAAACGAAGATGGGCACGAAAAGACATAGAATGACACCATCAACTTCTGATAGTATTAGACTAGCAAAAAAGAAAATCACAGAAGCCTTGTAGGATCTACTTCCTGCAGGGCTTTTCTTATACCGCAAGGAGGTGAAACTGATGCCGAGAAAACCAAAGCGTCCTTGTTCTTATCCAGGCTGTCCTAATCTCACGGACGGTCGCTTCTGTGAGGAGCACGCCCAGGAGGAAGCCAGGCGCTACGAACATTATGATAGAGATCCCGCCACCAAGCGTCGCTACGGTCGTGCCTGGAAGCGAATCCGTGACAGCTATGCCGCTGCTCATCCGCTTTGTGAAGAGTGCCTTGCGAAGGGTGTTTATACACCAACCGAGGAGATTCATCACATACTTCCGCTATCTCAGGGCGGAACCCATGACCGTGAGAACCTGAAAGCCTTGTGCAAGGCCTGCCATGCACGCATTCATGCAGAACGCGGTGACCGCTGGCACAACACATAAAGCGGATGCGTTTTCTTTGTGCATCAGCTCCCCCAGGGGCGGTCTGAATCTCTACGGCGCAGCTGCCGTGGAACGGGCGTGGGGTCTCACGCACAAAAACGCGTTTTCAAACGGGGTAATAGGCCCCGGACAAGGAGGTGAATCATTTTGGCTAAGGACGGAACCAACCGTGGCGGCGCTCGTATCGGTGCCGGAGCCAAGAAAAAGCCCTTAGCTGACAAAATCACTGAGGGTAATCCGGGCAAGCGAAAGCTGACTGTCATCGAGTTTGAAGATCAAGCTGCAGAGTTAGAAGGTCAGCCGATGCCCAAGCCATCCAAGCTCTTATCCGCCACACAGAAAGACGGCAAGCCACTGGTGGCTGAAGAAGTATATAAGGCAACCTGGGAATGGCTGGCAGAGCGCAGGTGCGCATCGCTTGTTTCACCCCAGCTTCTGGAACGCTATGCCATGAGTGTTGCCAGATGGATTCAGTGTGAGGAAGCAATCACAGACTACGGTTTTCTCGCCAAGCACCCTACAACGGGAAATGCCATGCAATCTCCCTACGTAGCCATGAGCCAGAATTTTATGAGCCAGACAAACCGGCTCTGGATGGAAATCTATCAAATCGTAAAAGAAAATTGCGCGACGGAGTACAAGGGCGAAACGCCTATGGATGATGCGATGGAACGCCTGCTCCGTGCAAGGAAAGGAAACTGATATGGACTATCGTGAATTTATGAATCTGCTGAAAAGCTATCGCCAGCAGCTGAGCTTTCAGCAGTTCAGCACACTTCGTGGTCAAGCTAAGGCCGGTGATATTGATGCCGCCTACAAGGGCCTACAGAAAATACTCAGGAGGAATGCACCGTGCTAATTGAAAAGAAAAATGTCGCTGAGCTACTTCCTGCTGATTACAATCCCCGTAAGGATTTAAGGCCCGGCGATCCGGAATATGAAAAGCTGAAACGCTCCATCGAGCAGTTCGGATATGTGGAACCCGTCATCTGGAATACCACTACTGGTCGCGTGGTTGGCGGGCATCAGCGCTTAAAGGTTCTCCAGGACATGGGCATGACGGAAGTTGACTGCGTCGTTGTTGAGCTTGATGAGGAACACGAAAAGGCACTGAATGTTGCACTCAACAAAATCAGTGGTGAATGGGATAACGACAAATTAGCACTGTTAATCGCTGACCTGCAAGGTGCTGACTTCGATGTCTCTCTCACTGGTTTTGAACCTGCTGAGCTTGACGACCTGTTTAAGGAGGATGTGAAGGATGGCATCAAGGAAGATGATTTTGACGTCGATGCTGAGCTTGCAAAGCCTACCATAACTAAATCCGGTGACCTCTGGTGCCTTGGTCCGCATCGACTTTTTTGCGGCGACAGCACCAAACCGGAAAGCTATGAAATGCTAATGGCTGGCAAGAAAGCAAACCTGGTAGTCACGGATCCTCCTTACAATGTGAACTATGAAGGCTCCGCTGGTAAGATCCAGAATGACAACATGGATAATGACTCCTTCTATCAGTTCTTGCTGGATGCCTTCACCAATATGGAAGCGGTCATGGCCGATGACGCATCCATCTATGTGTTCCATGCAGATACAGAAGGCCTGAATTTTAGAAAAGCTTTCTCTGATGCAGGCTTCTATCTTTCCGGCTGTTGTATCTGGAAGAAGCCCTCCCTGGTGCTGGGCCGTTCACCATATCAATGGCAGCATGAGCCTTGCCTTTTTGGCTGGAAGAAAAATGGAAAGCATCAATGGTACTCCGGTCGCAAAGAAACCACGATCTGGGAATTTGAAAAGCCTAAGAAAAATGCAGATCATCCGACTATGAAGCCGGTGGCATTGATTGCCTACCCGATCATGAATTCAAGTCTTACAAACTGCATCGTGCTTGATCCCTTCGGAGGCTCCGGCAGCACGCTGATTGCCTGCGAACAGACCGGGCGCATCTGCCACACAATTGAATTAGACGAGAAATATGCAGACGTCATCGTGAAGCGCTATATCGAACAGGTAGGCGCTTCCGATGGCGTTTCTGTTATCCGTGATGGTCTGACTTACCAATACGATGAAGTCGCTATCTCCGAAGAATCCCTGCAGGCATAATACACACGATTTGTTGCAACACTCCAGCGGATCTTTGGTACATATATTCGCTCTGAATCGCTTGATAATATGTGCCTTCAGAGTGATATATGTACTACCAAAACAAAGGAGGATTCCACTATGGAGATCAGATTTAACGTAACAGGAAGCGCCAGAAAAGAGCTGGTAGGGATTATTTCACATGTAACCGGATGTAAGCAAGTTTATAAGGGAATGCCAAGCGCCGCCTACGAGGTTGCAGACATTACCATCAGCAAGGATGGCACCGTAAGCTACGACGAGCGAACAGAGGAAAACACCATCAAGGCAATCCTTGAACAGACTGCTACTGCAGGTTTTACCGCAGAGTTAGATGAAGCACCGGCCACTGAGATACCAGAAGCACCCGCCACAGCAGAAGCAGATATTTCAGCGGTTGCAAAGGACACCGGCCTGGTGATTTCCTTCCCGGCTGACAAGGTTAACCTAGAAAACCTGCGAAAGCTTCTGGAGAGCAAGTCAGACCTCATCAAGAAAGCCCTGGAGGTTGAAGCCTTCCCGATTGAGGAGCACGACGATCAGGTCAGCTTCCCTTGGTGGCCTAGCATGCCAGACTTCGATACCATCACCGCCTACACTGCTTTCCTTTCTGCCCTTTGCAAGATGAGTAAGGAACAGAAGCGTATCATAGCAAAGGCAAAGCCGATAGATAACGAAAAATACGCCTTTCGATGCTTTCTTCTTCGCCTTGGCTTCATCGGAGACGAATACAAGCAAAGCCGCAGGATTCTCTGCAGGTACCTTTGCGGCAACAGCTCCTACGCAGGAGGTGAAGGCCATGTTATTCGCTAACAGATCGCAGGTTGAACGCCTGCGCCTCCGCTATCCCATCGGTACCAGAGTGGAGCTTGTAGAGATGGACGATGCTCAGGCACCGCCCATCGGCACCCATGGAACGGTAACCGGTGTGGATGATACCGGCAGCCTCCTGGTGGACTGGGATAATGGTTCTGGACTCAATGTAATCTACGGTGTGGATCGTGTGAAGGAGGCTCTGGATGAATAAAAAATATCAATATCTCGTAAAATTTGAACATATAGATTCCAGGAAATCTCGGATTTACACATTCACCACTTATAGCCAAGCGCTCAATTTCTTCCGCCCCTACTATAATCCGGAATCCGAGAAATTTTATAAAACAATTTGCATATCTGAATTTGACAACATCCATGATTCAGAAAAGATATGTGCTCTTCTCAGTTTTGTAGAGCGTGACATTAATGGAAATTTAATCAGAAAAGACTGGAGAAATTGGAAAATCGGACGACCAACAATATTTGAAACTCATGAATTTGATGGCGATAGCTTAGCCCAGGGAATCATCACAGAAATCCATTATGATCATGCAATATTAAAGGCTGACGGAATGAACCTCTGGATCGACGACGATTCACAGTACATGTTCCGATAATTTTCAAGAAAGGAATAACTACCCATGGCAAGTTTTGATAAATTGGCTGATTATGACTTAGACCAAATCACAGAAGATAATCGAGCAATCTATGACTATGATCTGATGGTTAGATGGCTCGTTAACGAGGAAGGTTTCGAAGAATCAAGCGCAGAAGAATGGATAAATTATAACACTCTTCGTGCATTAGATTATTCCGGAGCCGATTCGCCTATAATCATGCACTCACTTTTATAAATCTTTAATTTGAAAGGAAGTCTATACATGAATTACAAGATACTGGATTCTTATCTACCTGAATCCGAAAAACAATATTACGAAAGCTCAAACCCTGGATGGGAAATCAATACCACAAATTGTTTGCAGGTCACATTTGAAGATGGCACCTCCTCAATTTATGTCATTTTTGATGGGCCTTGGACTAAAACAAATATGTGTAGAGATTGCGGTTCACATTATGAGCTTTTGATTGGCAATCAGCTTTATAAATTCCCACATAATCCTGCATAACATCTTGAAGATATGACTTGATATTATGTGCTTTCAGAGTGATATATGTACTACCAAAAGAAAACAAGGAGGCACACACCATGATGAACATTTTTGAAGAAGCTTACAGAGGAATCCAGGAAGCAAAAAAGGCTTACGCCACAGCAACTAACACGGCTGAGCAGGATGCAGCAAGAGCCATTTACAAGCAGGCAACCGCAAAGCTTGATGGCTTAAACAGCACAGAGAAGCGCATCTGGAGAGCTTATGAAACCGCCAAGGACTGCGGCAACGAGTACATCGACCTGAACGACACCATCCGCGATGACGAAGTCGAAGGCCTGGTGGCCTGCATGAAGAAATACGGCATTGAAGCCTTCACCTTCTCTTCCACCTGGAGCAGCGCAGTTGAAACCGCATGGCTTTTCCAGAAAGCCGGATGCACCTTGGCAGGCCTGATTGAGATCAACAGCCAGCACAAAGCCTTCATGAGCGATGAGTATGAAAAGGCACACGGATACCTTTTCAAGCTGAACTAAGGAGGGCAAAACCATGTGGGCAGAAGGAAGCATCAAGATTGAAAACAGCATTTTTCATTACTGGGTGAAGCATTATGAAGAGCCGAGCGAGGACTACGGCATTGACGGCGGTAGGATTTCAAAGCTCATGCTGAAGAGAAACGGTGAGATCGCCTACAACTACGACAGAGGCCCGGACATCGAGCCGGTCGACGAAGAAACCGAAATGGCACTTGCCATTCTGATGAAGGAATACAACTAAGAACATTCCCGAAGGACCGCCCTCAAGGGTGTGTTCCTCGTTATACGATATTTATTGATGATGGTCGTGCCAATACGGTAACGACTTATTTTTATGCCCGGAGGTGAAGCATGTGCGTAAATTAAAGAAATATAAACCGACCAAATTCAAAGCAAAAGACTCTCATTATGATGTGGATGCTGCGGATTATGCTGTGAGCTTTATCGAATGTCTTTGCCACACCAAGGGCACCTGGGCCGGTAAGCCCTTCGAGCTGATTGACTGGCAGGAGCAGATCATCCGTGATCTCTTCGGCACACTGAAGCCAAATGGATACCGCCAGTTCAATACTGCCTATGTGGAAATTCCTAAAAAGATGGGCAAATCTGAGCTTGCAGCTGCCGTGGCCCTACTTCTTACCTGCGGTGATGGTGAGGAGCGCGCTGAGGTTTACGGCTGTGCTGCTGACCGTCAGCAGGCGACCATTGTTTTTGATGTTGCCGCAGATATGATACGTATGTGCCCAGCGCTCAACAAACGTGTGAAGATTCTTGCTTCTCAGAAGCGTATCATCTACACACCAACCAACAGCTTCTATCAGGTGCTCTCTGCAGAAGCCTACTCCAAACACGGCTTTAACATCCACGGTGTTGTCTTTGATGAGCTCCACACTCAGCCCAACCGAAAGCTCTTTGATGTTATGACCAAAGGTTCCGGAGATGCCAGAATGCAGCCACTGTATTTTCTCATCACCACTGCTGGAACAGACACCAACAGCATCTGTTATGAAACCCATCAGAAAGCCAAGGACATCTTGGAAGGCAGAAAGATTGATCCTACCTTCTATCCAGTGATTTATGGCGCGGACGAATCTGATGATTGGACGGATCCGAAGGTCTGGAAGAAAGCAAATCCCTCTCTTGGCATTACAGTCGGCATTGATAAGGTGAAGGCCGCCTGTGAGTCAGCCAAGCAGAATCCCGGCGAGGAGAACTCCTTCCGACAGCTTCGATTGAATCAATGGGTAAAGCAGGCAGTCCGCTGGATGTCGATGGAGAAATGGGATGCCTGCTCCTTTGCAGTCAATCCGGACGAGCTAGAAGGACGTGTCTGCTATGGCGGTCTGGACCTCTCTTCCACTACGGATATCACCGCCTTTGTGCTGGTATTTCCGCCCCAGGATGAGGATGACAAATATGCCATTCTTCCATATTTCTGGATACCGGAGGATACGCTGGGGCTACGAGTTCGTCGTGATCACGTGCCATACGATGTCTGGGAGAGACAGGGCTTTCTGCAAACCACGGAGGGTAACGTCGTCCACTACGGCTACATCGAAAAATTCATCGAGCGCCTAGGTGAGAAATACAACATCCGTGAGATTGCCTTCGACCGCTGGGGAGCCGTCCAGATGGTACAAAACCTTGAGGGCATGGGCTTTACGGTGGTTCCCTTCGGCCAGGGCTTTAAGGATATGAGCCCTCCTACCAAGGAACTCATGAAACTGACGCTGGAGCAAAAGCTGGCCGACGGTGGGCATCCGGTACTTCGCTGGATGATGGATAACATCTACATCCGTACAGACCCCGCCGGAAATATTAAAGCCGACAAAGAAAAATCTACAGAAAAAATTGATGGTGCGATTGCCACCATCATGGGACTGGACCGCGCGATTCGCTGTGGCAATGACACCGGTGCTTCTGTCTACGATGACAGAGGCATTTTGTTTATCTAAAGGAAAAATGATGATCACTCTACTATTGCTTGGGCTGATTGTGCTGCGTGAAGGCATCAATCAGGGAATTGGAGGTTTTGATGAATATACTTAGTGGACTTTTTAAATCCCGCGATAAGCCGACAAACAGCCTAAACGGCTCCGGCTATCGCTTTTTCGTTGGTGGCACGATCTGCCATGCAGATGACTGCTGTATATGCCTGCGTAAGAATTCTATCGGAATCCATCGCATGCTTGCCGGTACATCTTTACCAATATAAGGAATCCGGCAGCAAGGAAAAAGCCCTCTCTCATCCACTGTATAAAATCCTGCATGATGAGCCAAACCCAGAAATGACCTCCTTCGTCTTTCGAGAAACGCTGATGACACACCTGTTACTGTACGGCAATGCCTATGCGCAGATTATCCGCAACGGTAAAGGTCAGGTCATCGGACTCTATCCACTGATGCCTAACCGCATGACCGTGGATCGGGATGAGCACGGACACCTCTACTATCAATATCAGATGCAGGAGTCGGATGCTCAAACCATGAAAGCTGGAACGGTGACGCTCAGGCCATCCGATGTACTTCATGTACCAGGCCTCGGATTTGATGGACTGGTTGGCTACTCGCCGATTGCCATGGCTAAGAATGCCATCGGCCTTTCCATCGCCACAGAGGAATACGGCGCTAAGTTTTTCGCAAATGGAGCTACTCCCGGAGGTCTGCTGGAATTTCCTGGCACCGTCAAGAATCCAGATGCCATCCGCGAAAGCTGGAACAAGGGTTTCTCCGGCAGCAATTCTCATAAGATTGCAATTTTAGAGGAAGGCATGCACTACACGCCAATCTCTATCAGCCCAAATGAAGCGCAGTTTCTTGAAACACGTAAATTTCAAATTGATGAAATCGCTCGAATCTTCAGAGTTCCTCCTCATATGGTAGGAGACCTGGAGAAGTCGAGCTTTTCTAATATTGAGCAGCAATCGCTGGAATATGTGAAGTACACCCTGGAGCCCTGGATTGTTCGATGGGAACAGGCGCTAAACCGTGCCCTTCTATCAGATTCCGAGAAGGCTGCTTATTTTGTCAAGTTCAATGTAGATGGCCTGCTTCGCGGCGATTATCAAAGTCGTATGAACGGCTACGCTACAGCTCGCCAAAATGGCTGGATGTCTGCAAATGATATCCGTGAGCTTGAAAACCTGGACCGCATCCCAGCGGAGCTTGGTGGTGACTTATATCTCATCAACGGCAACATGACCAAGCTCGAAGATGCAGGAATATTTGCAGCCTCTTCTGCTGCTGGAAAGGAGAACGATTCCAATGAAGAAATTCTGGAACTGGAAAAATCAGACACAGACGAATCAGGAGACGCAGGAAACAGTGACAACAAGAACACTGTTCCTGAACGGAACCATCGCCGAGGAAAGCTGGTTTGATGACGATATCACACCAGCCCTTTTTAAGAAGGAGCTCTTAAGTGGCTCTGGCGATATCACTGTCTCGATCAATTCACCCGGTGGTGACTCTGTTGCAGCTGCCCAGATCTACAACATGCTGATGGATTATAAAGGCAACGTTACCGTCAAGATTGATGGTATTGCCGCTTCCGCTGCATCGGTCATTGCAATGGCCGGTACCAAGATAATGGTGTCCCCTGTATCCATGCTGATGATCCATAACCCGGCCACGATGGCCTTCGGTGATTCGGCAGAGATGCAAAAGGCCATCGCCATGCTGGAGGAAGTCAAGGAATCCATCATCAATGCCTATGAGATTAAGACCGGTCTGAGTCGAGCAAAGATCTCTCATCTGATGGATGCCGAAACCTGGATGAATGCCAATATGGCCATTGAGCTTGGCTTTGCAGATGAAATTATGAAGCGCGATACGCAGGATGAAGCTGTTTCTCTTCCCGCCGCCTCTGCTTCTTTCTCTCGCGCAGCTGTCACCAACTCTCTTATCGAGAAGCTGGCAGCCAAATGTCATATCCCGACAAGACCTGCTGAACCTGCTATTTCGGAGCGCTCTGTAGACAGTCTCATGGAGCGCCTGAACCTTATCAAACAACACATTTAATGGAGGTAATACTACTATGACGATTAATGAACTTCGCGAAAAGCGTAACAACGCATGGAATGCTGCTAAGGCATTTCTGGATTCTCATCGTACCGAGAAGGGTACCCTCACTGCCGAGGACGATGCAACCTATACCAGGATGGAACAGGATATCGCAGACCTTGGTAAGGAAATCGCTCGTCTGGAGCGTCAGGAGGCACTGGATGCCGAGCTTTCTAAGCCGGTAAATACTCCACTTACTTCTAAGCCTGCCTCTACCGCTTCCTCTAACACAAAGACCGGACGTGCATCCGATGCCTATAAGGCCGGAATGCTCACTGCCCTTCGTTCTAACTTCAAGCAGATTTCGAACGTGCTGCAGGAGGGTGTGGACGCAGACGGTGGTTATCTGGTACCGGATGAGTATGACCATCGCCTGGTGGATGTCCTTACTGAGGAGAACATCCTGCGTAAGCTTGGTCACAAGATTACTACATCCGGTGAGCATAAGATCAACATCGCTGCAACTAAGCCCGCAGCTGCTTGGATCGAGGAGGGTGGCGCACTCAGCTTCGGTGATGCAACCTTCGACCAGATTTTACTGGATGCCCATAAGCTGCATGTTGCCATCAAGGTAACCGAGGAGCTTCTTTACGACAATGCCTTTAACCTGGAGAGCTATATCATCGACATGTTCGGTAAGGCTCTTGCTAATGCTGAGGAGGATGCCTTCCTGAATGGTTCCGGTGTTGGGCAGCCTCTGGGACTTTTTGCTGCGACCGGTGGTGGAACGGCAGCTATTTCTACTGCTTCTCTTACCGCCGATGATGTGATTAAGCTTGTGTATGCATTGAAGCGTCCTTACCGTAAGAACGCAAAATTCATCATGAACGATCAGACCATCGCTTCTATCCGCCAGCTCAAGGACAACAATGGTGCCTATATGTGGCAGCCTTCTCTTGTGGCTGGTGAGCCGGATAAGCTCCTGGGCTATGATGTCTACACTTCTCCGTTCTGCCCTGCTGGAAAGATTGCCTTCGGTGATTACAGCTACTACAACATCGGAGATCGTGGTACTCGTTCCTTCAAGCAGCTCACAGAGCTCTTTGCTGGAAATGGCATGATCGGCTATGTTGCCAAGGAACGTGTGGATGGTAAGCTCATCCTTTCGGAGGCAGTGCAGATTCTTACCATCACCGGTAGTGCAAAAGCTGCCAAGGCCTAAGGTAGTCTGAATGAAAGGTGGCGTCATTTGTGATGAATGGCGCTGCCCTTACCATATCCTTAAGAATGGAGGCGATGAGAAATGCTCATTACACTGGAAGAAATGAAGAACTATCTGCGAGTGGATTTTGATGATGACGACACTCTCATCGAAACTCTAATCACCGCTGCAACAAGGATCTGTATGGATATTCTCCGTACAGAGAATCTTGACGAGCTGTCTGCTTGCGAGAATGCCAAGGCTGCCATTTTTTATACCGCTGCATACCTGTACGAGCACCGAGAGGAGGCAGATCATCACACACTGACGCTTACACTGCGCTCTCTGTTATTCGGTGCCAGAAAGGAGGTCTTCTGATGAACATTGAACTTTTAAATGTCCGCATCTTCATTACCAAAAATGAAGTAACTGTGGATGCCATCGGAAACCATAAAGCAAGCTGGGTACCCTACTACAGCTGCTATGCAACGGTAAGTGCTGAAGCAGGCAAGGAGGATACGGATGCTGGAATGATTGTAGACAATACGAAGGTCGATTTTACTATCCGGTGGTGCAAGAAGGCTACCGCCTTAGATTCCACGCATTATCGTGTGGAGTTTAACGATACGCTTTATGACATCACGGCCATCGACCACATGAATTACAAGAAAAAATGCATCAAACTCTCCTGCCAGAAAGTGAGGCACTAACGATGGCAACTGATCGGGTAAGCATTGGCCAGATGGCGGATGCGATTATGGAGGGGCTGGAGGAATATGCCAGCCTTGCAACAGATGACCTAAAAGCATCGGTCCGCAAGGCTGGTAAAACCGTCAAGGATGAGATTGCTGCAACGGCTTTGCGATTCCATCTGCGATCTGATTTCCCAATCTTCTGCCACTCAAAACAGAAAGAATTATCACTGCGATAATGATGATCACAACAATAATCTCCATCACTGCCAGGATTGCTTCTGTCTGATCTCCCTTCTGGACATTGACATCCATCAGATCTTTCAGATCATTGTAAACAGCCTCATACATTGGCTTGAGTTCTTTGACCGCCTGATCCTGCGCTTC
>ENA-UEQR01001820-UEQR01001820.1-human-gut-metagenome-genome-assembly--contig:-NODE-1820-length-11492-cov-6.048095_pt1 | contig 11492 bp, 11 predicted proteins | sample MGYA00242944_ERZ507941 | MGnify/ENA primary metagenome ERZ507941 (study PRJEB26167, sample SAMN06115398) | human gut metagenome | host: Homo sapiens | place: China:Chongqing | collected 2016-06-23...
GTTATAATTATAAGTCAAGTTTACACCTAAATTAAAATCTTTACCACGAACAATGTCAAAGCCTAAAGCCAATTCAAAAATTTGTCAGACAAAAAAATCATCTCCGTAACATTATTATGTAAAGATATTATAACATCTTAACATGATATTTGCAAGTGTGCCTAAAATATAAGTTTTTTTGCGTATTTATGCACTTTTATCAGAAATCATAACAAAAATAGGTGTCGGCTTGGAGATAATTTTGTGAAAAAAATGTGGGAAAAAGTCTTGCTATTTGTGTGGCTTTGGTGTATAATAATATTAACTTTTATTATACTTACAGTAAGGAGAATTTTTATGATCAATTTTCTTAACACTGCAGCTCAGATGGTTGCGGCAAAGAGTACGATCAGTCCTGATCAAAAAGATCTTGGTGCTGGAACTGTTGCCTCTGTCGTTATCACGGGTATAGTTGTGGTATTTATCGGACTTGTTCTGCTTATTCTGCTTGTGTCGATATACGGCAAGATATTTGACGTTATCAACGGCAGAGCTGCAAGAAAGGCTGAAGAGGCAAAAAAAGCTGCTGAAGCTGCAAAGGCTGTTGCTAAGCCAGAGCCAATAAAGGTTGCTGCTCCTGTTGTAGAAGACGGCATTGAAGAAGAAACAGTTGCTGTTATCATGGCTGCAATTTCGGCTATGAGCAGTGCAGAGGGCAAGAAGCTCGTTCTTAAGAGCGTTAAAACTGCCAAGCCTCAAAGACCTGCATGGTCTACCGCAGGCATAATAGACAATACAAGACCATTTTAGTGCAGTTGACGTGAAAGGAACGTGATAATAGATGTCAATAATTAATTCATTTCTTGATACCATGGCGTCTTTGGCGTCACAGTCGGGTTTTGCGGGTTTCCTCGTAGACGGCGGCTGGAAAAATATCGTAATGATACTTATTTCATTCGTATTTATGTATCTGGCTATTGCAAAGGGCTTTGAGCCGCTTCTGCTTTTGCCTATCTCATTCGGTATGCTGCTTACAAACCTGCCATACGCTGAGATGTATCATCCAGACTTCTGGAACTATAAAACGGTTGCAGGCAATGACCACTATATAGATTACGGTCAGATACTCCAAAAGGGCGGTCTGTTGGATATTCTTTACATGGGCGTTAAGCTTCAGATCTATCCACCGCTCATATTCCTTGGAATCGGTGCTATGACAGACTTTGGTCCGCTGATCGCAAGCCCTAAGAGCTTTCTTATGGGTGCTGCCGCACAGGGCGGTATCTTCTTCACGTTCATCGGTGCGGCTCTCTTCGGCATGAGTGCTGCTGAGTGTGGTTCTATCGCTATCATCGGCGGTGCAGACGGTCCTACATCTATCTACGTATCTTCAAGACTTCTAACCTCAAACAGTAATATCGGCGTTGGTACTATTGCACTTGCAGCCTATACATATATGGCTCTTGTTCCTATCATTCAGCCGCCTATCATGAAGGCTCTCACAACAAAGAAAGAGCGTTCAGTAGTAATGGGTCAGCTAAGACCTGTTTCTAAGGTAGAAAAGCTTATTTTCCCTATCCTCGTAACTATCGTTATCTCACTCATGGTTCCTTCAGCAGCTCCACTGGTTGGTATGCTCATGTTTGGTAACCTTCTTAAAGAGAGTGGCGTCTGCGACAGACTTGTTAAGACTGCTCAGAATGAGCTTATGAACATCATCACAATCTTCCTTGGTGTAACAGTTGGTGCAACAACACAGGCAGATAAGATCATGAACATTCAGTTTGCAGAAGTTATGGCACTTGGCGTTGTGGCATTCTCACTTGGTACAGCCTGCGGTGTTCTTCTTGGTAAGCTTATGTATGTTCTTTCAGGTCACAAGATCAATCCTCTTATCGGTTCAGCAGGTGTATCTGCCGTTCCAATGGCAGCTCGTATCTCTCAGAAGGTCGGTCAGCAGGAAGTTCCTACAAACTATCTGTTGATGCACGCTATGGGTCCTAATGTTGCCGGCGTTATCGGTTCAGCCGTTGCTGCTGGTGTTCTTCTTACAATTGTAAGATAAGATCAGAAATTTTTTCGGGACGATGAAAAGCATCGTCCCGATTTTTGTGTATAGTTTAGGAGTGTTGATATGTCAGAAAGTAAATTTTTTGCAGTGATATCCCGTATGAAATATATAAATCGTTGGGCACTTATGAGAAACACGATCAATGAGAATATCAGCGAGCATTCCCTTGAAGTTGCTTTTATCGCACATGTGCTTGCTCTTATCAGAAATAAGCGATTTGGCGGTAACGTTTCTCCTGAGAGATGTGCGCTGCTTGCTATGTATCATGATGTCACCGAGATAATCACAGGTGACTTGCCTACGCCTATAAAATATTACAGCCATGAGATAAAGGGCGCATATGATGAGATCGAGCAGAAAGCCAAAAATACTCTGGTGTCTTATCTTCCTGATGATCTGAAAGAGGACTTTGAGCCGCTTTTCTGTAAAACTCCACAGGAAGAAGAAGCATGGACTCTTGTTAAAGCGGCTGATAAGCTTTCTGCACTTATAAAGTGCCTTGAAGAAAGGCAAATGGGAAATACTGATTTTGCATCAGCTGAAAAATCTACACTTGAATCTATTGTCGCAATGAATATTCCAGAAGCAAATGTTTTTCTTGATGAATTTATTCCAGCTTATACATTAACTCTTGACGAACAAGCTTGACAACGGTTCAGCGGTGTTGTATAATAGAAATTGAAATTATAGGACAATATTAAGTGGGAAAATATTGAATTAACGGAGGCTTTCAATTGGATATTATCGTTTCTGCGTCGCTGCTTGCCTGCGACTTTTCAAACCTTGCGTTCGAGATAAAGCGTGCTGAGGACGCTGGTGTTGACTGGATTCATTATGATGTCATGGACGGAATGTTTGTGAGAAATATAAGTTTTGGCGAACCGCTTTTGAAAAGTGTGGGCAAAAGCATAACTGTTCCAGTAGACGTTCATCTCATGATTTGTGATCCTATCAGATATATTGATAACTACGCAGATCTTGGAGCTGACCTTATAACTTTTCATTATGAGGCGGCTGATGATCCGCAAGCTGTTATTGACAAAATACATTCGAGGGGGATAAAGGCAGGAATCTCCATTAAGCCTGCAACACCTGTAAGTGCGATCCTGCCATTTCTTAAATCTGTTGATATGGTACTCGTTATGACAGTAAACCCAGGTTTTGGCGGTCAAAAGTTTATTCCTGACACTCTTGAAAAAATAAGCGAAGTGAGATATCTAATTGACCAGACGGAAAGGGATATCAGACTTCAGGTTGACGGTGGCGTAAATCTCGAAACTGCTGGTTTGCTTAAAGAATCGGGTGCAGACACTTTAGTAACGGGGACATATGCGTTTAAGGCAAACGATATGCCAGAGGCTGTTAAGCTTCTAAGAGAAATAGTTTAGTTTTTCAAAGGGAGTACTGCTCAATAATGGGCTGTACTCCTTTATTTTGTTTATAATCACGTTGTCAGTAGCACATGTTTTCAGTAAAGCTTTTTTCGCAACTGTTGAGCGTGCGTATCCTATGGTGAAGATTAGAGCATGACCACCAGGAAGCTGATACAGACTGCTTTTTATAATCTTTTCTGAGTATTTTTTGTGTATTTCAGTAGCTTTTGATATTAGGTCGTTTGGTTCGTAGCTGATTATGGCAAGTTCAGTGGTGTGATGATTGTCGTTTTTAGGTAGTATAAAATATATGTTTATTGTTTCTTCACTTGTCAAAGCAACATTAACTTCAATATTTCCTTCGGATATTTTTATAAGTCCTGTCTCCTTGAGTATAAACATGAGTTCAGATAAAAAATCTTTGCTTCTTTTGTTGCTTTTCTCAAAATCTTCAAAGGATATATTCATTATCCGCATATCCTTTTCGTTAAGAATAACTTTTATTTCATACTCTGACAGCCTTTTTATCTCCAAAACAAACACCCCTTATGTATAATGTCAGTCTGTGCTGTATCATTATACTCATAAGGGGTGATTTCTGTGAAAATTTGTTTATGAAAGCTGGTCGGAAAGCTCAGCCCACTCGTCCATTTTCTGGTCAAGGGCGGTTTTGGCTTCTTCAAGCTCTTTGCATTTCTCACTCATTTTGCTGTAGTCGGAAGCTATCTCAGGGTCAGATATGGCATTTTCAAGTTCAAATATCAGAACTTCTGTGTCTTCGATCTCCTTTTCAAGTTCTCTTATGCGGTTGCGTTTTTGAGCGTCAGCGGCACGCTGTTCCTTACTGCGATATTGTTTTGCTTTGTTTTCTTTGTACGCTTTTTCCTCTTCAGCACGCTTTATCTCTGCTTCGCTCTGCATCTTGAGCTGACGGGCAGCGTTCACCGCTTCGCTGTATGCGTCAAAGTTGCCCTCGTATGAGTTCACCTCGTCATGCTTTATCTCTATTATCCTGCTTGCTACCTTGTTGAGTAGATATCTGTCATGAGATACAAGAATTATCGTTCCACCAAACTCTGCCAAAGCGTCCTCCAGCACTTCTTTTGTGCTTAGGTCAAGGTGGTTTGTAGGCTCGTCAAGCACAAGTACATTTCCACGATTGAGAGCCATTATGGCAAAGCAAAGCTTCGCCCTTTCGCCACCGCTGAGAACAGAAATAGGCTTGAACACATTCTCGCCTGTAAGCAGAACTGCACCTAGTACGCTTCTTGCCTGTTGTTCTGATAATCTTGGATAGCGATCCATTATTTCTTCAAGCACTGTCTTATGGGGATCAAGTATAGCGTGTTCCTGTTCAAAATAGGATATTTTCACGTTTCCGCCCCAGCTTATATTGCCGCCCTCATGTGGGATAATGCCTTGGATAAGTTTCAGTATGGAAGTTTTTCCGATACCGTTCGCACCGATTATAGCAACGTGCTCTCCACGGCGAACGTTCATGGTAAGTGACTTTATAAGCTCCTTTTTGTCAGCACCCTCGCCAACAACCAGCGGACAGTCAACAACTCGCACGATATCCTTTGTTGGTTCGATATCATATTCAAGCTTTATCTTTGGAGGCTTTGAGTACATAAGCGGTTTGTCGATACGCTCGATACGGTCAAGCATATGCTGTCTTGACTTCGCCATTTTTGAGGTTGAAGCCCTGACGAGATTTTTCGCCACATAGTCCTCTAGCTTTGCTATCTCTTTTTGCTGTGCCTCATATTCTTTGAGCTGACGCTCTGAGTTCATTTTCTTTTGCACAAGATAGGAGGAATAGTCCCCTCGATATGATGTGAGCCTGCCTTGTTCGATCTCACATATTCTCGTACAGACCTTGTTTAGAAAATATCTGTCGTGTGAAACTATGATTATTGCACCCTTGTAGCCTTTGAGATAGTCCTCTAACCACATGAGCGTTTCAAAATCAAGGTGGTTGGTAGGCTCGTCAAGTATAAGCAGATTAGGCTCTTCAAGAAGAAGCTTAGCCAATGCAAGACGTGTTTTTTCACCGCCTGAAAGAGTAGAGATGACTCTGTCTGTAGGTGTTGAGCCAAAGCCCATGCCGTTAAGCACCTGCTTTATTTTTACATCTATCCTATATCCGTCCCGAGCCTCAAAGTATGAAGAAAGCTCGGCATATTCGTGGCTTATACTGTCAATATCTCCGCCATCTGCCATTTTCTTTTCAAGGACTTTCATTTTATCCAGTGTTTCAAGGAGGGGAGCGAAAGCGTTCTTCATTTCCTCACCTATGGTAAGTTCAGAATTAAGTCCGCTGTTCTGCCTTAAAAAACCAATGGAAGCCTTGCCTGCGATATTCACAGAGCCCAGTCCTTCGGGGGTCTTGTCGTAGCCCTCACTGCCTGTAATGATATTAAGCAGGGTAGACTTTCCACATCCGTTTATGCCGATAAGTCCAACGGCTTCTCTGTCTTCAACTGTAAAATTTATATCCTTGAGCAGTGCCTGCCCATTGTAATATTTGTAAAGATGTTCAACATTCAATAACATTGTATATTTCTCCTGTAACAATTATCAGAACTTATTATACACTATTTTCTTCTTGATTTCAACCTTTTTTATTTTATTGCCACACTTATGCCATGCTTAATAAAAAAATATGAAAAAAGTGCGTAAAACTATGTACTTTTTGATCGAGATGTGGTATAATGAAAACAAGTCTATAATTTTAGTCTTGATAGGCTGATTATTTTATCCGAAAGGACGGGTGATGTTAGGGTTGGAGCAGAAGCTTTCTTTGTATGGTTTTAATAATCTAACCAAGACCCTTAGCTTTAACATATATGATGTATGTTATGCCAAAACTGAAAGAGAACAAAAGGAATATATTGCTTATATTGACGAGCAGTATAATTCAGAAAGACTTACGAAAATTCTTTGCGACGTTACTGAGATGATAGGCGCAAGGATACTTAATATATCAAAACAGGATTATGAGCCGCAGGGTGCGTCTGTGAACGTGCTTATTGCTGAAAAAGCCCTTGATGAGGAAAGTATCGACCCTTCGTGCAATCAAGGAAAAATAGGCGGCGACGTGCCTGAGATGATACATGCTCATCTTGACAAGAGTCATGTTACCGTTCACACATTTCCTGAATATCACCCAGACAATGCTATTTCCACATTCCGAGTGGATATAGATGTTTCTACTTGCGGAACTATTTCTCCGCTAAACGCACTGAATTATCTTATCAGCAGCTTTGACTCTGATATTATCACTATTGACTACCGAGTAAGAGGCTTTACGCGAGATGTTTTGGGAAAGAAGTTTTTTATCGATCACAAGATAACTTCGATTCAGGATTATATAGATAAAAATACGCTGACTAAATATGATGCAATAGATGTCAATGTTTACCAGTCAAACATTTTCCATACCAAGCTTCTCATTAAGGATATCGATTTGCAGAATTATCTTTTCAAGCAGGACGTATATGAGCTTACGCCGAAGCAAAGGCTTGACATAACAGATAGTCTGCGCCGTGAGATGATCGAGATATACAGCGGCATGAACATATACTGATAAGGTAGTGATAGATTTGAACTTAACACAGAATAATGCACCTGTGTATGAGGCTTTGAAAAAACATATGAGGAACAGAGTGGTGCGTCTTGACGTACCTGGTCACAAGGGCGGAAGAATGAATAAAGAGCTTCGTGACTTTTTGGGCGTGGATTGTCTGAAGTGCGATGTGAACTCCATGAAGCCACTTGACAACCTTTGTCACCCTGTTTCTGTAATAAAAGACGCTGAAATGCTTGCCGCCGAGGCATTCGGTGCTAAGCACGCATTTTTTATTGTAAACGGCACAACTGCTGCAGTCCAGACGATGATATTTACAAGCTGTAAGGCAGGAGATAAGATAATAATGCCGAGAAACGTTCACAGAAGTGCTATCAATGCACTTGTTGTGTGCGGTGCTATACCTGTTTATGTAAACCCAGGCACAAACAAACAGCTTGGAATACCTCTTGGAATGTCCGTTAAGGACGTTGAAAAAGCTATCAAGGAAAATCCTGATGCAAAGGCTGTTTTGGTGAATAACCCGACTTATTACGGAATTTGCTCTGATATAAAAAGCATCGTCAAGCTTGCCCATGAGCATGGTATGTTGGTGCTTGCGGACGAAGCACATGGCACTCACCTTTATTTTGGTGAGGGTCTGCCTTGCTCTGCAATGGCGGCAGGAGCGGATATGGCGGCAGTATCAATACACAAAACAGGAGGAAGCCTAACGCAGTCATCGCTCCTTCTTTGTGCAGACACTGTTTCAGAGGGTTACGTAAGACAGATAATTAACCTCACTCAGACCACAAGCGGCTCTTATCTGCTTATGGTATCCCTTGACCTTGCAAGAAAAAATCTTGCGCTCAACGGCAAGGAACTTTTTAAAAAGGCAGTTGACTATGCCGATTATGCAAGGGAAGAGATAAATAAGATAGGTGGCTATTACGCTTTCGGTCGGGAGCTTGAAAACGGTGACGATATCTTCGCATTTGACAGCACAAAGCTTTCCGTTCACACAAGAGCCATGGGATTGGCAGGTGTTGAGGTCTATGACATTCTCCGTGACGATTACGACATTCAGATAGAGTTCGGTGATATCGGAAATATACTTGCTATAGTTTCCGCAGGAGATAGAGAGCTCGAGATAGAGCGTTTTATATCCGCACTTTCCGAAATTAAAAGGCTTTATTCAAAAGACCCGTCAGGAATGTTTGACCACGAATATATCAATCCTATCGTTGAGATACCGCCGCAGCAAGCTTTCTACAGCGAGAAAAAATCAGTGCCTATAGAAGAAAGCAACGGTATGATATGCGGAGAGTTTGTTATGTGCTATCCTCCGGGAATACCTATCCTTGCCCCTGGTGAGAAGATAACTTCCGACATACTTAATTATATCGCATACTGTAAAGAAAAGGGCTGTTTTCTTACAGGTACGGAGGATCTTGAGATAAACAACATAAACGTAGTGGTAAATTCATAGAGAGGAGATACATTTTATGGATCTTTGGTTTACTGAGAAACATACGGACGATGTTAATTTCACCATTCGTGTAAAAAAACAGCTTTATTCTAAAAAAAGCTATTATCAGGAAATAGACGTTTTTGACACATATGAGTTCGGCAGGGTATTGGTGCTTGACGGCTTTATAATGCTTACCGAAAAGGACGAGTTCATCTATCATGAAATGGTAACTGCAGTTCCTATGGCGGTTAATCCTGAGATAAAAAAGGTGCTTGTTATTGGTGCGGGGGACGGTGGAACTATCCGTGAGCTTTGCAGATATAACACAATTGAAAAGATAGATATGGTGGAGATAGATGAGCAGGTAGTAAATGTGTGCAAGGAGTATCTTCCACAGACAGCCTGTGCATTTGACGACCCTAGACTTACCCTCTATATTGAGGACGGTCTGAAATTCGTTCGCCGCAAGGAAAATGAATATGACCTTATTATAGTTGATTCAACTGACCCGTTTGGACCTGGAGAGGGACTTTTTACAAAAGAATTTTACGGCAACTGCTCAAAGGCGCTCACAGATCAGGGAATATTGATAAACCAACATGAAAGCACTTATTATGATTCCTATGTGGATATGGTAAAGCGCACACACAGAAGAATAGGCAGTGCGTTCCCAGTTTCAATGGTCTGTGTCGTAACATTCAGTTTAGGATTCAAGCCTTTCAATTCCATACCTACCTATCCGTCTGGTCATTGGCTTTTCGGCTTTGCCTCGAAAAATCTTCACCCTATATATGACCTTAAAGCTGATGAGTGGAAAAAATTCGGCATAAAGACAAGATATTATAACACAGAGCTTCACAAGGGCTGTTTCGCACTGCCGAATTACGTCCTTGATGTACTTGAGGACTGTGACTAAAGGAGAGAAGTATGGAAAAGAATGTTCATACCTTTATAGGCTGTGATTGTGAATATGATGATTCAAAGATAGTCCTTTTCGGCGCACCATATGACAGCACAACTTCGTTCAGACCTGGTACAAGATTTGCAAGCTCTGCAATGCGCAATGAGAGCTTCGGCATTGAGACTTATTCACCATATCAAGATAAGGACCTCCTTGATGTGAATGTGTTCGACAGCGGCGACCTTGAACTGCCATTTGGTAATCCTGAGGGCGCACTGAGGGATATCCAAAGCCGTACATCAGAAATACTTGATGACGGCAAAGTGCCTTGCGTGATAGGTGGTGAACACCTTGTCACTCTTGGTGCGGTCAGAGCTGTGGCAGAGAAATATCCAGATCTGCATATCATTCACTTTGACGCTCATGCCGATCTGAGGGACGATTACCTTGGAGTGAAAGAGTCACACGCCTGTGTGCTTCATAGATGCTGGGATATTGTGGGCGACGGAAAGATATATCAATTTGGCATCAGAAGCGGTGACAGGGACGAGTTCAAGTTTGCGAAAGAGCATACTTTCATGGAAAAGTTCGGCTTTTTCAGACTTGACAGCATAGTGAAAAAACTTCAGGGCAAACCTGTTTACTTTACCCTTGACCTTGACGTGCTCGACCCTTCAGAGTTTCCGGGAACGGGTACTCCTGAGGCAGGGGGAGTTACTTTCAAGGAGCTTATGTTTGCAGTGGAGGAAGTCGCAAAGCTCAATATCGTGGGCTTTGATGTGAATGAGCTGTCCCCTGTATACGATCAGACAGGACGTTCAACGGCACTTGCCTGCAAGCTGCTGAGAGAGATACTTTTGTATTTTTATAAATAAAAGGGGAAAATTATGGGGTTATTTGATATTTTTAAGAAAAAGAATACTGACGTTAATGTGCAAAATGAATCAGCGGAGAAAACTTTAGACCACGAAACAGAACTTAAAGTTGCCGAGCAGGCACTTAAAGCTGTCGAGAAAAAGACGCTGACACCTTGCGTGAAACTAGAACTGACAGGTAATAAGCCCTCTATTTTTGAGAGCAAGGTCGGTGGAATTGGCTATGTTCCACATGACGGCACTATCCCAGAGGACAAAAAGGGCAGGCAGTTAAGGTTGCTGGCTCAGATAGTTTGTTCGCAGGTGACTGATATTGAAGATTTTCCTAAAAGTGGACTTTTGCAGTTTTGGATATTAAATGATGATGTTTACGGAATGTCTTTTGATGATATTACTTGTCAAGATACGTTCAGAATAGTTTATCACAAGGATATCGACAATACCGTTACTGAGGAAGAAGTCAAAGCTAAGTTCAAGGAAAACGGACTTGACGGAGAGTACAGTATGCCTGTAAATGGCGAGTTTGGCTTGAAATTCACTTCAAGTACTGATGTTATGAGCGAATCTGACGTAAGGTTTGAGAAGATGTTTTGTGAGTACTATAATGCTGCTCAATCGAAAAAGAAAATAAATTCTCTTATGGACATGGATATCGCTCCTGCTGACGAGATAGAGGCTTATGAGCAGAACTATCAGAACGCTTATGGTCATAAGATAGGCGGCTATCCTGCTTTTACGCAGTGGGACCCTCGTAAGGAAGATACCAAGTATGACTTTTTGCTTTTGCAGCTTGACAGCGAATTCGGCAATGGCGATGAGAAGATAATGTGGGGAGATGCAGGTATCTGCGGATTTTTTATAAACAGACAAAGGCTTAGAGATCTCGATTTTGATGATGTTATTTATAATTGGGATTGCGGTTGATAATAATTAATTCAGAAAGGAATGATCTAATATGTCAAGAGCATTGATAATCGGTGCAGGTGGAGTTGCAGGTGTAGTTATACACAAGTGCTGTCAGAACAGCGAGGTGTTTACTGATATCTGTATCGCCAGCAGAACAAAGTCAAAGTGCGATAAATTCAAGGAGGCACAGATCGTAGGATGTGAGCTTGCACAGGTGGCGGACATCACGAAGCATTCCGAGGATCCTTATGAGGAGATGGCATTGCGCCTTGTATATCATGCCCTGAATGGTCCCGTTTCACGGAGAATCGAAGCAGGGATCCGTCATGCAAAACAGGCGGGAGCAGA
>ENA-UEQR01001831-UEQR01001831.1-human-gut-metagenome-genome-assembly--contig:-NODE-1831-length-11450-cov-5.683373_pt1 | contig 11450 bp, 10 predicted proteins | sample MGYA00242944_ERZ507941 | MGnify/ENA primary metagenome ERZ507941 (study PRJEB26167, sample SAMN06115398) | human gut metagenome | host: Homo sapiens | place: China:Chongqing | collected 2016-06-23...
TTGCAGTGGCGGTTGCAATGCAAACAACTACATTTACGCAGGTGATATCCACAATGCGCATAAGCTGTCATGTCAGATACAGAAGAAGCGTCTTGAATGTGCTATCATGATGAAGGCTGTTAAAATGCTCGACAGCGCAGAATGAATATAAATATTTTGTAAATTTCACGCATGGTAACTTTTATGTACATATATAAACTTAATATGTACAAAAACGTTTGAAGTTTAACAAAAAAATTTATTGAATAATCGGTTTAAAAAGCACGGAATAACAAATGACGTTATTCCGTGCTTTCTGCTGTTATTACATAGTATGATCATGTCGAAAAATAGCAAAATGTGTCTGACATATTAATAAGTATTAAGATAAATATAATGTATACTAAGCTGGTAGCTTATTGACAAAGCGGGTCGAATTTAGTATAAGATTGACATAAACAAAAGGTGCTTGGCGGTCATGTTACCGCAAATCGGCTATAACGAGCGCCCTCTGTATCGGACAGGATAAACCGACAAATTATTATGAAAAGGACGAAGAGATATGAAAACTAATGAAAAGAAGAATACTTCTGCTAAGAAGAAACTTATACCTGCAGTTGCAATGCTCACAACTTCCGCTGTAATGCTTTCTACTGCTACTTACGCTTGGTTTACGATGAGCAGAGAAGTTGAAGTAACAGGCATTAAGCTTACTGCTACAACTCCACAGACTATTGAAGTTTCACTTGGAAGGGCTACAACACAGGCTACTATAGATAATACTACTTGGGCTACTGCTCCTAAAAATGATGCTGCTGATACAGACCTCTGGTCAAACAAGGCTGCTACAAGCTCTGTATATGCAAGCTTTGGTAAGCTTATCCCTGCTTCATCAACAGACGGAACAAATCTCTATTATACAACAAAAGCTAAGGAGAATGGTAAGTCTGTTGATATAACAGGTGCGAATGCTTTTACACAAGCTACTGAAAATAACAATGCTGGTTGGACATTCCAAACTGCTGGAGCTTCTTCTGAAACAGAAAGCAATCTTACTGCAGATACAAAAGGTGAGGGTTACTATCTAGATATCCCTGTTTGGTTTAGAACTACAAATGTTGAAGATGTAAAGCTTGGTGTTGATGTTACTGTTGAAGACCCTAATAAGGATAATGATGACACTAAGGGTGACTTGTATAAAGCAACTCGTGTGGCTATATTGAATGAGGATAGAAGTGCTGCTAATGGTGGAGTTTTCCTTGGCGCAGAAACTGATGTAGACACAGGATATTATAAGAAAAAAGCAGTTAGGGCTAATACAGGAACAAGCGAAAATGAATATTATGGTGCAGTTACCACTGCCACAGAAGTAATTGAAAGTAATGGAAAGGTCACAAATACTGCTACTGAGGTTGCTACTGTAAAAGGTGTTGGTACTGGAAAAACTGGTTATGGTACGCCTACAAAGTATTATATCAGAGTTTGGCTCGAAGGTGAGGACGTGAACTGCTGGAATGCTAATGCAGGTCAGAGCTTCACTGTAGATCTTAAATTCTATGACTTGAGCAACAAGTAAAATTTGTTACATAACAAAAAAGACGCCGAAGAAATTCGGCGTTTTTTGGTAAATGGGTATAAAAAATAATTTTCCATATTTGGGGAAATTCCCCAACTTTTCTTTGCTTTTTGTCGAAAACATGCTATAATGATATATTGGAACAGGAAAGGAAGTGACTTGCTTTGAACGGTAATTCAACAGTTGACGGCGTTCGTGCCGTGGAGCTTTTCTATAGACCTATAAAAAATACCGACAGCGGCAGGGTCACTTTTTTGCAGTCGCAAACAAGGCTAAATTCACCTGTTATGGGAACGCTCATGCCTGCGGATTATCTCCCTGTGGCTCAGCTTTCCGACCGATGTGTTAGCATTTTCAAGCTTGCTTTCGTTCAGCTCTTGCAGGCTTTGGGCAAGTTTCACGAAAGGGAAGTGGACGTTGATTGGGCAAGCGTGTTCATGCCTGCAAGATTTTTAAGGCAGACGGAAGCTCCGAGAGTTGTGGCAGATTATTGCGATAAGTTTGGCGTGAAGTATGAGCGTGTCTGCTTCGAGTTGTCGCCTGATGTGCTTGATGAAGCTGACAGCACAGCGGCAGATAACGTGGCTCTTATGAGAAGACAGGGCTTTCATTTTCTGCTTACAGGCTTCGGCACTGAGGGCTTTAAAATGCTTAAGACCGCTGAGTTCAAGGTAGATAATATCATGCTTGACGGCTCAGTGGCTCAGGTTCTTGGTAGGAGCGACAGGTATGATACCTGCGTGAACTCTCTGCTGAATTTCGTTTTTGACCTTAATGCTGAGGTCATAGCTGACGGCATTACTGATGATAAGCAGGTGAAACAGCTCAGCGGTATGCAGTGCCTTTACTATTCGGGAGAAAATGCAGGAAAATATATTGCGGAAAGATACGTTCGCAATAGAAATGAGTAATAAACGGGTGATACGGTTTTGGACGGTAAAAATATAGATAAAAATACAAGAGTAGTCGATACCCTTGCACTTCGCAGGACCGCCAAGGAAGCTAAACGCTATGTGGTATTGATGAGATTGCTTAAAATACTTGCCATTATACTTATCGCTATCGTGGCGGCGGCTTATGCGGTGTCTTATTTTTACGACAAGTATGGTAGCTTTACAGTTAAGATAAGTAAGTATGATATGATAAATCAGGGGCTTACTCTTTCGGAAACTCCTGACTATACCACGAGCAATTCAAGGCTTAATGCAGATATCCTCTATGATATGACAAATATCAGTGGCGAAGATCTCCCTGATAATATCGACAAGATAAACGGCAGCCATAATGGCGAGGGGTATATAGCTTATACTATCGAGAACGTCACGAACGGTGTTGATGAAGCTATCAGAGTGGAGCTTTTCGTGAATGGCGAGAAAACTGTTTATGGTAAAACAAAGTCTGACGGCAGCGGTAAGGAAAGGGATTGCGACAAGGAGTTCGCCTCCTCTACTGAGGTCATGAAGGACCGACGTGAAAAGCTTGGTCCTGGTGAGAAAGACAAGTATACAGTGGTCATATGGCTTGAGGGAAATGACCCTGATTGTGTTGACAAAATAATCGGTGGCACAATGAAGCTTGGTATGAATTTCAAGATCGTTGAAACAACTTAAAGAATTAGAAGGGAGGAAGCCTCGGGTTTCCGAGGTTTTGAATTATGAAAAAAGCTTTGAAGATCGTTTTTAATGTTATCGCATGGGTGGTGCTTATCTTTGCACTGCTTATAACAATTCTCGTGTTCTCGTCTGATAAGAATAATGGTACGGCAAGTCTGCTGGGATATGTCCCGCTCACAGTTGAATCTGACTCAATGAAGCCAACTTTCAAAAAAGGCGACCTTATTATCTCAAAGGAAATAGACGATATCAATTCTCTGAAAAAGGGCGACGTTATCACTTTCTGGACTCTTATAAAGGGCCAAAAGGTGAAGAATACCCACCGTATAGCAGAGGTACTCAATGATAACGGCTCTGTAGGCTTTATCACACGAGGCGATGCTAATAACGTAGATGATACATACACTGTTTATGCAGGTGATATAATCGGTCAGTGGAACGGTGCGAAAATAGGCGGTTTCGGCAAGGTAATGGATTTTCTCAGAACAAAAACGGGATTTTTCATTTGCATACTTTTGCCCATAGCACTGTTTTTCCTCTTTGAGCTTTATAAGCTTATCGCAACCATAATCGAGATAAAGCGTCCTGCTATCACAGAGAGCGATGAGGAAGAAATAAAAAGACGTGCAGTTGAGGAATACCTTGCACAGCAGAAGAAAAAGGAAGAGGAAGAGGAAGATACACAGCAGAAAAAAAATGACAAATAACTGCTACTTGGGTGATACATTATGAATGGATTTCTGAAATGGTTTTTTGTTTTCATGTCGTCAATGCTTGCAGGGTTTGGGCAGATCTTCAAGGGTCTGTGGAACGGCATAAAACAGATCTTCAATATAAAAAACTACATAAGAATATTCAAGACCTACTCGGCAGACTTCGGTGCGCTGGGCTGGGTGCTTTCTGTGCTTGCATTGATCGTTGTTGCGGCTATCTTTGTGCTTATTATCTTAATGATAGTCCTTGCTGTGAGAAAGTATGTAAGATTCAGACACTCTATCGTCAGCAACGAGGATCTTATCGAAGAGATATCTGACCTACAGCGTCAGGTGGTCAAAATGACTAAGGAAAAAGATGAGATCATGGCAATGAAGGTGGCTCAGCTTGGGGTTTATGATAACACGGCTCTTGCGGAGGGTGAAACAAAGCTTGCAGAGGGCGAGCAAATGCCTGCACAAGGCGAAGCTCAGACCACTGTGGACGGCGTTGTTCAGACAGCAGATTGCCGTTTTTCAAAGCTTATCGAGGTGGACAATTTCTACAAGGCATACGAGCCGCCTGCTTACAATAATGACATCACCCTTAGCGGTATCTGCGAAGCATACAGAAACTTTGCCTGCTCAAGAATGCACCTTTATTATGACATAAAAACTATCCGACTTTTCATTGCAGGCATGGCTTCAACAAAGCTCATTATCCTGCAAGGTATCTCTGGTACAGGTAAAACATCATTGCCGTATTCATTCGGTAAGTTCTTGCAGAAAGATACCACTATTGCTTCTGTTCAGCCGTCATGGCGTGACAGAACTGAGCTTTTTGGCTATTTCAACGAGTTCACGAAGAACTTTAATGAAACAGAAGTCCTCAAAAGAATTTATTCTTCTGAATACAATGACGATGTAAACTTCATACTCCTCGACGAGATGAACATTGCGAGAGTGGAATATTACTTTGCAGAAATGCTCTCGATTCTTGAAATGCCTGATCCTGCCGAGTGGGAGCTTGATCTTGTTCCTAACGTGTGGAGTACCGACCCTGTTCGCCTTGATAAGGGCAAACTGCGTATTCCGCAGAACATTTGGTATATCGGTACTGCCAACAACGACGATTCCACGTTCACTATCTCAGATAAGGTATACGATCGTGCACAGCCTATCAATCTTGACGCAAAGGGAGTTGCCTTTGACGCACCTGACACGCCGCCTATGAATTTAAGCTTTGAACATCTTGACACACTCTTCAAGGAAGCTTTTCAAATGTATCCTGTTTCACAGGACAGTCTGAAAAAGATCCAGCAGCTTGACCTGTGGGTAATTGAAAAGCTGAGAGTGGCTTTTGGTAACCGTATACTTAAACAGATGAACTTGTTTGTTCCTGTATATGTTGCCTGCGGCGGCGAGGAGCTTGACGGTATCGATTATGTGCTTGCCACAAAGATATTCAGAAAATTTGAGTCGCTTAACTTGGCAATGCTAAGAGAAGAGCTGAAAGAACTTTGCACCTATATGCAGAAACTTTTCGGCAGAAACACCATGAAAGAGTCTATAGCATATCTTGAAAGATTGCAAAAACTGTACTAAAATTTGTACTCATAAGTTTTGAGAGGAGGGACGGGCATGAGCGAATACAACGAACAGCGTGCAGCTTTTGACAAAGCTGTAAAGACGTTTGACGGCAATAACAGCTTTGCGGCAGCCCGTGCCTTGCTTCTTTCGGGCGAAAAAACTGTATCTTTTAATCGTAAGATAATCGAGAAGAATATAGATTCGTCCTGGCTCACAGAGATAGAAAAAGCTCTGCCACATCTTGATACGGTAATAAGAAATCCCAGAAACACCATTAAAGAAGTGGAAGAGATCGTGCCTATCGCTATGTCAAGGAAGATAACGGTAGAGTCCATAAAACATCTAGGACAGCACACCGATCTTATTCAGGATATCGACAAAAAGACAGGCAGGATAACTCCGTCAAAGATACTCAACATTCATAAAGAGGAAACTCTCGATACATATGAAAATAGATTTGTAAATACCCTTATCGACAGGCTATACATTTTTATAAATATAAGATACAATAAGCTTGTCCAGACCGCAGAGGCGCAGGAGGCTTATTCTTTTAATTACGATACCGTGGCTGACAGCGGCGACGGCAGAAAGGTCAACATTAGTTTTAAGATAGAAACTGTTGACAGTCTTGTCGGCGGCAGCAATGATACTGACGTTTGGGCAAGGCTCGAAAAGGTCAAGAAGGCTATCGAGGGATACAACGGCTCAGTTCTTTGTACCACTCTTGGCAACGCTTTTATCAGACCGCCTGTTATGAGAACAAACGCTATCACTAAAAATGTGGACCTTATGGCGTGTCTTACCCTTTGGCAGTTTATCGAAAGCTACGATAAGGCAGGCTACGAGGTCAACGTTTCTGATACTGCACAAAGACCTGATGATTCTTATATCGAGGATATATATGGTCTGACCGCAATGAACTATATGCTTTTCCGCTCCTATACCCATGGGGCAGATAAGTCGGAGGAGCTTAAAACCATAAAGAGCAAGACACTCGCACCAAAGGTTGTCAGGCGTTTTGATAAGCAGACGTCTGATAAATATGATGTCATAGTTGGCGAGGGTGAACAAAGTAGTGCAGGTAAGACAGATATGGGTATGACTGCCGAAGAGGCAGGAAACCTTACGGCAGAGCTTGACCGTATAGTTGAGATAGAAAAGCAGTTTCTCAAAGACGAGGAAGACCGTAAGAGGGCTGAGGAGCTTGCGGCTGCAGAAGCTGAAAGAAAGCGTGCCGAGCAGGAGGAACTGGAGCGTCAGCGGCGTGAGGAAGAAGAGCGCATAAGGCTGGAGCATGAGGAAGCTGAACGCAGAAGATTGGAGCTTATCCAAAAACAGCAGGCGGAGCAGGCTGCAAGAGAAAAGGCGGAGCGTGAGGAACGTGAACGCCGTGAAAAAGAGGAAGAGATCAAGCATATCGCAAGACGCAAAAGGCAAATGGAAGAGCGCAAACGCCGTGAAGAGGAGCAGCGTGTCCGTGAGGAAAGAGCTAGGATCCGAGAGGAGAAAAAGCTCGTCCGCAGCAGCCTTGGATCTGCTATGGATCAGCAGATCAGCACGAATGAAGAAGCCGTGTCTTCGAGCTTTGTGTCAGAGTATGAGTCCCCTGAGATCGCTGCAAAAAAGGCGAAAGAAGCACAACAGCAGCGTGAGCAGGAACGTCGTGAACGTGAACGTGCTGAGCGTCTTAAAGCTGAACGTGAAAGCTTTGAAAATAAAAATATCAATGAGATATTTAAAGAATATTCCAAAAATCCATATTACATGGCAAAACGTGGCATAACATATGTTCTGGCTCACGCATTTGGGATCATACCTGTTGTGACGGATAATCCGGACTATATCAGAATGCTCAAAGTCAAGAAGGAAAAAGAACTGGCTGAGGCAGAGAGAAAACGTGCAGAGCGTGAAATCGAGATTATCTATGAAAAATATGCTCCGTATCTGAAATATGATGTAAAGAGGCGTATCAAAAACAGGCAGTTTAAAAAGAGAAAACGTCTTGAGCGAAAGAACAGACCGCCAAGACCATATATTCCGCCACAGCGCACCGCTGAGGAGCAGAAAGCTATCGACACTGAAATGAAACGACTCTATAAGGAGTATCATGTTTCAGCAGTTGGCAGAATGGCAAGGCATTTAAAAGAGAAATATAGAAAACAATAACACGGAGGGAGAGTCGTTATCATCGGCAAGGCGTTGAGGATAGTAAAAATAGCTTTGACAATACTTGGCTCTGCTGTGTTTGCGGCACTGCTGAGTGTGACGGTGTACATAATGGTCTGCGGCTGTATCGGCAAAACAGCAAGCATTTTTGGTTACAGCGTACTGAAGGTCGTGAGCGGAAGTATGGAGCCGTCTATACATGAGGGTGATTATATTTACATCAAAAGGACGGATACTGACAGCTTAAAGGCAGGGGATATCATTTCGTTCTACTCTCAAGATGATAGTATTAAAGGCGAGATAAATACTCACAGGATATCTGAGGTTTTGAGCGACGGCACTTTTGTTACTAAAGGCGATGCTAACAAAATAGAGGACAGCGTGACGGTGCAAAAAGTCAGCGTTATCGGAAAATACTATGGAAAACTCAGATTTTTCAAGTGGCTTGGGTCATTTGCATCGGGAAAAAAGTTGCTTATGCTGTTGGTGATACTGCCGACGGTGTGCATGGCGGTGTATGAGGTAAAAACTATCGCTGAGATAAAAATATATTCCCGTGAGGAAGCCTTGAAAGCGGCTGAGGAAGAAAAGGAAAAGCTTATGCGTGAGGCTGTTGAAAAGGAAGTTCAGCGGCTGAAAATGCAGGAAAACGAGAAAAAGGAGGCGAACAGCTTTGAATCAGGAAAAGATAATGAAAGCTAAAACGATAACGGCTATGGTTATTTGTATTGCGGCACTTGCAGGGCTGTTCGTTTTTATCGGGCTTTATATGGACAAGTCCGAGGAAGTCAGAAAGACTTACATTGCTAAGTATATGGAAAATCTGTCTGCCGCCTCTGAGGAGATAGACACTTATCTTGAAAGCGGCAAGGATCTTCCAACGAGATATAACATGATACTTTCGGATATGGGTGCGGCAAGGTCGCTGGTGTTTCTTATCGACGATTACACTGATGAGCAGAAAGCAATAAACGAACTGCATTACTGCTTTGTGAAGTATCCCGAACAAATGCAGGGCAAGTTTGAGGACGTAAAAAAAGCACTTGACCATATCACCGAAAATCTTGACAAAGGCTATAGGGAAGTCAACGAGATAGTTGATTCGGTTGATAAAATGGGAAATTAATGCAAGGAGGACAATAACGTGAGCAGTAAAGGGCAGCTTAAAAGAGAAATAAAGAAATGCAGACTTACTATTGAGGAGATAGAGCGTAAGAGATCACGTTCACAATCAGCACTGGTTCAGGCAATTCTTTTGCAGGAAGAGCCTAACGAAATGGATGTTGAGTGGTTCAACAAATACACAGGCGAGATAACCGCTTGCAGAAACCACATGATAGAATTGCAAAAAGAGCTTGACTCGATGAAATAATGGAGGTCGCCAAATTGGCTGAGCGTAAAGTGATAGAGAAAGCAGACAGCGAGGAAGAAAAGAAGAAACGCAAACTGCTTATTATAAAAATAATACCAGTTGCAGTGCTGGCATTTATACTTATTGCGGTCAGCTTGGCTTGGTTTACCATTGATAAAGCCCTTGATCTTGATTCATTTGGAATGAAAAGCGTAGATTCGCCATTTGAACTGAAAACAGTAGGCAGTGCCAATGTGCTTAAAGCTGAGATACTTGACAGCAATGACTACTCTAAGGTGTCTGATGGGAGCAACATCACTTCTGACGAGAACAACAAGATCTACTGGCTTCTTGATGAAGAAAGCGGTATGACGAATGGTATTAATCCAGGCAGTCATGGAAAGCTTACTTTTTATGTTATTCCGAAGCAGTCGGGGGATCTGGAGATCAAGTTTAAGTTGGGGATAACGGGATATGCAGAGAAAAAAAACGGCGACAGCGTTTCATATGAAAAGGTAACTGATGAAAATGTTACAAACTTTTTGAATGGACACATCATGTTTTTTGAGAAATATGATGAAAGCACTCACACATATTCCGATTTTCTTAGTGATGAAACATTCACAAGGACGTTTAAAGATTGTAAGGCTGACGTTCCGCAGGAAGTGAACGTATATTGGGTGTGGCCGAACACTCTTGGTCAGATACTGATGAAAAGCACAGATGAAAATCTGACAGAGAAAAATGTGCTGTTTGGTGATAACAGTGAAGAGCGTTTGAATTTTGCAAAATATATAAATGGTAATATAAGTTTGTTCTTGTCAGGTGATGCTGATAAAGAACAAAATAAAAAGGTTATTGAGAATATACTTAATGGTGATAAATACAGCACAGCACAGTTATCGTCATTAAGCTCAATGTATAATGACGCTGACGAAAAGATAGGTACAAAGGTGCAATATATCCTTGTTGAACTAAACGTATAGATAAGAATATTAACTTTGCACGGAGGCAGTTGAAAGTGAAAGCTAACAGAAATCAGAAAATTAATAGAATATGCCACAAGCTTTACAGCAAGTATCGCAAGAATGTTATTTCTTTAGTTACCGCCGCCGTATTGCTTGTCACGAGTATGCCTCTTGCAGACATTTCAGGTGTTGTGTCTAAAATGGTATCAACTGTCACCAATGCTATTACGGCTATGGCGGCAGGAACATATACTGACATTTCTAACGATATCAAAAGTGACGTTTATACTATACAGAATGCAGAAGATTTTAAAAAGCTTCTTAATGCAGACCCTTCTGATTATCAGAATATCACTGTATTGTTTTCAAACAACCAATCTCAGTTTAAGGCTTCTGATTTTACAGGAATAGAAAAAGGACTTGGCAATGAAGAATATCCTTTCAAGGGAACAGTCAAAGCAAATGAGGGTTCAGCTATTAATCTTCCTATTAATTTTGCTCTGTTTGAATATCTTAGTGACAGTGCAAATTTAGATACTATTATTTTTGTTAGACCGGAAGATAAAAATTCAGCTTTGCTTGCTGAGAATGTTATACACGGTGATGTGGCTTCAGCTAATAAGTGGAAAATAAAAGCTGATCCTGTAGATGATTCAGGTGCTACGATTTATAAATCCTTCATGTCTGTTATAGGCAATATGAAAAATGGAGCAAAGGTCGATCTGGACATCGCTCTAAGTAATAATGTCAAGGCGGAAGTATCAGGCGGTGATAATGCCGGTCTTGCCTGCGGCACTATGGACGAGAACGCAAGCCTTGCTGTAAGTCTGTCAAGCGGTTTGCTTGACGTTTCAGGCAAGTCGAACGCAGGTGTATTTGTCGGGAAAATGAGTGCTGGTGCAACACTGAACATCGACAAGTGCAACACCTTGACGGATGTAAATATATCAGCGAACAACGCAGGCGGACTTGTGGGCAGTGCAGAGAATGCAGAAATAAATGTTGGCGAAGGTGTCACCATTACCATGACCGGAAGCGTTACAGGCTCTGTAACTGCGGGCGGTCTTTTCGGCTCTTATACATACAGTAAAGCCAACGAAAAGACATTTGATATTTCAAAATTCAGTGGCATGAAAATGGCACTTGCTTGTTCATCAGGAGATACCGCTGACAGTGCGGCTGTTGGTTCTGTTTTCGGAGTGCTGACAAACAGCACAGATAGTGTAAAAATTAGTATCACGGGCACCGCTAATGATATTATTACTTCAAACTTCAATGGCACTGTCACGGCAGGTTTTTATGGTGGTATTGTCGGAAGATATTCTGCCAATGCTCTTAGCTCTGAACTTGAAATCAGTGATGTTACTGTAGATGTGACCGGTTCATGCAATTCTATTGATTTTGGCGGGCTTATCGGTAAGATAGGTGATAACAGCAAGGCTTATGTAAGCGTCAGGAATACCACTATAAGTATCAAAAATTCCACATCATCACAAAATAATTATGGCGGACTTG
>ENA-UEQR01001834-UEQR01001834.1-human-gut-metagenome-genome-assembly--contig:-NODE-1834-length-11443-cov-6.308112_pt1 | contig 11443 bp, 10 predicted proteins | sample MGYA00242944_ERZ507941 | MGnify/ENA primary metagenome ERZ507941 (study PRJEB26167, sample SAMN06115398) | human gut metagenome | host: Homo sapiens | place: China:Chongqing | collected 2016-06-23...
TGTGTGTCTTTCATCACGTGGCATAATAAATAATCCTCCATAAAAGTATAATAATTAAACATACATATAAAAATATAAACATTGACGCGAAATAAGTCAATGATATATTTGACATAAATAATCGTTAAGACCTTTTAGTAGGTGATAATTTCTTCATACAGCGGATATCATCTCCAAAGAGTCTTAAAATTGAATAGGCACTTACAAGTCTTGAGAAAATTCTCTGTGAGTACCTTGTCTCAATATCAGGCATCTCAAGGTTAGAAGATATAATAATACTCTTTCTTCTAAGAAGCCTTTCATTAATAGTATTGAACAGATTAGAAAAATTATAATCTGAAGCTTTCTCTGTCCCAAGGTCGTCAATAATAAGCAGGTCACATTCAACAAAAAATGAAGTATCAAACTTGGAACTTCCAAATTCCTTAAAATCATCGCTCTTGAAAGAATCAAAGAACTCACCGGCAGTAAGATAAATAATACTGTGGCAGGAGTCCATAAGTGCCCTTGCAATACAGTTAGAAAGAAAAGTCTTACCAACACCTGTCTGTCCGATAAACAAAAGATTAGAAAATGTATTATCAAAGTTATCAACGAAATCGTGACATACTTTGAGAACCTTCTGCATATTAATATAAGGTGTGAGCCCTGTTGCAGGATCAACATCAGTGTTGTTGTACCAGCTAAGAGAAAATGTATCAAAATTCTCATCAGCAGTTATATTCTTGAGATTAGAGTCCTTATATATAAGGTCAATAGCCTTCTTATTAAAACATATGCAGCGCTTACCGTCGACATAACCGGAATCCTTGCAGTAAGGACATGTAAATATATCATCAAGATAATCAGCAGGCTTGCCTATTGAAGCCAGGGCAGCCACTTTTCGTTCGTTAAGTGACTTAAGGCTGGAAGCCAGTTCATCAGTATCCGTGTCCGATGAATCGGCTTCTATACGCGCTCTGGCAGTTTTCATGGACAGGTCAATAATCTCAGAATCAATATCGGCAATATCAGGACACAGGGCAGTGATCTAATTATAACGGTCACTCTGCATACGCCTGTTGGCAGTTTTAATATCATCATACAGTCTCATGATAGAGGCATATTGTGTATTGGTCAAAGGCATAGTGCCCCTCCTTGTAATATAATTAGTTGTTGTTGCTTAATAAAGAGTTATACCAGTCGTCAGACTTCTTAGGACGCTGCTGATAGTTATTAAAACGGTTGGCATTCTGACGGATAACATTACCGGACTTAGATGCCTTGGCAGCCTTGCCGGCTTCGAACTGTTCATCAGCCTTTCGGACATCCTCAGAATTCCTGATGTTGGATGTATGCCACTTGGTAAGTATTGAGTCGGCATATTCAAAGCTTGGCTGATGCGTAGCTTTCATTGTTCTGTTGCATGCTTCGATAATCATATCGGTTTCAAAGCAGAATACATCAGTCCACTTGGAAATGAGCTGCTTCTCAACCTGACCTGGTTCTCTGTTGTTAAGACCAAATGCTTTCATGACACCGTATACAGCTTCATTATGGTTGGATACTTCGTCTTTGGCAGCTTCAACAGTATTGATACCCTCGTCAGCCCATGAGAGAGCAATCTTTTCTATGTATCTTATAGAAGTCTTGCCCTTGGATACACAGTATTCAATAAGATATTCTATAAGGTCAGCAGGAAAATGCAGTGTGTCATAGAAGTACACAATAGCATTAACCTCAGGCTGTGAAAGCGTCTTGCCAAGGTATGTCTGTATTACAAAAAGCAGCATAGAAAAATCATCGTTAGAGTTAAGTTCATCCAGCTTTTCAGCAGGAGCAGTTACCTTTGAAGGCTCAACAGTATGTGATGGTGCTTTAATGGCAAAATCCATAGAAACAACATTTGACGATACATCTGAAGCAGAATTACCTGAAGCAGCTTCATCAACGGAAGCTTCATCGGCGAAAGCGGCGGCAGGAACTGCGATATCAGCAGTGTCACTATTAACTTCAGGTACAGCATGTACATTTCTGTCAGGCTCAGGAGAATTATCCTTAAGATCCTTCACGGTAATGCCGCAAAGCTGGTTGTTATCGTCATAAGAAAGGCAGACAAGCCCTGACTTGTCCCAGTATCTTAAAGCACGCATGACATCATTCTCGGTCTGGTTAAAAGTATCAGCAAGAGAAGAAATGCTTAAGCTGCTGTTCTTTCTTGTAAGAAGCCTCAGAAGATAAAGATAGACCTTAACAAAGTCTCCGTTGGCTGATGGTACATATTCGTCTATAAATAAATCAGAAACTGCTGTATAGCCAGAAACAGTCTCTGAATACAAGTTCAGATTATTCATGGTATTAGTCTCCCAAAAAAGTTATGAGCAGATTATACCACTGAAAAAAATAAATGCAAAGCGCGCCCAGTGCGGAAAGGAGAAATGTGGAAAATGTGGAAAATGTGGATAAGTAAAAAATAAACGTAGGAAAAACGCATAGAATCTGGATTCTTAAAATTACCAGAATAAAAAATTATCCACAATCATTCTGAACAATTAAGTAACAGAAAATTGTGGATAATGTGGATAACTTTGTTGAAAAAGTTCAGGCTGGTGGAAAATGTACTATTTAAGCAAGTCTTCACCAATCTGATATACGTCACCGGCACCCATAGTTATTAACAAGTCACCGTTGATACAATTTTTTAATAAATATTTTTCGATGTCCTCAAAATTGTCAATGTATACACATTCCTTACCGAGAGATTTAATCTTCTCGCACAGGTCAGCAGAGCTGATTCCAAGCGTATCAGTTTCTCTTGCAGCGTATATCTTAGCGAGGACAACCTTGTCAGCGTGGCTTAAAGCGTCAGCAAATTCATTGAATAAAAGCTTCGTACGCGAATATGTATGAGGCTGGAAAACTACCCATACATTGTTGTGTGGATAGTGTGCAGCAGAGTTTAAAGTGGCACGGATTTCATCAGGGTGATGGGCATAATCATCAATAACTGTAACTCCGTTAAATGTACCTTTCTTCTCAAATCTTCTGTTAGTACCCTTAAAGTTAGAAAGACCGGCTTTGATATGTTCCATATCAACAGATAGCTTTCTTGCGGCGGCAATGGCAGCGAGAGAATTGTATACATTGTGGAGTCCCGGAACACCAAGAGTAATTGTGTCAGCTTTCTCACCATTGATAAGAAGCGAATAAGTGCATCTTCCAAGTTCGTCATAAGTGATATCAGAAGCACTGTACATGCTCTTTGCAGGGTCAGAACCAAATGTTATGACCTCGCAGTCAGTATCCTGATAGAAATATTCATAATTATCAATGTCAGTATTGATGATAAGAGTTCCGTCAGATGGAAGCTTTTCAGTAAAAAGCTTGAAAGAGTGACGGATATCATCAATATCCTTGAAGAAATCAAGATGGTCTTCCTTGACATTGAGAATAATGTTCATTGTAGGATTAAATGATAAAAAGCTGTTAGTATATTCACATGCTTCTGCTACAAAATACTTGTTACCGCCGACTCTTGTATTGCCACCAATGCTGTTAAGGATACCTCCTACAGAGATAGTAGGATCCATATTGGCAGCAAGCAGAATCTCAGAAACCATTGAAGTAGTAGTTGTCTTTCCATGAGTACCTGCAATGTTAATAGCATTCTTGTAGATAGTCATAATCTGTCCAAGAAGCTCTGCACGGGTAAGCATTGGAAGCCCCGCTTCCTTAGCTGCCTTGAATTCGGGATTATCCGGGTGAATTGCTGCTGTATATACAACAAGATCTATATCATTAGTTATATTACCGGCGCTCTGTGGTACGGATACGATACAGCCGTCCCCGATAAGTTCGTCAGTAAGAGCTGATGAGTGAGCATCAGAGCCTGAAACAGTAAAACCTTCAGATAAAAGAATCTTGGCAAGTCCGCTCATACTTATACCGCCTATGCCAATGAAGTGAATATGGATAGGGTTGTTGAAATCAATCTTGTACATGATATTTTCCTTCCTTGAATTTAGTGTTTAATATATTGTATGTCTTATCGGCTTATTTTTCAAACCTTTCTTATTATATACTATACGATTTAGAAAATGTGCATAAAAATGTGTATAAAAAACTCGAAATTCTTTTTACTTAATGAGAATAGTATGATATAATCAAAATATCTAAAAGCAGTAAAAATTTAACATCAGAGGTGATAGCATGATTAAAAAAGAAATGATTGCAATGCTGTTAGCTGGTGGCCAGGGAAGCAGATTAGGAGTTCTTACTTCTAAGGTGGCAAAGCCGGCAGTAGCATTTGGTGGAAAGTATAGAATAATTGACTTTCCTCTCAGTAACTGTATTAACTCAGGAATAGATACAGTGGGAGTATTAACACAGTATCAGCCACTTCGTCTTAACACGCATATAGGAATTGGTATTCCTTGGGATCTTGACCGTAATGTAGGAGGCGTATCAGTTCTTCCACCTTATGAGAAGAGTCAGAATAGTGAATGGTATACAGGAACAGCTAATGCCATTTACCAGAATCTTGAGTATATGGAGCAGTATCATCCTGAATATGTACTTATTCTTTCAGGTGACCATATATACAAGATGGATTACAAGATAATGCTTGATTATCACAAGGCTAATAATGCAGATATTACAATTGCTGCAATGCCTGTACCTATAGAAGAAGCAAGCAGATTCGGTGTAGTTGTAACGGATAATGATAATAAGATTACGGAATTCGAAGAAAAGCCGGAACATCCAAAGAGCAATCTTGCATCAATGGGTATATACATATTCAGCTGGAAGGTTCTTAAGGACGCACTTATCAAGCTTAAGGATCAGCAGGAATGTGACTTCGGAAAACACGTGATTCCATACTGCTTTAATAACAATAAGAGAATATTTGCTTATGAGTATAATGGATACTGGAAAGATGTAGGAACATTAAGTTCATATTGGGAAGCTAATATGGAACTTATAGATATTATTCCTATATTTAATCTTTATGAGGAATTCTGGAAGATATACACCAAGACAGATACAATCCCACCACAGTATATTGCTAAAGATGCCTATATAGAGAAGAGTATCATAGGTGATGGAACTGAAGTATACGGAAGAGTATTTAATTCTGTAATAGGTTCGGGAGTTGTTATTGAAGAAGGCTGTGTAATCCGAGACTCAATTATTATGAATAATTCACACATCGGAAAGAACACAACAATAACCAAGTCAATAATCGCAGAAGATGTAACGATTGGAGAGAATGTTGAACTTGGAGTTGGTGAAGAAGCAGAGAATGTTAAGTTCCCTAAGATATATAATTCTGGACTTGTTACCGTCGGTGAGTGGTCTGTTATTCCAGACAATGTTAAGGTTGGAAAGAATACAGCTATATCAGGAGAGACAACATTACAGGATTACCCTAATGGTGAGTTACCAGGCGGAGGCATAATAATTAAGGCAGGTGATAATTAATGAAAGCAATAGGTATTATATTAGCTGGCGGAAATAACAGAATGATGCGTGAACTTTCTAATAAGAGAGCCATTGCAGCCATGCCGATTGCCGGAAGTTATCGCGCCATAGATTTTGCATTGAGCAATATGACTAATTCAAGAATCCAGAAGGTTGCTGTCATTACACAGTATAACGCAAGATCGCTTAATGAACATTTAAGTTCATCTAAGTGGTGGGATTTTGGAAGAAAGCAGGGAGGATTATTCGTATTCACTCCTACAATTACAGCAGAGAGCAGTAACTGGTATCGTGGAACAGCAGATTCATTATATCAGAATATGCAGTTCTTAAAGCAGAGCCATGAGCCATATGTAGTTATTGCATCAGGCGATGGTGTATATAAGCTCGATTATAATAAAGTGCTTCAGTATCATATTGAGAAGAAGGCTGATATTACAGTAGTTGTTAAGAATTTAGAAGATCGTTCTGAGATAGGACGTTATGGTGTAGTTGCCATGACGGAGGAAGGAAGAATCACAGATATAGATGAGAAGCCATTAGAGACTAACCTCTCTACAGTTTCAACAGGAATATATGTAATAAGAAGAAGACTTCTTATTGAACTTCTTGAAAAGGCTGCTGAAGAAGACAGACATGAGTTTGTAAGAGATATTCTTGTAAGATATAAGAATATCAAGAAGATATATGGCTATAAGCTTGATACATATTGGAGCAATATATCTACAGTAGATTCATATTATAGGACTAACATGGATTTCCTTAAGAAGGATGTAAGAGATTACTTTTTCAAGCAGTATCCGGATGTATATTCTAAGGTTGAGGATTTACCACCTGCTAAGTATAACTTCGGAGCTAATGTAAGGAACAGCCTTGTTTCAAGTGGATGTATAGTAAACGGAACTGTTGAAGATTCAGTGTTATTTAAGAAGATATATGTTGGTAATAACAGTGTAATTAAGAACTCAATTATTCTTAACAACGTATATATTGGAGACAATGCATATATTGAGAACTGTATTGTTGAAAGCAATAGTACAATCAAAGCTAATTCAAGGTATGTCGGGGAGAATGGTACAAGGATTGTTGTGGAGGACAGCCCTTTGTATTATTAAGAATAAAAGTTGCAACAGAAGGTTTTCAGACTAAAGTATAACAAGAACCGCATAGGTTCAAGAAGGGGTGCGTTATGAATATAACAGATGTAAGGGTAAGAAAGATTGCTAAAGAGGGCAAGATGAGAGCAGTTGTGTCAATCACAATAGATGATGAGTTCGTGGTACATGATATTAAGGTGATTGAGGGAGAGAAGGGCTTGTTCATTGCAATGCCAAGCAGAAAATCATCAGACGGAGAGTATCGTGACATTGCTCATCCTATCAACACTCAGACAAGAGATAAACTGCAGAAGCTTGTTCTTGAGGCCTATGATAAGGCGGAGGATGTAGAGGAGTAACAATTTAACACATTTAAAAGGTCTGACTTTGACAGATGCGTTAGCGCATTTTCAGAGTCAGACCTTTTTTATGCAATATAACCTTTTGCTTCCCTGAATTTGACAGGGGAAATACCTTTTGTTTTCTTGAAAACATCCCCAAAATAATTACCGGATTCATATCCACATAATGAAGCAACATCTGACATTGGAAGATTGGTTTCAAGCAATAATCTTTCAGCATGGCTAATCCTTATTCTATTCAGAAAATCTTTGAATGTCATTTCGGTTTCATCTTTAAAAAGCTTGGACAGATAAGAAGGATTCAGATGTAAATGTTCAGCCAAAGCGGTCAAAGAAATATTGGAGGAAAAGTTCTGTTCTATGTAATCAATGGCATTCTGAATAATTGTATTCTCTGTTTGTAATGAGTTCCTGACATTTAATGACGCTGTTATATCAAAACCAGAACGGATTATACACAGAATAATTCCCTGAATTGAATGCCTTATAGTTAATGAAGATATAGAACTGTGTTTTTTAGATTCTAAAAGAACAGTATCAAAATAATAATTAATCAGGTTAGATGCTGACAGATTAAAAGTAAAGAAATGACAGCAGTATTTATTATAAAAAGTTAAGTCGGGGAAACCTGATATAATTGGTGCTACATAGTCGTCTCCTAATTCAATTACAATCCGCTCATTATCTGTATTAGAATATATGGTTTTATGAGAAATATCACATGGAATCAGGAAAATGGTTCCTTCGTTTATTTCATATAAAGCATCTCTTATTAAAATGCTACAGCTTCCTTTGGTAAGGTAAAATAATTCCCAGAAAGAGTGTGTATGAGAAGATGACATTGAATTTTCTGGAGTGCGATATAATTTTGAAATGTTAAAATAATTTGAATTCATACATTCTCCTGAAGTTATATTTAAAGATATATTAACACAGATAAATGGAAAAATAAATGGATTAAAAAACGGAAAATTTTAGAGCAAAATAAGTGCAATATATACATTTTGCACAAAAAACATGTTGAAATATTGCTGTAATTAACAAATGGTTAAAAAATCAAGCCAAAATTATATGTAAAAACAACTCAAGAAACAAAAAAAGCGGTAGCAAAACACATTACATAAATGTATTATGGTAACAAAAGCGGAAAACTACCGCGAAAGACACTATCGTGTGCAAATATATTTAAGGAGGATAATTATGAAGTTTATGAAAAAGCGTAAGATCAGAAGAATTGCATCATTATTCATGGCGGTTCTTATGGTTGCAGCTCTCATGCCAGGCAGTATTACTAATACTAAAGCCGATGATAAGACCGCTGAATCAGGGGTCGTAGTAGACGCTGGTACATGGGAGAATAACGAAAGAACAACAACCTGGGATTTTTCAAAATACTCAGGAAGCAGTTCACTTACTTTAGCAGAAGGTGATGAGGTTGGCAGAATAAAGGTTGCTGCCGGTACAGCATATGTTAAGACTAAAGGAGCAGGATTATCAGCTCAGAAAACAAAGGATGCTGTTATTGCTGTTCCTGTTGACCCAACAGCAACATCAGCTACACTTACACTTGAGTTTTCTAGTAACAACAATAACAGATATGTTTATGTTGGCGATAAGAGCGGAGAGAATGCAATCATCTGTCTGAATACAGCAGGTAGAGAGGAACTTCCTAATGCTGTTAATATCAATGCTGATAAAGTAGCTACAGTAACAGTTTCATCAGCAGCTTTTGAGGATGGTTATATTTTACTTACACCAGATACACTTGCAAGCGGTGATTCAGGTGAGATGAAGATTAAGAATTTAACTTTAGTAGAATCAAAAGATAACGGAGACAGAACATGGAACTTCAGAAAAGGTTCTGAATTAATGGGTTCTAACGGAAAGATCATTCAGGAAACAAGAACCTGGGATGAAAAGGAAGGCGTCACAAAGAGCATGCGTACCAAGGAAGAAGCGAACGATTACCGCTACTTCCCGGAACCTGACCTTGCACCTTTCACAGTTTCTGAAGAATACATTGAAGACATCCGCAAAACTCTTCCAGAACTTCCGGATGAAAGACGCGAACGTTACATCGCAAACTTCGGCCTGTCCTCTACGGATGCCCAGTATATGACAAACGACAAGGATACCTCCGATTACTTTGAAAAGGTGGTCGCAGCAGGCGCAGATCCCAAGGCTTCCGTAAACTGGATCATGGGCGAATTTGCAAGCCAGCTTTCCAATGCAGGCATAGAAATTGCCAAAGCCCCGGTTACACCGGAAAATCTCGCCAAACTTCTGGCTCTGATTGCTAAGGGAACCATTTCCGGAAAAATTGCCAAGAAAGTTTTTGCTGAAATGTGGAAAGACGGAGCAGATCCGGAAGAAATCGTCAAGGCACAGGGCCTTGTACAGATCAGCGATACAGGCGCACTCAAGGAACTGGTTGTAAAAGTCATTGCCAATAATCCAAAGGCAGTAGAAGACTTCAAAGCCGGAAAGAAGAAAGCTGTCGGTGCTCTGGTCGGACAGATCATGAAAGAAACAAAGGGCAAGGCAAATCCAAAAGTAATCAATGAGTTGCTGAATGACGAACTTAAAAAGTTATGATAGATGATAGAAAAAGCGAGAATGTTGAGCCTAATCAGGAAGAACCGAAAGTGATGTCTGATCAGGAAAGAGACAATTTTCATGGGCTGACATTAAATGAAGATGGGAGACGGGATGATCCCGAGGAGGATACGGAAATCCGTATTCACTTTGTGGATATAAAGAAGATTCCTTTATGGAAGACAATCCTTTTTGGTGCCGCCTTTGTCATTTTTGTTGCCATTGCTCTCGTGATGGCATGGTTCTTTATGCTCGGCGGCGCAGCTGTCTTTGCTTTAGGTCTTATTATTTATTTGCTGAAAAAGTACATATGCTGATAAAAAGCTGCCTGCAGGCGGGCAGCTTTTTAGGATAAAAGGGTACGGTTTTGAGGATTCGTCAAATATATTCAAACATTTAGAAAATAAAATAAACCATCTATATTGAAAAAATCAGATATGCATGTTATAATACTTCCAGAACGTCAAAAGTATTTTATTTAGAATTATTCTAGTAATTATATGATCAAGGAGGAATTGTACTATGTCTTTAAATGGAAAGAAGATTAGCGAATTCAAGCTTCAGGCTTATCAGAATGAAGATTTCATCGAAGTAACCGATAAGGATCTGCTCGGCAAATGGAGCGTCCTGTTTTTCTACCCGGCAGACTTCACATTTGTATGCCCGACCGAACTGGAAGACCTGGAAAACAAATATGCTGATTTCAAGAAGATCGGCTGCGAAATCTATTCTGTTTCCTGCGATACCCATTTCGTCCACAAAGCTTGGCATGAATCTTCTGACAGAATCGGCAAGGTTGAATATCCGATGATCGGCGATCCGACCGGCAAGCTTGCTAAGGATCTTGATGTATACATCGAAGATGCTGGCCAGGCAGAAAGAGGAACCTTCGTCATCAACCCGGACGGAGAAGTTGTACTCTATGAAGTAAGCGCAGGCAACATCGGACGTAATGCTGATGAACTGCTCCGCAAGGTTGAAGCTGCTCAGTTCGTTTACGAACACGGCGATGAAGTTTGCCCGGCAAAATGGCATCCAGGTGAAGAAACCCTGAAACCATCCTTTGACTTAGTCGGCAAATTATAATAAAACGGAGGCATCATGGAAAAATTTTATGATGCCATAGTAGTAGGCGGGGGGCCAGCTGGGCTCTCCGCCGCTATTTATATGGCGAGAGCGCGTTTCAGAGTCCTTGTAATAGAAAAGGAAAAAGTTGGCGGGCAGATTACAATTACCGCAGAAGTTGTCAACTATCCGGGGATATTCTCCACGAATGGCGAAAAACTTACTGCTGAAATGGCTCGTCAGGCAAGAGCATTCGGAGCAGAGTTCCTGAATGCAGAAGTGACCGGAATGGATGTAGATGATGATTACAAAGTCGTTCATACCTCCAACGGTGATTTTAAAACACTGGGAATCATCTTTGCCGGCGGCGCACATCCGCGTCTTGCCGGTTTCAAGGGAGAAAATGATTTCCGCGGCCATGGCGTGGCATACTGTGCAACCTGCGATGGCGAATTCTTTACAGGAAAGACCATTTTCGTTGTAGGCGGCGGTTATGCGGCTGTCGAAGAAGGGCTGTTCCTTACAAAGTATGCCAAGAATCTGATTGTTGTCGTAAGAGGAAATGATTTCAGTATAGAATCTGCAGCTGTGGAAGAGCTGAAAGATAATAAGAATACGAAGATCCTTTACCATACACAGATTGAGGAAGTAAAGGGCGATAGTGCTATCCGCAAGGTTGTCCTTAAAGACAGACAGACCGGAGAAGAAACAGTATATGAAGCGGATCCCAGTGATTTCTATGGTGTATTCGTATTTGTAGGATATGCTCCTGAGAATGCCCTTCTCAAAGGGAAAATCGATCTCGATGAAAAGGGATACGTTATTACCGACCGTGACCAGAAAACAAATGTTGACGGCGTTTAC
>ENA-UEQR01001835-UEQR01001835.1-human-gut-metagenome-genome-assembly--contig:-NODE-1835-length-11435-cov-6.387392_pt1 | contig 11435 bp, 10 predicted proteins | sample MGYA00242944_ERZ507941 | MGnify/ENA primary metagenome ERZ507941 (study PRJEB26167, sample SAMN06115398) | human gut metagenome | host: Homo sapiens | place: China:Chongqing | collected 2016-06-23...
GCCAGTGGGGCAATCTGTATGACATTCAGCTCCATGTATTCCTTCAGCTTGGCGGCCGGAATCATGTCCTGCAAGGCGTCGTATAGAGGCTGAAGATAAGGATCTACCTTTTCTTTCATATCTCCGGGCAGGAATCCCAGGTTTTCACCGGCCTCGACAGCCGGACGGCTTAACACGATCCGTTTCACTTCACGATTACGCAAAGCCCTTACAGCCAGGGCGATCGCTGTATAGGTTTTACCCGAACCGGCAGGACCGGTAGCGAACAATAAATCATTGGTTCTGGCCAGTTCTACCAGTTTACGCTGATTGGAGGTACGGGCACGGATCGCTTTACCGGCATTCCCGTATAAAATCACCGATTCGGTATCTTCCGGATCGGCGACAACATGATCTTCCAGGATGATCCGTTTCAGATTCGCTACCGTGAGCATATTATAACGGTGGTAGTGCTCGAGTAAAGCAATGATTTTAGTATTTAAAATTTCTATATCGTTGATTTCTCCCTGGATAATAATTTCATCTCCCCGGGCTGTGATCTTCAGTTTGGGAAAATACTCTTTTAATAGATTGAATTTTGAATTGTTAACTCCGTAGAAATCAATGGGATCTATATTCCCTATACTTATTCTTTTCTCAATCATGCAATCTTCAATAAATATAACAAAGGTACTACCTTTTTTATGATATGTGAGGGCAGATACCGATTTTTTTTAATCACAAAAATACGTTATTTTTGCAGCCACGAATTGGTGAGAAATGCATGAGGCTGTCGGGTAAGCTGTCCCGGAAGGAGGTAGAGATAACCTCTTTGACTAGTTATTTATGGAAGATCTGGAAAAGAAAAAAGAGGCTTTTGCCGAATTACTGGAAGTGATCGCAACACTTCGCGTCGAGTGTCCCTGGGATAGAAAACAGACGATGGAATCGTTGAGGGCTTTGTCGATCGAAGAGGTGTATGAACTGGGAGATGCTATTCTGACAGGAGACATGGCCGAAGTGAAGAAAGAATTGGGGGATTTGTTGATGCATATCGTATTTTATGCCCAGATAGGCAGTGAAAAAGGAGCTTTCGACATCACCGATGTGCTGAATAGTATCTGTGAGAAATTGAAATACCGGCATCCTCATATTTATGGCGGGGTGAAAGTGGATAGTGCTGAAGAGGTATTGCAAAATTGGGAGCAGTTGAAATTGAAGGAAAAAGGGCGGAAACACCGGGTATTGGAAGGGGTTCCCGTGTCATTGCCGGCTTTGGTAAAGGCTTATCGTATACAGGACAAAGCGCGGGGAGCCGGGTTCGACTGGAAACAAAAGGAGGAGGTATGGACCAAAGTAAAAGAGGAACTGCAAGAGTTCGAGACAGAAATAGCGAAAGCCGACCAGGAAAAGATGGAGCAGGAATTCGGGGATTTTTTGTTTTCGATTATCAATGTAGCCCGCTTATACGGTATTAATCCCGAGAATGCATTGGAAAAGACAAACCGGAAATTTATCCGCCGTTTCGGTTATGTGGAAGATAAAGCGAAAGAGACAGGGAAAAATTTATCGGATATGAGCCTGGAAGAGATGGAGGTTTATTGGCAGGAAGCAAAAGGGAGAGAACAGAAATAGGGGGTAAAAGATGGATTTGACAGGGAAATGGAGATATATCGAGAATTACGGCTACGGTGTCGCTGAAGGTGAGCTTTACCTGAAACAGAAAGGACAAATGCTGGCCGGCAGGATTGTGTTTACGGATAAAGTCGAAGGAGAGAGTTCTTATATGATACAGGAATTTTTAAAAGGAGAACTGGAAGGACGTAAAGTGCGGCTGGAAGCCGTCGAGTTCGACATCATTCATTCGGAGTTTCCGATTACCTATCAGCTGGATCATTGGTTCGGGTTATTGGTCGATGATAATACGATTAAAGGAGTAAGTAAAGACGGACAAGGGGTGGAAGGATATTTTGAGTTTGAAAAAGTAGCTACTAGTTTGCCCATGGAAATTTGAAATGCCTGTCATACCGGTATACAAAATTCAGGAAAGTTGACGAAAGTCAGCTTTTTTTTTATTCTTTTCTTTTAAATTGCCCATGCTATTAATCTAAAACCAGTTATTATGTCAAAAATTAAAAAACATCCGGTGTTGGAAGTCCCGGTAAGGGATAAAGTCATCTTTAAATATAACGGGCAGGAGGTAGAAGGAGAGAAGGGATATACGATAGCTGCGGCATTGCATCGGGCAGGCTTTCCGGTGCATAGTCATAGTCTGGACGGGCGGGAACGTTCGCTGGAATGCGGTATCGGTAAATGTGGGGCTTGTGAAATGTTGGTGGATGGAAAAATCCGGCGGATTTGTATTACGAAAGTGGATGGAGTGAAGGAAGTGCGGGAAGTGACCGAAGATTTTATGGCCAGAAAGGTAAAACAACCGGTAGCCGATAAAAAGAAAATTTTGCGTACGACGGTGGTGATTATCGGGGCTGGACCTGCAGGACTTGCTGTTCGGGAAGAATTCAATAAATATGGTGTAGATAATATCGTCATCGATAATAACGATAAGACAGGAGGACAATTTACTATGCAAACCCATCAGTTTTTCTTTTTCGAAAAAGAAAAACGTTTTGGTGGGATGCGTGGATTCGATATAGCCAGGACATTGGCCGGAGAAAATACCGACGGTATTTATCTGAATTCTACGGTTTGGGATTTGCTCGAAGGGAAAAGGGTGGCCGTGAAAAATATACAGACCGAGGAGATATTTTTTGTTGATGCGGATTACCTGGTTGTTGCAACAGGTGCCGTGCCGTTTATGCCGGCTTTCGAGAACGATGACCTGCCGGGGGTATATACTGCCGCTGTCGTGCAGAAAATGATGAACAGCGAGTTGACCTTATTGGGTAAAAACGTCCTGACGATCGGTGCCGGTAATATCGGTTACCTGACCTCTTACCAGCTGATGCAGGCCGGAGTGCGTGTCAAGGCTATTCTGGAAGCGATGCCCCGGGAAGGGGGATTCCCGGTTCAGGCCAACCGGGTTAGGCGTTTGGCTATTCCGATTCTGACTTCGCATATGCTGTTGAAGGCAATCCCGAATAAAGAACATAATGGTATCGTCGGTGCGGTGATCGCCCGGTGTGAAAACTTCCGTCCGGTTCCGGGTACGGAAAAGGTGATCGAAGGAATCGATGTTATCAATATTTGTACCGGATTGATCCCGGATAATCAGTTGCTCACCAAAGGAAAAGAGGTGTTCGGCGGACGTTGTTTTGCTGCCGGGGATGCGATCCGGATCGGTGAAGGGACCAGTGCGGTACTGAAAGGACGGCATACGGCGATGCAGATTATGATGGAACTAGGTGTACGGCTGGATTATGACGATTACCTTTTGTTGTCCAAAGAATACATCGATTCGCAGCAACATCCGGTGAAAGTATTGGAAGAACCCCGTTTGCCGGAAGAATCCAGACGGCTGGCCCGGGGATTCGTACAGGCGGATTGCCTGTATGGCTTTGCTTGTAACCCGTGTTCCTTTGCCTGTCCGCATGGTGCGATTACCAAAACTTCGACTTCCACGGTGCCGGTAATCGATTACGATAAGTGTATCGGTTGTATGGAATGCGTTTATCAGTGCCCCGGACTGGCTATTTTCGGTTATGATCTACGGAAAGACAATCTTTTCTTACCGATTGAATATGAAGCATATGAAGGGGCGGAAGTCTATCTGGTGAACAATAACGGGGAGATACTGGGAGAAGGAAAGATCGAAAAGATTCTGCATAAACCGAATAAAACGAATGTAGCCCGGGTAAAATCCCTGACAATACAAGGGGATGCCCTGACGCGGGTCAGGGGATTCGTTGTGAAAGACAATTACCCGGAACCTTTGCAGCCGAAACCTTTGTTGGAAGATACAGCAGGGCCCACCTATATTTGCCATTGTGATGATGTAAAACTGGAAGAAGTATTGCAAGTGATCGGGGACCGGACCTTTATTTCGATAGATGAAATCAAACATACGACCCACCTGGGCATGGGGCCCTGCCGTGGTAAACGGTGTATTCCCCGTTTGCGGACAGCGCTTCGCAGCAGAGGAATCGAATTGGTCGGAGATGCCACTCCCCGGGCTCCGTTGTCGAATCAATTGACCTTGGGTGAGATCGCACCTGCTAAAAAAGGAGATACTTATCTGGTAGCCAATCGGGATACCTTCAAGAAGATAGAAGTCAGTGCTTTGATTGCCGGAGGAGGTATTGCCGGAAGCTCGTTGTTCCGTTATATGGCAGAGGCAGGTATGAATCCGATATTGGTGAATGCCGACCGGGGATCGTCGTGGAGAAATATCGGCGGCGGACGTACGGCCTTCTCTTTACCCGAACTGGCAGAAATAGCGGCTCAGAATCATCATATTTTTAAAGAATTACAATATCTGTCCAATATCGATTACAAACCTATCCGGTACATCAGTTTTGCGCACGATGAGGAGACTTATAAAGCACTGGAAGCCAGCAAAGCCTGGTCGAAAGCGGAAATGATCGCTCCGAAGCAGTTCCGGGAAGAGATTTCTCCATATTTTAATGCTAATCCTAAAAAATATATTTCGGCCTTGGTATCGGAGGATTGCTGGCAGGCGACTCCCGGAAAAGTAGTAGACCTGGTACGTAATCTGGGAATAGCTGCCGGAGGGACGGTCATGGAGGATTGCCGGGTGCTCGAAGCTTGCCGGGAGGGGAAATATACCAGTGTTTTGGTACAGACCCACGATAAAAAATATGTGGAGTATCGTACCGAACATTTTGTAAATGCTTTGGGGAGCGGAGCCGGTAAATTGTGCGATAGTATGGGAATAGATGCCGGATTGTATCCTGTACGCCATCAGGCTTTCATTACCCGCCGTTTACCGATGTTAGGTAAACATGGGACGAATCTGGATATGTTGATAGACCGGCAGGATTACAAAGGTTTTTCTGCGGTTTATGGTCAACAGATTGCCTATACCGGCCAGATTATCGGTTGTGCTTCGCCGAAACTCGACGCTATGCGTATCGATAAGAATCTGAAAGTAAATACAAAAGCTTTTTTGGAAATCGTCAGCGAGATGTTCTCCGAATGGATTCCCGATTTGGCCGGCGTAGGAATACAAGCGGTATGGGCCGGATATTACACCGAACCCCGTTATATTGTCGATCCTGAATTGGGACTGTTCGTCGGAATGCGTGGACACGGATTCATGCTTTCGCAGTATATTGCCCGGATGTATGTCGACAAATTGCTGGGACGTCCTGTTCCGGAATATTTTGAAAAATTGAAACTGAACGGGCCCGGATTATCCGAAAAGGCGTTTAAATAAAAAGTTTGTAAGGTCTGTAAAGTTCATAAACCCTGCGGGCGCTTTTTTATGGTCACTGCAACGGCCGATCAGGCCTGAGCCTTCTCCGGAAAGGTGCCTGTAGGGATTTTCTGTTTGTCACTCCTCTCGCTCGGTTTGTGTTACCGTCGGTTTTTTTTTTTACGTATGTTCTGCTCGTATATACGGTAAATATATCGGAGAGCTGCGGATTAACATTCCGGGGATTTAAATTATTCTGAGTTTTATTCTTTATATTTGCCGCAGGTAGCAGGAGTAAAACGTTCAATTAATTTAGCCATGGTTGAAATAGGAAGATTTAATACTTTGACGGTAGTTAAAATCGTCGATTTTGGAGTTTATTTGGATGGGGGAGAACGCGGTGAGATCCTCATGCCGAAAGAATATGTCCCGGCCAATTGTTTCCCGGACGATGAAGTGAAGGCTTTTGTTTATTTCGATTCGGAGGACCGGATTGTTGCAACGACGGAACATCCCCATGTAATGGTCGGCGAATTTGCATTCCTGAAAGTGGTAGCTCTTAGTCCTGTCGGGGCTTTTCTGGATTGGGGATTGCGGAAGGACCTGCTGGTGCCTTTCCGGGAGCAGCGCGATCCGATGATAGAAGGGAAATCCTATTTGGTGTATGCTTATCTGGATAAAGCGTCCGACCGGATTGTCGCTTCGACGAAGATCGATAAGTACCTGGATCAGGTATTCCCGGAATACGAACCCCACGAGGAAGTAGAAGTGTTGATCGCCCGGAAGTCGGATCTGGGATACAATGTGCTTGTGAATAATATGCATTGAGGATTGATCTATAATAATGAAATTTTTCAGCCGCTGAAGATCGGCCAAAAAATGAAAGGATATATTAAGGAAGTGCGGGAAGACGAAAAAATCGATGTAACCTTGCAGCTGCCCGGATATGCGAAAATAGAAGGTTTGGCCGGTATGGTGCTTGAAAAATTGAAAGATTACGGTGGCATTCTGGACCTCTCGGATAAAAGTGAGCCGGAGGAAATCTACAAGGTCTTCGGATGTAGTAAGAAAAATTATAAAAAGGCTTTGGGGACTTTACTGAAACAAAGACTGATCGAGATCGGTGATTCCGAAGTCCGGCTGAAAACAGAAGATTAAATTCGAAGCTTATACGGACATTGTTTTGGGGTATGGCCGGAATGATAGTTTGGGGGGATGCCGTATCTCCCGGCCAGAGGAAAAGGAGGAGCTGTGCTGGTGAAATGTAAATTGAAAAATGATTTTTAATGGGAACCGAATTGAATGCTAAACCACATTATTTAATTCTGGATGGTTTAAGAGGTATTGCTGCTATTCTGGTTGTATTTTTTCATTTGTTCGAAGCTCATTCGTCCGGCCACCTGGATCAGGTGATCAATCATGGTTATTTGGCCGTTGATTTTTTCTTTGTGCTTTCGGGGTTTGTGGTCGGTTATGCTTACGACGATCGTTGGAATAAGATGACTATCGGTGCCTTTTTTAAGCGTCGTCTGATCCGGTTGCAGCCGATGGTGGTGATGGGGATGTTTATCGGAGCTGTATTTTTCTTTTTCGGGAGCGACGCTATGTTTCCGGAGATCGGCCGGGTTTCGGTTTGGCAGGTGATGTTGTTGTTTGTCATCGGTTCCACCCTGCTTCCTGTTCCACCCTCTATGGATATCCGCGGATGGGGGAAATGCATCCGTTGAACGGACCTGCCTGGTCACTTTTCTTCGAATATATGGCCAATATTCTCTATGCCTTGGTGATCCGGAGGTTTTCGAAGTTTTTGCTGACCTTGCTGGTGATCGTGGCTGGCGGTGCTTTGATACACTATGCCGTGACAAGTCCGAACGGTTGTCTGGCCGGAGGATGGAAACTGGACGGTCCGCAACTGAGGCTCGGGTTTACCCGTCTGATGTATCCGTTTTTCGTCGGGTTGTTATTATCCCGGACCGGTTTCCTGATCCGGACAAAATATGCTTTTGAAAAGTGTAGCGTATTGCTTTTCATCGTTCTGGCTATGCCTCGTTTAGGAGGAGAAAACCATTATTGGTTGAATGGATTGTATGAAGCTCTGTGTGTGATCGTTGTCTTCCCTTGGATCGTAGCGCTCGGAGCAGGCGGAAAGTTATCCGGGAGTCTGTTTTCGAAAGGTTGTGATTTTATGGGAAAGATTTCTTATCCGCTTTATATCGTTCACTATCCGGTTATCTATTTGTATTGGAGTTGGGTTACACCGAGACATTTGCCCTGGACATCGGTATGGCCTTCTACTATTTTGATTGCAGCGTTTTGTGTGATGATGGCTTATGCCTGTCTGAAATTGTATGACGAACCCGTAAGAGCGTGGTTGAAAAAGAAAATGGAAATCTGAACAAAGATTGTCCGAAAGTGGGAAATCTCACTTCGGGACAATCTCTGGAGTGGTTGTTCAGTCGATAAGTTCGACATCTAATGCCGGAGGCAGGTTTTGCTTTCCTTTTTTCTCCGGAAGCTCCTCCTGAATTTCCGGGATGTCTGTATTTTCTTCGGTTGCGACTTCTTGATCTTCCGGTTTGAGCTCGGGCAGATGCTCCAGCTCGTAGTCGAAGGCGGTGATTTCGGGGTAGTCGAGTTTGCCGATGAGGGTCATGATATCCCCGGTGGTATCTTCGGTTGTTTTTTTATCTTCGATCTCTGACGCCGCTTGTTCGGGCGTTTCTGTGAGATTGACCGTTTCTGAGGTTACTTCGACAATCGTAGCTGTTTCTGGCTCACTATTTACCGCAGTTGTATCTTCAGGTACCTCCTCCGTATTGGGGGGGGCAATCGTTCCGGCTTCAGAAGAGGGACCGGGGATAATTTCTTCTATCGGGGGTAAGGGAAGCACTTCCTCTGTACATTCGCAAGCCTTGGCCGGAGTCTTTTCGTAAAGTTCTCCGTGTTCACAACAGAATACCCGCCCCGGGAATTTTTCGATCAGGTCGTATTGGTGGGTAGCTATGATAATCGTTTTACCGGTGTCACAGATTTCTTTTAATAATTCCACCAACTGATAGGAGGTTTCCGGGTCGATGTTACCCGTCGGTTCGTCTGCCAGGATCAGGGGAGGGGCATTCAATAAAGCCCGGGCCAGTACGATACGTTGCTGTTCTCCGCCGGATAGCTGATGGGGCATCTTGGCTTGTTTGTCACTCATACCGACTTTCGTGAGTACGGTTTCAATCCGTTCCCTGATGGCTTTTTTATTTTTCCAGCCGGTAGCTTTCAAGACGAATTCCAGATTTTCATATACATTCCGGTCGATCAATAATTTGAAATCCTGAAAGACAATACCGCATTTCCGGCGTAGCAAGGGGATCTGTGATTTTTTGATTTTTTTTAATTGAAAACCGGCCACTTCAGCTTTCCCATATTCCAATGGCAATTCTGCATATAAAGTTTTCAGGAAGGAACTTTTCCCACTGCCTACTTTACCGATCAAATAGACAAATTCACCGCTTGCGATATCGATATTGACATTTTTGAGTATGGTGTTTTTTTGTTGGCGGATTACTCCCCCCTCCATTTTAATAATACTTTCTGCCATCTTACTGAAATACTAGGTTCAAATTTGAATATGTGTTCTAAGCCCTACTCCGTTTTTAAGTTCTTTAATCCTGCAATAGTCGCTTCCGGATCTTCGGATTTGAATACAAAACTTCCGGCAACTAACGCATCTGCCCCGGCAGTAACCAATTCCCGTCCGGTTTCGAAATTTACTCCTCCGTCGATTTCGATCAGGGTATGGCTATGGGTAGCCTGGATGAGTGCCTTGAGCTTTTTCACCTTTTCGAGCGAATGTTCGATAAATGATTGCCCTCCGAAACCGGGATTCACGCTCATGATCAGCACCACATCGATATCCTGTATAATGTCTTCGAGCAGGCTGACAGGAGTGTGGGGATTTAAAGCGACTCCGGCTTTCATACCCAAAGCTTTGATTTGTTGGAGCGTACGGTGCAAATGGGTAGACGCTTCCAGGTGAACGGTCAGGATGTCGGCTCCGGCTTTGTGAAATGCTTCGATATATCTTTCGGGTTGTACGATCATCAAATGAACATCGAGCGGTTTACGGGCTATTTTCTTGATTTGAGATACAACAGGTAAACCATAGGATATATTGGGCACGAATACGCCGTCCATGATGTCGAGATGAATCCAGTCGGCTTTACTCCGATCGACCATTTCCACGTCTTTGCCCAGGTTCATAAAATCGGCGGCTAAAAGCGAAGGAGAAACTATTACGCTCATATGCTTTGTTTTTTATGGTTTATTTTATTCGGCCTTCTGATTTTCGTCTTCGTACCAACTTGCATACATCGAGTAAGCATTCACAATTCTTTCAACTTCTCCTTTCAATAACTCTTCCCCCAATTGTTTCATTTTTTTGGCCGGTGTCCCGGCATATACCCAGCCTGATTCCACTACAGTACCTTTAGTGACTACACTGCCTGCCGCTACGATCGTATTGCTTTCAACCACAGCATCGTCGAGCACGATGGCCCCCATGCCGATCAGGGTGTTGTCCCCCACTGTGCAGCCGTGGACGATGGCCCCGTGGCCGATGGTGCAGCCCCTGCCCACCACCGTCTCCTCGTGGAGGATGGCCCCGTCCTGAATATTGGTGTCCGCTCCCACGGTGATGGGGCCCATGTCCCCCCGCAGGACCGCACCGTACCAGATGCTGACGCCCTTTGCCAGCCGCACGTCTCCGGTGACGGAGGCGCCCTCCGCAATCAGCACGTTCTCGTCAGTCTTTCTCAGCTCGTATGTCATGGTCTCTCCTCTTTCTCTCTGATTTCAGATCTCCGGGGCGAAGTTGCCGTCCACGAACACTGGGATTTCCTTTCTGTCGTGGGTAATACCCAGGATGTTCAGGTCCGGCGTGCCCACCATGAAGTCCACGTGGGTGATGGAGTCGTTGAGGCCCCGGGCCTTCAGCTCGTCCTTGCTCATGGCCTGGCCGTCCTTGAGGCAGGGATAGGCCTCGCCGAAGGCGATGTGGCAGGCCGCATTCTCGTCGAACAGGGTGTTGTAGAACAGGATCTTCTGGTTGGAGATAGGGCTGTCATAGGGCACCAGGGCCACCTCGCCGAAGTAGCTGGCCCCTTCATCCACAGTGACGGCGGCCTTGAGGGCCTCCTCCCCCTGTTCCGCGTGAACCTCCACGATCTTCCCGTCCTTCACCACAAAGTGGAACTTGTCAATGATGGTGCCGTTGTGGGACAGGGGCAGGGCGGAGTAGACCACGCCGTTGACGCCGGTCTTCAGGGGAGAGGTGAAGACCTCCTCCGTGGGGATATTGGCGATATAGGTGCGGCCAGACAGAGTCACGTCGTTGCCCGCCTCCCAGATGTGGTCCTCCGGCAGTTCCACAGTCAGGTCCGTGCCCAGGGAGTTGGTGTAGTGGAGGGACTTGAAGTTCAGCTGGTTCAGCTTCTCCACCCGATGGGCCAGGGTCTCGATATGCCGGTGCCACTTGTCTACGCACCTGCCGTCGCCGGTAATGCGCACTGCCTGGAAGATGGCCTCCCACAGTTTGTCCATTGCCTCGCTCTCCGCAAGATCCGGGAACACCTTCTTCGCCCAGCTGGGGATGGGGATGGAGGCGATGCACCAGGGGAAGCCGCCGCACATCTGGAGACGGTCGAAGTCCTTCAAGGCCCTCCCGCTGGCCTGCTGGGCCCGGACGATCCGGCTGTGGTCCACGCCCTTGAGGTTCTCCGGATCGCTGGCGGAGATGGCCAGGTACGCCGCCCCCTCCAGGGCGTAGTCGTTGTAGAAGTGCCGCCGCCACAGGGGCACGGTGTCGAACACCTCGTCAGCCGCATGGAGGTACTTCATCCGGCCCAGTTCATCGTCGCCCCAGTTCATCACCACCTCCCGGCAACCGGCCTGATAGGCCTCCGCCGCACAGAGACGGGCGAAAAAGGCGCACTCCACAGGCGAGGAGATCACCAGCGGCTGCCCCCTCTGGATATTCAGGCCCACCCGCACCAGCAGCTGGGCGTATTCCGTCAGTTTTTCTTTCATGGATTCCATTTGATTCCATCCTTTCCAAGGGTTTCCTCACCCAGAGAAT
>ENA-UEQR01001845-UEQR01001845.1-human-gut-metagenome-genome-assembly--contig:-NODE-1845-length-11367-cov-12.593180_pt1 | contig 11367 bp, 8 predicted proteins | sample MGYA00242944_ERZ507941 | MGnify/ENA primary metagenome ERZ507941 (study PRJEB26167, sample SAMN06115398) | human gut metagenome | host: Homo sapiens | place: China:Chongqing | collected 2016-06-23...
CATTCAAATATCCCACCGTCTTCCCCTAGCATATTTAGTTTTAATATGCCTATAATAAACGACAATCTCCCACCCGAAAATATACCTCAAAGTATATTCCGGACAGGAGACCACCATAATAGACAAAACGAACTGTTTGTCCTTTTCTAAGGTTTTCTTTAAAATCCCTCTCTAAAGTTTCTTGATAGAGAAATCGGCAAAACGAATTTCTTCGTCACGCAACTGGTCTTGCCAGGTCCTATCTTCACCCAAATAGCGGTAGATACCCCATTTGGGACGAAGTCCCGTACAATCCGTACGCCACATATCCATCTTTTCAGAACTAAATTCCAAGAGAACTTTTCCGTCTTTTATGCGTGTGATGACTACTTCATACGAACCGTTCTCACCGAAACAGGCTTTTTCTTCTACTTCCACCCAGTTGCCGAGGAAGCCAGCAAGGTCTGTACTGGCAAGGGTAGTAGTGCTTCCGCCACGTTTGTCATAACGTACGCGCAGTTGTTGACCGCCTTTACTGCCGCTGTTGGAATAAGCAGTCAGGGTAATGAGTGGAGAACCGACGTCTGCCGTGCCCGATGAATTATCAATACCCTTCAACTGGTGGAGATGGGAGAATTTGGCTGTCGTCTGGAATCCTGTCGGCAAACAGAATTTCCAGCGAAACACCATAGTCTCTCCCTTTTGTCCGACAAGGCTTTTCGGAGACTTATTATCCGTCTTTATCTCATTACGCTGGCGGTCGGTGATGTTTGTCAGTCCGCGGTCATCATCTATCTCGGCATGAATAAAGAAAGCAAATACGTACTTATTTAGCTGGTTGTCATGCACCTGCTGAATATGTTGGAAGTGCTCTGTCTTATGTTCGCGCGAGGAGTCGGGAGCTTCGTGGTTATAGCCCGAACGTTTAATCAAGTCATACGTTTTTGCGCTATTACCGTCAGCGGTTAATGTGCCATCCACCGGTTGTTCCGGTTTCAGTTGTTCTTTCTCATCTATCACTTCCGACGAACTGTTGGAGCAGGCGATAAAGGCGAAAAGAGCTAAGAATAAAATTCCTTTTCTCATTTGGATTTATTTAATATGGTTAGTCAGGAAATCTACCGACTTGAAGAAAATCTCTTCCATCTTGTCCGAAGTCTTCGAACTTACGTTATGGTCATAGTATTCATACTTCAACAAGTCGCAGACTCCCCCTCTTTTCTTTAAAGCCGATGCGAACATTTCGCTCTGTTCACACTCTACCGTAACATCACACGTGCCACATACCAGCATGGAAGCAGGAACGTCCTTCTTTGGAATCAGATTTATGGGAGAGGCTTCACGAAGCACTTTCGGCTCTCTGTCACAGAAGTATGCAATACGCTGAGGGTCTTTTGTTTTCATGGTGATGGCAGCCTTTTCCAAGTTATATATTCCGGAATAGCCTACGAAAGCCTTTGTACCGGGAACAGTCATCGCAGCTACTGCTGCCAAGTGCGCACCGGCAGAAGTACCCAGGAAACCGAAGCAATCAGGGTTAATGTTCAGTTCTGCGGCATGCTCCTGTACATACTTCACTGCGTCCAGAATATCCTGGATAGAGACTTTCACCGTTGCATCGGATTGAGGTGCCAATGTATAAGAGACACGTACGCCTGTTATGCCTTTCTGTTTCGCCAAGTATTGGGATAAAGACCGGGACGAGCCGTTATTACCGCGCGCCCATCCACCACCGTGGATATAAACGACAAACGGGGCAGGCTTCTCTGTCTCAGCAAAGTCTACCGTGAGTATCAATTCGTAATCCTTATGTTTCTTGTAGACGATGTCCTTTGTAGTCACTCCTTTATAATCCTTGCTTTTCAAGCGGTCTGCCTGATAGGTATAGGGAACCATCACATCGGGAATGGTGTTCACATCAATAAACTTCGCATATTTCTTTGCATACAACAAGGCATAAGAACCGTCGTCGTTCCGCGTCATCTTCATGCCATAGCGGTTGGAGAACTGCTGTGGTTGAGATTCCTGCGCAAGGCAGAGAAGCGGCAGCATACACAAACAAAAAATCAGTTTCAGTTTCATGTTATCACTTTATATTAGGTACAGATAATCTTATTTCTTCTTCAAATTTTATTTCTTCTTTAAAACCAGATAAGGTATTGTTTCCACATCGGACGTACTGTATTTCAAACCGATGCGCTTTGCCGTATCGACATACTTCTGATTACCCAATGCCGTTCCCGCTTCATAAAGAAGAATGGCGGCACGGGACTGGTCGAAAGGTTTAATCTGTTTAAATTTCCAGTCTTCGGGATTCAGATAAAACGGATACAGATAATCTACCGCCTGCGAAGCCACTTTTCCGTTGGAAGCAGGGGTACTCCATAGATTGATGCCTATCTGGCTGGTAATTTGGTTGGCTTCCATTAAGGCTTCCAGAGCGAAAGTGGAATAATGCAGGGAGAGAGTCCGTTTCAGTTCCTGGGGTAACGAGCCGTCGTCGGCAATCTGTGCACCCATCTTGGGGAGAATACTTTGTTCCGCCACTTCGCGGATACGGTCGGTACGGTCCAAGTAAGCCAGTACCATCAAGTGGATGGCTTCGTACCACAAGCCATGATTGTTGGCGGCATGAGATTCCCTTTGCCCTTGCGTGCTGTTCTCCATCCAGTAACAGAAGGCGGTAGCCCAATCATCGAGTTTTTTCTTATCCGAGGGAGTCCAGCTTTTCGAGCCTTCTATCAGTTTGGCAACACCCAACGCACGGCTGAAACGGCGCGAGTCTATGAAGCCCGAACCTCTCATTTTCTTCATACCCGGCACGGCTTGGGCATAAGTCATATTCGGGTTCATACCCAGTTTCGGGTCTGTGAACCATGTCCGCAAGTGGTTGGCGCATGCTTTGGCGTAGACTTCTTTTCCTGTGATATAATAGAGTACTCCCAGGCAGTAAGCGGCATCACCGAAACGGTTGGCATTCTCACGTTCGGGGTATTCGTAGACTTCGGGATTTCGTTCACCGTCTTTCCGGATATAGGGAAGTCCGTCTATTTTTGTAGAATCAGGCCACCAATAGGGAGATAAGGTCATATAATCCCTGGGATCTTTACTGGGGGGAAGTTTTTTCTTGGCAGTCACCGATAGAGGAGTCATCTTTATATATTTCTCTGCCACCTTTTCCTGAAGTTCAATGTATCGGGTGACTTCCTTCTCACCTTTCTGATAGTCGTTTTTTAGCTGTTCAAGCAAAGTCGCATTAAACGGGCCTAAGGGGGCGGCATTCAGTATCCCCCAACAGAGGCATACAGCCCATATAGCAAAGATTCGTCTCATAAATATTTTCTTTAAAGTAGGTAAGTATGTCATTCGGAGCGAAGCGGAGAACCTGCTTCTGGTATCTGCCAAGGGGCAGGTTCTTCACTACGTTCGGAATGACGGTATCAGCTTTCTTCTTTAAGAGAAGAAACAGCCACCGTTAATGTCAATGTTCGTACCTGTCAGGTAAGAAGATTCGGAGCAAGCGAGGAAGCAAACCAGGTCGGCAACTTCATCGGCAGTTCCTTCACGACGCAATGCGTAGGAAGCCTTCATACGTTCGCGGTTTTCCGGCGTATTGAAACGGTCGTGGAAAGAAGTGGCAATCGTGCCTGGACAGATAGCGTTGCAACGGATTCCCTGAGGGCCGAGTTCCTTCGCCATGGAACGGGTAAATGTCATTACCGCACCTTTCGCGGTTGCATACATGGAAGCTCCATTGCCACCGCCGTCGCGGGCAGCCAATGAAGAGAAGTTGACGATAGAACCGCCTGCCGGCATCATCGGAACCACTTCACGGGTACAGAGGAATACGGAACGCATATTGACATCCATCAGGAAGTCATACCAGTCTTCGTCCTGTTCGGTGATTTTCTTACGGCCTACAATGCCGCCTACTACATTCACCAATACATCTACCTTGTCGCCGAATGCCTTGTTGCACTCTGCAAAAAGATTCTTTACCGCAGCAGCCTTTGTCATATCACCCTGAACTGCGATTGCTTCGCCACCGACATTTTTAATCAGTGCCAATGTTTCCTGTGCATCGGCTTCATTGTCGAAATAGTTCAGGCAAACTTTTGCACCTTCTGCTGCCAATTTCACTGATATTGCACGACCAAGGTCGCGTGCGCCACCTGTTACGATAGCTACTTTTCCTTCTAATTTCATAATTGTCTTGTTTTTAAAATACGTTTATTTTTCTATTTGTTTAATCTCTCCTACTGTCAGGAAGATAGAACACAGCGATAGCGGCACCAAAGCTCCCAACAGACTGAATAATAATATCCAATTCGTAATATAACTGGCAAAAAGGATTGCCAGGATAGTACCCAATACGGCCGAAGCACCGCCCAGTCCTGCCAGCGAGCCGACAGATTTGCCACTGTGCAGGTCGCTCGGGATAGTCTGCAAGTTCGTCATAAAGAACTGGAATCCACCCAGTACCAATGCCATGAAAACGATAGCGACCGGAGCCGTAGTAGACATGATAGCTGCCAAGATAGACGGGATGATGATAATCCCACCAAGCAGCATTGCCGCCTTACGGGCATAGTTCACCGTATGTCCCCGGTTTATCAGCCAACCGGAATACCAGCCGCCGGCAATACTTCCCAATGCCGCACCTACATACGGAACCCAAGCGGAGAATGCCACCTCTTTGATATTCAAGTGGAACACATCTGCCAGATATAACGGCAGGAATGTCACGAACATCCACCAGATAGGGTCGAGGAAGAACCGTCCCAAAATGACAGACCAGTTCTTTTTCACCCGGAGCAGTTCGCCCCAGCTTTTTCCTTTATCCTCGGTTTTCAGCTCCTGTTCGGGCTGACCGCTCAAGATATAGGTACGTTCTTCTTCTGTAATCCAGGGATGCTTCTTCGGCCCTTCCTTATTGATAATCAACCAGGGAATCAACCAAATCAGTCCTAATCCGCCGACTACAATAAAAGTCAGTTTCCAGCCGAAAGCAATGAAGAGCATCAGGATAATAATCGGTGCAAGGATTGAACCGATGGATGCTGCCGCCCCGAACAAACCCTGTGCGAAAGCGCGTTCCTTCTGCGGGAACCATTCGGCGTTGCTTTTCGTCGTACCGGGCCACGGACCGGCTTCCCCCAATCCGAGCATCATCCGGAAGAAGGTCAGCGAGAAGATTCCCCGTGAAAGGGATGCTAATGCATCCGCCGCCCCCCAGACGAGCACGCTCCAGAAGAAACCTTTCCGGCATCCAATCTTGTCGTACAGTTTCCCGGAGACAAGCTGGCTGATACCGTATGCTATCATAAAGAAGATAGTTATCAGACCAAGAATATCTTTCGCTTTCTGCGAAGCATCCGGGTCGTTGCGGTCTATCAAGTCGAGGTCGATAGCGATACCTTCGCGATTGGTTACGAACGTAACGCCGTTCTTCTCCTTCATCTGTACGTTGGCTACGCTGACAGAATCCCGGTTGCCATTAGCGGCTGTCAGGATATACTGCTCTCCTGCCAGGACGGCATGATTACCTTTATCTGCCGACGCATCCGCTTCGGAAACCAAGTGATAGTCGATATTAGCCACCCACATATAGTTGAGCGTACCTCTATCCAGATAGTTGATGATGGTTATCAGCATAATTAACCCGATAACCATCCATCGGAGTCCTTTTACCTTCATACGTTTACAGGTTTAAGAAGTCTGCACGCACAGGGCTGAACGTATCAATCAGGATACCGGCTTCGATGCAAACACAACCGTGCAGCTCGTCGGGCGCTACATAGTAGCCGTCTCCGGCAGAAAGGATTTCTTTCTTATCGCCAATGGTTAGTTCAAACTTGCCGCTTACTACGTAAGTCGCCTGGCTGTGGTAGTGCTCATGCATACTCCCTACTGCACCTTTGTCAAATTTCACTTTGACCATCATCAACTGACCGTCATACGCCATAATCTGGCGATTTACACCCGGAGCAGGATTTTCCCACTTCAAATCTTTCTCAAACTGATAAGTTTCACTACATGTTTTCATATTTCTGTCTATTAATGGTTTATTATATTCTCGATTCATTTATAACTCATCTTTCATTAGTTATCTCATCCCATATTAACATCCTGTAATCAAGTTGTTAATTCACTGTATTTCAGAAGTTAATTCACCGTTCGTCAAGTGTTAACTGTTAAGTTGTCAAGTGTTAACAGTTGAGCCGATAAGTATTAATACTTGAGAAGACAGGTATTAATACCTGAGAAACGGAAAACTAATCATCATTTCATAAATACTCCGCAACGACCGTTCCAAGCATACATAGTGCCTTCGACCGTCAGGCGGTGCCCTTTCTCTTTGTCGGCATCGGTATTGCTCAAGCAAAGCATTACGGAATGCCCGCCTTTATAGGTTGCTTTCACCACTGTATAGGAAGCCGTATCCATCACGACTTTCACCTCTTCGCAAGATGAGGTCAGGTTACTGGAAGTTTCCATTACCACATCATATTCTCCATGCGTTTCGATGGAAGTGGCGAATGTATGGTTCTTCCGTGCTTTTTCCCTTATCAGGAAAGCGGTTTCGTTTCTCAAGTTGAAATCAGGGTCATTGGCACCCAGACGAAGCATCTTCATCTCTGTTTGCGCAGTAGTAGCTATACTAATAGTATAGAAACGATCCTTATTAACAAAGGTGAAGCTTGATGTATTTCGGCTCTTGTTCTGTCCCCAGGCTTCCAGCCAAAGATGCTGATAGCCGTCTTTCGTGCCAAGAGTTTTCAGTTCGTTAGTTGCTTTGGCGTAAGGGAAGTTCAGGGAAACGAAGTGCCCGTTATACCAGATAGGGTAATCGTATTGGTGCTCTTTGTCCGCATTTGCTTGCAGCACATCCAAGATTAACGGGAATTGCAGGAAAGGGGTAGTCACGTAAGCCAGTGTACGTTTCATCTCTATTCCGGGATAGGCATTGGTGTCTTTCGCCACCATTACCTGAAAATGTCCGCCGTTGAAATCATGGTAAATAATATCTGAATGATAACGGGAAGAGACTTTTATATCTCCGGCAAAGTGGGATGTTTCGTCCACGACCAATGTATTGTGCGCAATAGTCTGTTTGGCAAACGATTGGTTTTCACGGGTATAATGACCTTTGTACTTGGCTTCGATATTCAAGAAGCGGGAAGCACCGTAGTCGGGCAGAATCTCGTTCCCATTGTCGTAATAAGCCATTGTCAGTTTATCAAAATGTCCATGGCTCAAGCCGTGTGAGGTAGCTTTCAGTGTCAAGGCGCTGTTCAGATTAGAATCTGTGGAGCGGATTACGGCTACACCGCCTTCATCCCCCTTGCGCCCGTCACGAAATACACTGCTACGATAGATAATCGGAGCAGCTTCTCCGCGGGCAATATCACGGGCTACTTTAAAACCGCCGCTAGTAGGGAGATAAGTATGCTGGTACTTATTTGCAACGGACAGCAGTGATTTGTCCGAAGGATTAACATTATACAATATGTCTACCGCATATACCAGTTCCTGTGCGGAAAGCCCTTTCAGCAAGGCATCATTAATATGGAAGAATTCGCCTTCATAAGAAAGTTGTATCAATGTGGAGAGGGCTTTTGAAAGAATGCTATCCCGGTAATTGAAGATTTTCAAGTCCGGCAGTTTATTCTCGATGCATTGGGCGAAGATGACGAAAGGCCAGATGGCATAACGTTGATAGTAGGCTCCTTCCGTGAAGTAACCGTCGGGAGAGAACAGGTAATCCATCTGGCGGATAAAGCCGCCCCGTTTGCCTGTTCCGTCAGAACCGTAAAGTGCCTTCTTTACGTAATCTTCACGATTCATCGCAAAGCCAATCATACCGACGGCGGCCGTAGCCCATGTAGCATGGTTGTGCATTTTATTGAATGTCTTGTTATTTGCATGGTTGTCTCCCATACCGTCCATGATGAAGTCCGCCATCGGAACGAAAAGATTCTTCTCGATAGTGGCACGCTGTTTGGATGAGAGTGTGTTATAGATACAGTCATAAGCAACCGCTGTATGCACCAGCCATACACTTTCATTCAGTGTCTGCCAAAACAGACGTCCCGGGACGGGGGAAAGTTGCAGGGGGTGGAACCCTAAAGTAGGGTATAGTTTTGCATAGGCTTCCAACATATCGCCCACGTAGGCGGCATATTTCTTATCCCCTGTCAACTGATAGGCAACTCCACAATGGAACATGGCATAGTAATTGGATTTATGCTGTTCGTGTACCACACCGCCACCGCCATCTACGGGAACCGGTACGGAAACAGGAGAGTTTACTGCTGCATCGGCTGCGGCCAACACTTCCGAAAGAGATTTGTCGAATGCGGGTACTGTCCCCTTTCCTGCCCTCATCTCGTTCACTTCTTCCTGTGTGAAAAGAAGGGACGGATGTTGGGCAAATGAAAAGAGGTATCCACCTAAAACCATGAATATGCAAATAATAAGTTTTCTCATCTTACATCATTTTCTATTTCAATAATAGTATCGTATGACAACTGTTCTACTTCTTTTTCAAGCCGATAGAGAGTTTTTCCAGTTCGCTACCCTCAACCGGAGTATAATCGTATGCTTCGGCATTGATATATGCGGGACGGAAATTGTACATCTTTCCCTGTATTGCCTGGGAAGTGGTAGTCATCATTCTACCGGAATTCCACAGATTACAGTTTGCAATGCGTACTTTCTCCCAGGTCGCCTCATCCAGGCGGATAGTTGCCCCGCCGCGTCCGCTATTATCAAAATTGCAGTTCTCTACTGTCAGTACTTGCGGGCCAATCAGGCGCATGACACTTCCACGTTCTTTGTTGCAACAGTCTACAAAGGTACAATGTCTGATAGTAATATAAGGGCCTGCCGTACTTTCATCGCTTCCGCCACGATAAATATTAATAGGTAAACCCAACAGACGGTAGAAGGAACAGTTTTCAATCAACATGTCGTCGGCATTATAGCGACCTATATCATCTTTCTCTGCCGCATAGTTGATAGCATCTCCTGATAAATCGCGGAAAAGACAGTTGCGGATGGTAACGCTTTCGGCAAAAGTAGCTTTTGTTCCTTTAATGGCAAAGAATCCGCCTTCTCCGAAGTTCTGGAATTCGCAGCCGTCTACTATCAGTGTATAAGGTTGTATCATATCAAAGGCAGTAGAAATTCCTGCTTTAGCCAAAGCCTTTCCGGGCTCTAATACGCCATCGAATGTTATATTCTCAATGACCATTTTGCCGCCATCGGCAATAGTTACCATATTATCCGGCTTATCTCCGTTGAAACGGACAAGCGGCTTGTTGGCTGCATCGGCTGCACGGATAGTCAACGGTTTGTCAATGAACATAGCACGTTGGATAGGATATGTGCCTTTCGCCAAAATAATGACGCCACCCGGTTCTGCCGAATGAATGACTTCGGACAAGTTCGTTCCCGGAGACACATTGTATTCCTTATGAACATTCGCTGCTGGGTGTGCCACTTGGTTCTTAAACCAGGAAGCGCCTTTATCCTTACGTATCGCAGCATCGTCGGGCAACTGGGGAGCTTTTACTTTTTCCGTAGTAAATCCCGGAGCCGAGTAGTTCTTTGCCAATTGCACTTTGTTATCTTTGAACTGGATACCCGCTACGTCGTCAACGGCTATATAAGGCTGGTCGAGTCCTTTATTGATGATGATATTATCCGTGAATGAGACTTTTTCCGGTGCAAGAGTACGTTCCATATCCTTGCCTGTACCAAATTCTATATTCGTGCAATCTACGAATGTGTTACGGTACATCTTGACATCAACAACTTGACAATATCTATTAGGTAACGAATTGGGTACGGCATCCATAACTCCCAAAGCTGAGAAGAAACGGGTACCTGCCAAGCCGACCAATACATTATCGTAAATCTGATGTCCGGCATTGACGACACGGATACCGCCGGTATTACGACGTCCGTTACCGATAAACAAGTTATCATTCACAGTATTACGGTCACCATGACGCAGTGCTACCACTCCTTCACATTCCAACAGCGTATTGTTGCGGATGATGTTATCACTGGATTTAATAGAAATTACTTCCACTTCACCGGAGCAACGTTCGAACAAGTTGTTCTCAATCACCGTATTTGAAGAACTGTAAGCTTGCTGGGAAGTTCCTACGCGCATTGTTTCGGCACCGTTCGAGCCATACACGGGTCTTTCTCCAAAGTAGTTATGGTCAATCCGGTGATGATTCTCCAGACAACGTTCGTCGTTGAGGATGACAATCAGTGTCACCCCCAAGTTAAGTTTTCCTGTCAACGAACAATGGTCTACTCTGTTGTGACGACCATAAAGCAATATATAGCTGTAAGCCTGGTCCCGGCGGGACGGATTAAATTTGTCTATCACACAATTCGTCAGACGACAGTGATTAGCCAGTTCTTGTCCGTTACGGAATTCTATTACGGAACCTTTGGGAGCATATCCGTCAGTGAAATGCAATCCGCTGACAGATAGCCACTCGCCCGCTATCCGCAAGATGGAGCCACCTTCTATCTTTACTTTTCCGGGGTTCAGGGCTTCTATCGTAATAGGAGATTTCTCCGTTCCTTTGCCTATCCATTTCAACTGCATATCTTTGTATTGGCCGTCCTTGATGTAAATCCGGTCGCCGGGTTGGGCAGTTTTTAAATAGGAAGCTACTTCGGGAAGCGCTACATCGTATCTTTTTGCAAAAGTGATTGACGGTAGCCCGACAAGTAGGAGCGCTATAATTGCCTTATGTATATTTCGTGTCATCATTAATTATTGAACTTTTGAGTAATCGTAATCTTGTTTCTGCCAGTACATATCGAATTCAATAGAACTGGACGAAGGTGCATTCGTGTTATTATACAACTTAAAGTCAACTGTTTTTATGTGTAAAACTCCGATACGTTTTATATTATCAGCAACATTATCGACTGATCCTTTTACATTATAATAGAATACAAGCAAAACAGCATCTACATTGGCAACCTTTTCTTCACCTACCTTAAATATATCTGGTGCCCAAACATCTGTATTAGGCGAAGCCTTTGCACTTGCAATACTAAAACCACGACAAGTTTTAGCTTCCACATCTATTGGGAAAGTAGTCTCATCAATCTTTGATAATGTACCGTTCTTCACTTCATCAATCAGAGTTTTATAGCCTGATTTAGATGGGTCAAGCCATAAGAAAGTTAATGCCGGTGTACCATAACAATCTATTTTTCCTCCTGTCACTTGCGAACTGGAATTTGTTGTAGAATAGAAGTTTCTCAATTGTGTTTTTGAGTTTGTCCGTACGTATCTCTGCTTTTACCTGTTTGAGTTCCTGTTCGGCAAGGCTTACCTGTTGCTCCTTG
>ENA-UEQR01001858-UEQR01001858.1-human-gut-metagenome-genome-assembly--contig:-NODE-1858-length-11317-cov-8.709875_pt1 | contig 11317 bp, 9 predicted proteins | sample MGYA00242944_ERZ507941 | MGnify/ENA primary metagenome ERZ507941 (study PRJEB26167, sample SAMN06115398) | human gut metagenome | host: Homo sapiens | place: China:Chongqing | collected 2016-06-23...
CCGATAGCCGTAGCCTACGCCGCCAACGATGCATTACTGAACTTCAACGGAGCAGAAAACCTGACGAAACGACAGAAAATGTAACTATAATAAGAACCATCAAATGAACGATTTTGAAAGATTGTGAACGAAAAAGAAAACAAAGGAGTGAGGCATATGCTTGCAGAAGAACGATTTTCAAGGATACTGTCCATAATAGAAGCGGAGGGAAGTGCCACAATACAGGAACTTATGACTGCACTTGACGCTTCAGAATCAACCGTCCGCCGGGACTTAATCACAATGGATGAGAATGGTCTTCTGACAAAAGTGCATGGCGGTGCAATCGCCAGACGGCCGAGTGTGAGTACACATGATGAGGATGTCAGAAACCGTAAGACGATGAATGCGGAACAAAAGAATGCAATTGCAAAGTATGCAGCATCCCTCATCCGCCCGGATGATTTTGTTTATCTGGATGCCGGAACATCCACCGAGGCGATGATCCCTTTTATTAAGGAGACACAGGCGGTGTTTGTGACAAATGCCATCAGCCATGCAAAGCTTCTGGCGGAAAAGGGCTGCCGTGTTTATCTGCTGGGAGGCGAATTCAAATCCCAGACAGAGGCGATCGTCGGGGAGGAAGCCATGGAGATGCTTTCCAAGTATAATTTTACCAAAGGATTCTGGGGAACGAATGGAATCAGCGTCAGCAAAGGATATTCCACCCCGGAGATCAAGGAAGCCATGGTAAAGAAATATTCCATGAAGAATTGCAAACGCTGCTATATTCTGGCAGATGCCAGCAAGTTTGACCAGCTTTCCAGTGTGAAATTTGCTGATTTTGAACAGGCAACCATCTTAACAACGGAGCTGTACAAGCCGGCACTTAAAAAATACAAAAATATTGTGGAGGTGAAAGAATGATCTATACCGTAACATTTAACCCATCCATTGATTACATTGTAAATGTGGACAACTTTATGACCGGTGTGGTCAACCGTACCAGCAAGGAAATTATTTTTCCGGGTGGGAAAGGAATCAATGTTTCAATGGTACTGAAAAATCTCGGGGAAGAAAGCACAGCACTTGGATTTATGGCAGGATTTACTGGAGATGCCATCACACGGCTTCTTCAGGAGAAAGGTGTTACCGCAGATTTTATTCACGTTACCGAAGGATTGTCCCGTATCAACGTAAAACTCCGGGCACAGACCGAGACGGAAATCAACGGACAGGGACCAAAGATTGCATCAGAAGATATTCGGAAGCTTTACGGAAAACTGGATGCATTGCAGGATGGCGATACACTGGTACTTGCCGGAAGCATCCCGGACACAATGCCGGAATCCATGTATATGGATATCATGGAGCATCTGCAGAACAAGAAACTCAATATTGTAGTAGACGCGACCAGAGATCTGCTGATGAATGTACTTGCTTATCATCCGTTTTTGATCAAACCAAACAATCATGAGCTGGGAGAGATTTTCCACACGGTAATCAATGATAAGGATGATGTTGTCACATATGCAAAACGCATGCAGGAAAAAGGTGCAAGAAATGTTCTTGTTTCCATGGCAGGTGACGGGGCCGTCCTTGTGACGGAAGACGGTCAGGAGTTCCGGGCTGAGGCACCGAAAGGAAAGCTCGTCAATTCGGTAGGCGCCGGAGATTCCATGGTGGCTGGTTTTATATATGGATATTTAAATGGTGGCAGCTATGCAGATGCATTCCGCTATGGTGTATGTACCGGAAGTGCCAGTGCTTTTTCCGAAGAACTGGCAACAAAAAAGGAAGTACTTGCATTGATGGATGCAAATCAAAAATTATTTTAAGGAGGGTATACTATGAGAATCAGAGATTTGCTTGCAGCCGAGAGCATTGAACTGAACGGTTCTGCAGCCGGAAAACAGGATGTTTTAAACAAAATGGTTGATCTCATGGCAAAAAGCGGAAAAATCCGCGATGTGGAAACTTACCGCAAGGGGGTTTTTGCAAGAGAAGAAGAAGGAACAACCGGAATCGGAGAAGGAATTGCGATCCCACACTGCAAGTCAGATGCTGTGAAAGCACCGGGACTGGCAGCTATGGTAGTAAAGGATGGTGTAGAGTTTGACGCGTTAGATGGAGCACCAGTCAATTTACTGTTTCTGATTGCAGCTCCAAACACCGAGGATAATGTACATCTGGAGGTGCTCAGCAAACTTTCCGTACTTCTGATGGACGAGAATTTTACCAACGGACTGAAAAATGCAAAGACCGTAGACGAATTCTTAAAAGTCATCGATGATGCGGAAAGCGCAAAAGATGAGGACGAAAAAGAAGACGAAACTGGGGCAAAATACAAGGTACTTGCCGTAACCGGATGCCCGACCGGAATCGCACATACTTATATGGCAGCGGAAAGCTTAGAGAAGCATGCAGCTGAGATGGGAATCACGATTAAGGTAGAGACCAGAGGTTCCGGCGGAGCCAAGCATGTGCTTACCGATGAAGAGATCGCAGGAGCGGCCGCAATCATCGTTGCAGCCGACACCAAAGTTCCGATGGACCGCTTCGATGGAAAGAAAGTCATCGAGTGCAAGGTTGCAGACGGCATCAACAAGGCAGAGCAGCTGTTAAACCGTGCCGTGGCCGGGGATGCACCTGTCTACCATGCGGCAGAGGGCAGCAGAAAAGAAGAAAAAGCAGAGGGTGGCTCCACTGCACACATGATTTACACGCACCTGATGAGTGGGGTATCCCACATGCTTCCGTTCGTTATCGGCGGCGGCATCATGACAGCGATTGCATTTCTGATCGATACCCTGATGGGCTATGGTGCGACCGGTGGATCGGCATTCGGTTCCTGTACGCCGTTATCGGCATTCTTCAAGTATGCCGGAGGACTGGCAATGGGACTGATGGTTCCGGTGCTTGCAGGTTACATTGCATACTCGATCGCAGACCGGCCGGGACTTGCAGTTGGTTTTACGGGCGGTTTGTTAGCCTCGAGTGGTAACGCATTAGTCACCGGTTACAACTGGGCGGATTCCACAACCGGTTTCCAGAAATTTATCGCAGACTTTGCATTCCAGGGTGCCAACGGCGGTAACACCGTTTCCGGTTTCCTTGGCGGAATCTTAGCCGGATTCCTTGCCGGATTTATTGTACTGTTCCTGAAAAAAGCGTTTTCAAAACTGCCGGCTTCCTTAGACGGAATCAAGCCGACTCTGATTTATCCGTTGCTTGGAATTTTAATTATCAGTATTTTAATGTGCTTCATCTTTAACCCATTGATCGGACTGATCAATACCGGACTGAGCAACGGACTGACCGCAATCTCTGATGCGGGATACATCACCGTACTCGGACTGATCCTCGGAGCAATGATGGCGATCGACATGGGTGGTCCAATCAACAAAGCCGCTTATGTATTTGGTACCGGCGTACTGGCAACTGCAAGCCAGATGATTGAAAAAGGTGCACAGCCAGGCGACCCGGCTGTTCAGGCATGTTACATTGCCATGGCAGCGATCATGGTCGGTGGTATGGTTCCTCCGATCGGAATCGCGCTTGCCTGCCAGTTCTTCCCGAAGAAATTTACAAAGGAAGAACGTGGATCCAAGGTATCCAACTTTGTAATGGGTGCTTCCTTCATCACCGAGGGTGCGATCCCGTTTGCAGCAGCAGATCCGCTTCACGTAATTCCATGTACCTTAATTGGTGCCGGAGTTGCAGGATTTTTATCCGCACTGTTTAAGTGCACACTGATGGCTCCTCACGGTGGAATCTTCGTATTTGCAACCGTAGGACATCCGCTTTTATACATCCTTGCATGGGCAGTCGGCGCTGTCATTACAGCCGTATTGCTCGGACTGATCAAAAAGGATGTTAAATAAAATTTGTAAACAGTAACATTGGTAAAGAAACAAAATTTGAAAAGGAGAATGATCATGAAAGAATTTACTTATACCATCAAAGACGAGCAGGGAATCCACGCAAGACCGGCAGGAGAGCTGGTAAAAGCAGCCGCTGCATATCCATGTAAAGTAACCATCAGTAAGGATGGCAAGGAAGTAGACGCAAAGAGAATCCTCGGAGTTATGGGTCTTGGTGTTAAATGCGGACAGGAAATTGTATTAAAGACGGATGGAGATCAGGAAGAGGAAGCAATCGCAGCACTTGGCAAATTCTTAGAGGAGAAACTGTAAGAAACCGTTCCGGCAACCATTTACGGAGAATGAATCAGCAAAAGGATGAGGTGACGCTATGACAATTCAGGGTAAAAGCGTATACAGCGGGGTGGCCATCGGCCGCCTTGCCATATACCGCAAATCAGAAAATCAGGTAAAGCGGGAGAAAATCACAGATACCGCAAAAGAGGTAAAACGGTTTGAAGATGCCAAAGATACAGCAAAACAGCAGCTTGCCGGGCTTTATGATAAGGCATTAAAAGAAGTCGGTGAAGTCAATGCAGCAATCTTTGAAGTACATCAGATGATGCTGAATGACCTTGATTATATCGAATCCATCACAAATATGATTGAAGGCCAGCAGGTGAATGCCGAATATGCCGTGGCAACGACCGGAGATACATTTTCCGAGATGTTTGCGGCAATGGATGATGATTATATGCGTGAGCGTGCAGCCGATGTCAGGGATGTGTCAAACCGCGTAGTTTCCATCCTGCAGGGCAACGGAGGAAATGACCTGAATGCCGATGAGCCGGTGATTTTACTTGCCGATGATCTGGCACCAAGTGAGACCGTACAGCTTGATAAATCGAAGGTGCTTTCCTTTGTCACCCGTCACGGTTCCACCAATTCCCATACCGCGATTCTGGCCCGTACCATGAATATCCCGGCACTGATCGGTGTCGATTTTCCGGAAGATGTCGATGGAAAAATGGGTATCGTCGATGGATACGAAGGCAGGATCATCATTGATCCACCGGTCTCCGTTATGGAAGCTTACCAGAAGAAGAAAGCAGAGGATGAAGAGAAAAAGCGTCTGCTGCAGGAACTCAAGGGCAAGGAGAATATCACAAAGGACGGAACAAAGATCAACCTGTATGCAAATATCGGAAGCGTTGGGGATGTGGCATCGGTACTGGCAAATGATGCCGGCGGCATCGGACTGTTCCGAAGCGAATTCCTTTATCTGGAGAGCAGGGATTATCCAACCGAGGAAGAACAGTTTGCAGCATACCGCAAGGTAGCCGAGGCAATGGCAGGAAAGAAAGTCATCATCCGTACACTCGATATCGGTGCGGACAAGCAGGTGGATTATTTCGGACTCGACAAAGAAGATAATCCGGCAATGGGTTACCGTGCGATCCGTATCTGTCTTGACCGCCGCGAGGTATTCAAGACACAGCTTCGTGCACTGTATCGGGCAAGCTATTACGGAACCATCGCCATCATGTTCCCGATGATCATTTCTGTCACAGAGGTACAGACGATAAAGAAGATCATCGAGGAAGTGAAAAAAGAACTGGATGAGGAAAAGATTCCGTACAAGGATGTCGAGCTTGGTATTATGATCGAGACTCCGGCAGCTGTCATGATGTCCGAAGAACTGGCACAGGAAGTGGATTTCTTCTCTGTCGGAACGAATGATCTGACACAGTATACACTGGCGATCGACCGGCAGAATCCAAAGCTTGACAACATTTATGATTCCCATCATCCGGCAATCCTTAAGATGCTTAAGATGATTGTGGACAACGGTCATAAGGGTGGCTGCTGGGTTGGTATCTGTGGCGAGCTTGGCGCAGATACGACACTGACTGAGACATTTCTTAGTATGGGATATGATGAGCTTTCTGTCAGCCCGTCCATGATTTTAAAGGTTCGGCAGGAGATCCGTTCACTGGATCTGAAAGCTTAAAAGGGTGGCTGACTTAACAGCCGATACAAGGGAGTATTTTATATAGTAAACGGAAAAACCGGTGCATCGTCTGGGAGGCACCGGCTTTTTTCTGTCTGGAACACTATTGGAATTTCGCATGTTTTTCTGTATAATTGAGGAAGAAAGTACGCAAGATAATACGCAAGATAATTCATACACGGGTAATGTCTTTATGGAAAACAGTCACAACGAACCAAAATACATAGAAGTAAGGGGCGCGTGTGTCCACAACTTAAAAAACGTAAATGTAAATGTCCCTCTGCATCAGATTGTCGGGATTGCAGGCGTATCCGGCTCCGGAAAATCGTCGTTAGCACTTGGCGTGTTGTATGCAGAAGGCTCCAGACGGTATCTGGAGTCGCTTTCGACTTACACCAGAAGGCGCATGACCAGAGCGGCAAAAGCACAGGTCGACGAAGTGCTGTATGTCCCGGCGGCGCTGGCCCTGCATCAGCGTCCGGGCATTCCGGGCATCCGCAGCACGTTTGGAACGGGAACCGAACTGTTAAACAGCCTGCGGCTGATGTATTCGCGGCTCGCGTCGCACCGGTGCCCGAACGGGCATTATGTTCCGCCGACACTGAATGTTGCGGCAGAACAGGAGATCATCTGTCCGGAGTGCGGCGAACGTGTCCATGCGCCGAGTGCGGAGCAGCTTGCCTTTAATTCACAGGGAGCCTGCCCGAAGTGTGGCGGTACGGGAAGTGTCCGGACGGTGGATCTGGATTCACTTGTACCGGACGATTCGATCAGTATTGATGAGGGTGCGGTTGCACCGTGGAACAGCCTGATGTGGTCGTTAATGACTGACGTCTGCCGGGAGATGGGCGTGCGCACCGACATTCCGTTTAAAGATCTGACCGATGAAGAAAAGGATATCGTCTATCACGGTCCGGCGGAGAAAAAGCATATTTTTTACAAAGCAAAGAAATCCAATCAGGCAGGAGAGCTGGATTTTACCTATTACAATGCGGTATACACCGTAGAAAATGCTCTGGCAAAAGTAAAAGACGAAAAGGGTATGAAGCGGGTGGAGAAGTTTTTGAAGGAGGAAGTCTGCCCGGAGTGCGGCGGAAGCAGGCTGTCGGAGGCAGCCCGTGCACCGAAACTTTGTGGGATCGGACTGGCGGAAGCCTGCAAAATGACGCTGAAAGAGCTGGTCGAATGGGTGGCGCATGTGCCGGAATCCCTGCCGAAAGAGATGCGTCCGATGGCGGAATCTATCTGCGAGTCGTTTAAGACCGTTGCAAAAAGGCTCATGGATCTGGGACTTTCTTATCTTTCCCTCGACCGGGCGGCGGCAACGCTTTCAACCGGGGAACGGCAGCGCATGCAGCTTGCGCGGGCGGTGCGGAACCGCACGACAGGCGTGTTGTATGTGCTCGATGAGCCGTCGATCGGTCTGCACCCGTCAAATATCGTGGGACTGAATGCCGTGATGCATGATCTGATCAAAGATGGAAACTCAGTGCTTTTGGTCGATCACGATACGCAGATTTTATCGGAGGCGGACTGGGTGATTGAGATGGGACCGGAAGCCGGAGCGGGCGGTGGATATGTGATCGCAGAGGGCAGTATTCCACAGATCATTGCCAATAAAAACTCCATGATCGGACCATTTCTCGCAAAGACAAAGGATCTGCGCATCCGTCAGCCGATCGCACCGGAGGAACTGTTTGCCCTTGGAAAACTGCATCTTTCCACCGACCGCATCCATACGGTAAAGCCGCTGGAGGTGGACATCCCTAAGGGCAGGCTTACCGTGGTGACCGGGGTATCCGGTTCCGGAAAGACCACGATGGTTCTCGAAAGCCTGATTCCGGGGCTGCAGGCGCAGCTGAACGGAGAGCATCTGCCGAAACATGTGAAAGATCTTTCGGCAGAGGGCATCGCCCATGTGAAGCTGATCGATGCGTCACCGATTGGAATCAATGTCCGTTCCACGGTCGCAACCTATGCGAATGTACACGACGAACTCCGGAAGATTTTTGCCCGGACCGCGGATGCGAAAAACCGGAAATACAAGGCGGGCGATTTTTCCTATAATACCGGAAAATTAAAGTGTCCGGTCTGTGACGGAACCGGACAGATCAGCCTCGATGTGCAGTTTCTGCCGGATGTGGATGTGCCGTGTCCAGAGTGCAATGGTTCCCGGTATGCAAAAGAGGCATGGGAGATCGGCTATGAAAACAAACAGGGAAACCGCTATTCCCTGCCGGAATTGATGGAGATGGATGTAAATACCGCTTTGCAGGCAACCGCGGATTTAAAGGTTGTGCATCAGCGGCTGGAAGTGCTCAAAAATCTGGGACTGGGCTATCTGACGCTGGGCGAGGAAACGCCGAGCCTTTCCGGCGGAGAGGCACAGCGGCTGAAACTTGCCAGCGAAATGGGAAAAGGACAGTCGGATTCGGTGTTTGTGTTTGATGAGCCGACGATCGGGCTGCATCCGCTGGATGTGCAGACGCTGCTTAGCGTGTTTGATGCGCTGGTTGACAATGGGGCGACGGTGCTGGTCATTGAGCACGATCTCGATGTGATCTGCAACGCCGATTATATCATTGATATGGGGCCGGGCGGCGGAGATGACGGCGGCCGGGTGATTGCAACTGGGACCCCGGAGGAGATTGTGGGAAATGAAGATAGTGTTACGGGACGGTATCTGTGAAATTTGCTTTTGTAGAGTAAATCAGCCATGTGTATTTTGGGGAATATGCATGGCTGTTTTTATGGCTTATTGTCTAAAAATAATGAATATCGGGTGACTATTGAGCTTGTGCAAAAAAATTCGTTACATAAAAAAGAAAATCCGGAAAATCTGCCAGAACACTTATCACAATACCAAAACATGAACCGATCAAAAAAGTATATGTAGAAATGGTAAGGCAGATTGTAGAAAGCGAGGCGGAGAATGATGAAGACGCTGAATGATTATATGGCAATGTCCTATCGTATGGAAATTATAGAAGATAAGGATGAGGGTGGATTTGTGGTTTCTTATCCGGATCTGCCAGGGTGCATTACCTGTGGAGAAACTGTAGAAAGTGCAGTAGAAAATGCGTTAGATGCAAAAAAGGCATGGCTTGAAGCTGCATTAGAAGATGGTGTAGAGATTCATGAGCCAGATAGTCTGGAGGATTATTCCGGGCAATTCAAATTGAGAATTCCACGAAGTCTGCACAGATCGTTGGCAGAACATTCCCAGAGAGAAGGAATCAGCATGAATCAGTATTGTGTATATCTTCTTTCCAAAAATGATGCGGTGTTTTCAAAATAAGATGATGCAGCAAAAATGTAAATGAAATGCTTTTCAGTTGCGTGAATTGATGAATATAGATTGCAGATAAGAAACAGAAATCAGCAAATCAGCGGGTACAATATGCCCGCTGATTTTTTCGCAAAAGAAAGTTACAAACTGGAATATCATCATTTTTCAATGACGCGATGATTTAACCATTTCCGGGAGTGGAAACGGATGGAGAAAATGATCGCGCGCAGCGTCCAGTCGGAAAACATACCGATCCAGACAGCAATCGGGCCGAATCCCCATACCCGGCAGAGATAAATGCACAGGCTTACCCGGCACAGCCACATGGTGCAGCAGGAGGTGATCATGGAGAATTTTACGTCACCTGCAGCGCGCATACCATAGGGTGGGATAAAGGAAAGTACCCAGGAAACTGGCTTTACGATCGTGATGAAGCTTATCATGAAAAAGCACAGTTTTGCGCTGGCAGGTTCCATTCCGGCAAGCATGGTAATCGGTTTGGTCAGTGCAAAAACGAGCAGGCAGCTTGCGATGATGACTGCCTCTGACAGCCAGGACAATTTCTTAATATAATAGATGGCCTCATCTTTGCGCCCTGCACCCAGGCACTGACCGACCACGGTCATCAGTCCGATTCCGATACCTATGGCAGCAATACCGTTTAAGTTTTCCAGAATATTGGTCATTGCCTGCGCGGCAATCGCTACGGTTCCAAGTGTGGAAACCGTAGACTGGATGGCAAGTTTACCGAACTGGAACATACTGTTTTCAATACCGGACGGAATTCCGATAAACAGAATTTTTTTAATCAGATACCAGTCGGGGCGGATGGAAAAATAATTGCGGATACAGATCGGGGCATTGTCATTGCGCAGCTGCCAGATAACGACGATGGCACAGAAAATACGTGATACCAGAGTGGATATCGCCGCACCTTCGACGCCCATGCCAAGTACAAAGATCAAAATCGCATTTCCGCCAATGTTCATAAAATTGGAAATAACCGAGATGATCATCGGATTGCGGCTGTTGTTCTGGGAGCGCATAATCGAAGCACCGGCATCGTACAGTCCGATAAACGGAAACGATAACAGAGTAAAGAAGAAATAAATCCGGGAATTGGTCATGACATCGCGTTCTACTTTCCCAAAGATTACATGAAGCAGCGGATCACGGAATATCAGACAGAAAACGGATAAAGTTACAGACAGAATGACCATGACAAACAAAACCTGCCGAGCAGAACGGTTGGCATTTTTTTTGTTCTGGCTGCCGAGATACTGGGAGCACAGGATCGCGCCCCCGGCAGATAAGGCAGACAGTGCCTGAATGACAAGAATATTGATGGAATCCACCAGGGAAACGGCAGAAATTGCGGCAGAGCCGACATTGCTGACCATCATGGTATCGGCGGTCCCCATTAAAGAAGAAAGCAGTTGTTCCACAATAATCGGGATCAGCAGCTTTCGTAAGTCCAAATTGTTATATAAATGCTGTGTGTTATCGTGCATAAATGAAATCCTCTTTTCTTACTTCCAGATATATTTTAGCACGATATTTTTCAATGGGAAAGGGAGTATTCGATTAATGATTGGCTGATATTTCAATGTTACTAATAATTCATTGAATGATAATAATGTATTATCAATATCAAATACTATTATGTTAGTATGTAATGCCCTTTCTTTCTTCTTATAACCAAAGAGGGATTTTATTTCCTTGTCGATATATGTGCAAGAGAATATATATCCTTGTTTTATAAATTGCTCCAATTCAGAAATAGTAACTTCCTTTTCTTCAAAGGATATTTTGTTGTAGTCTTTACTGGTAGGTTTTTCTGTGAAACCATTGACGGAAATCATCAATTTAAAAGAAAATTTTTCATTTTTGTACATGTTAAGGTTGACATTATTGTGTGACTTGTACGTGTCACTTATTTAGGATGTTAAGGTTTGATAGTTGAACAAAGGAAGCAATGTAACCTTAACAAACCATTACTTCCAGGTATACCTACTTTCAACTATATAATATAAGTATATTTTGTTTATGCAAATATACGACTTTCTAATGTATATTACTAACTTTTAATAAGAAATTTAGTCTGAAAAGTCCTCAAAAAGTACAAGTATGGTATAAAGTGTCTTATTATAATCTGATTTTTGTGATATGGTATCA
>ENA-UEQR01001862-UEQR01001862.1-human-gut-metagenome-genome-assembly--contig:-NODE-1862-length-11301-cov-5.303011_pt1 | contig 11301 bp, 9 predicted proteins | sample MGYA00242944_ERZ507941 | MGnify/ENA primary metagenome ERZ507941 (study PRJEB26167, sample SAMN06115398) | human gut metagenome | host: Homo sapiens | place: China:Chongqing | collected 2016-06-23...
CTTAAAAAACATAGAATTCCACTGCACTATCCGAATTATTATACTAATTTTGAACAAATTTCTAACCTTAAGAACAAAACTTAATATGCAAAAATTAGCATTCAGTCTATTACTATGCTGCTTTACATTACAAAGCTATGCAAAAGTAGAACCTCTGAAAGGCTTTCATTATGCCTCGGAACAAGCTCCAAAAGGGAATGAATGGGAATCCCCTGAAAATCTGGCGCTGAACAAAGAACAACCTCATGCCTATTTCTTCTCTTTCCAAGATAAGGCAAGTGCCCGGAAAGTATTGCCGGAAATCAGTGCTTACTGGCAATCACTGAATGGAGACTGGAAATTCAATTGGGTTCCAAATCCCGAAGAACGGCCCAAAGACTTTTACAAAACAGAATTTGATGTCTCTGGATGGGATAATATTCCGGTTCCTTCAAGCTGGAATATTTATGGTATCCAAAAAGACGGAACACAAAAGTACGGAACTCCTATTTATGTGAACCAACCGGTTATTTTTCAACACAAAGTAGCTGTGGATGACTGGCGCGGAGGTGTGATGCGTACACCGCCCAGCAATTGGACTACTTTCAAGGCCCGTAATGAAGTAGGCTCTTACCGCCGCGAATTTACGATTCCCGAAGATTGGGACGGAAAAGAAATCTTCATCAACTTTGATGGTGTGGATTCATTCTTCTATCTTTGGATAAACGGCCAATATGTAGGTTTCTCAAAGAACTCACGCAACACTGCCAGTTTCAATATCACCAAATATCTGGTGAAAGGCACTAACGTGGTAGCCGTTGAAGTATACCGCAGTTCGGACGGTTCTTTCCTCGAAGCTCAGGATATGTTCCGTTTACCGGGTATTTATCGCACAGTTGCTTTGCAGGCTGTACCTCAGTTGCATGTACGCGACTTGGTTGTAACTCCTGACTTGGACGCAACTTATACCGACGGTGAACTAAAAATCAATGCAGATATCCGCAACCTCGGAAAGAAAGCTGCCAAAGGCTATTCTATGGTATATTCATTGTATGCCAACCAGCTGTATTCCGATGACAATACCGAAGTGAACAATGCCGGCATCTCGACTCCGGTAGCTGTGGTGGAAGCCGGTCAGGAAGTAACAGCCGAAACTACTCTGAAAGTACAGAAGCCCAATAAATGGTCGGCTGAAAAACCATACCTCTATACATTGGTGGGAGAACTGAAAGATAAAAAAGGACGTACACTCGAAACTGTTTCTACTCATATCGGTTTCCGTAAAGTGGAAATCAAAGATACTCCCGCATCGGAAGATGAATTCGGATTGGCCGGACGTTACTATTATGTAAACGGTAAAACGGTAAAACTGAAAGGTGTCAACCGTCATGAAACCAATCCGGGTGTGGGACATGCCATCACCCGCAAAATGATGGAAAACGAAATCATGATGATGAAACGTGCCAATATCAACCATGTACGTAATTCTCACTATCCGGATGATCCGTATTGGTATTATCTGTGTAACAAATACGGTATTTACCTGGAAGATGAAGCCAATATCGAATCACACGAATATTATTACGGAAAGGCATCTTTGTCTCATCCTATCGAATGGAAAAATGCTCATGTGGCACGTGTGATGGAAATGGTTCATGCCAATATCAACAATCCATCCATCGTTATCTGGTCATTAGGAAATGAAGCCGGCCCGGGTCAAAACTTCGTAGCAGCATACGATGCATTGAAAGTTGCCGACAAATCTCGCCCTGTTCAATATGAACGTAACAACGACATTGTAGACATGGGTTCTAACCAGTATCCTTCCATTTCATGGGTACGTGGCGCTGTGAAAGGGGATTATGACATCAAATATCCTTTCCACATCTCGGAATATGCACACTCTATGGGTAATGCTTGCGGTAACTTGATTGATTACTGGGATGCTATCGAATCTACCAACTTCTTCTGCGGTGGTGCCATCTGGGATTGGGTAGACCAGGCTATGTACAATTACACCAAAGATGGCAAACGTTATCTGGCATACGGTGGTGACTTCGGCGATACTCCAAACGACGGACAATTTGTAATGAATGGTATCGTGTTTGCCGACCTGGAACCGAAACCACAATATTTTGAGACCAAGAAAGTATACCAGCATATCGGCGTAAAAGCTATTGATGAAAAGCAAGGCCGCTTCGAAATCTTCAATAAGTACTATTTTAAAGATCTCTCGGAATATGAAATCAGATGGGCTTTGTATGAAAACGGCAAAGAAGCAGAAAACGGTGTTCTAAATACTGAAAATATCGCTCCGCGTACCCGCCTTCAGGTTACAATACCTTACAGATATAATAATCTGAAAGCAAATGCCGAATACTTTGTGAAGGTTCAGTTTGTATTGAGAAACAATATGCCATGGGCTGAAAAGGGCTATGTTATGGCTGAAGAACAGCTTCCCGTTAAAACTGCCACAGGTATAGCTCCTATCAATGAAGTAACGGACGGAAACGGAAAGCCTGTAATGGCAAAACAGTCAGATCCGCGTTTCTCTACCATCAAGGGTGAAAACTTTGAAGCTAAGTTTGACAACGAAACCGGAACTATTTACAGTTTGAACTACGGTGGTGAAACCATTATCGCTGACGGAAACGGTCCGAAACTTGATGCTATGCGTGCTTTCACCAACAATGACAACTGGTTCTATGCCAACTGGTTTGAATGTGGTTTGCACAATTTGAGACATCAAGTCACAGCTTCTAAAGTTATCAATAGAAAAGACGGTGCTATTGTATTGTTCTACACTGTGGAATCTCAGGCTCCTAATGGCGCCAAGATTCTTGGCGGAACTTCAAGCGGCAAAAACAGTATCAAAGAATTGACCGAAAAACCGTTTGGTGAAGACGACTTCAAATTCACTACCAATCAGGTATGGACAGTTTACCGCGACGGTTCTATTGAATTGCAGGCAAGCATCACTTCCAATCGTCCCAGTCTGGTATTACCACGTTTGGGATATGTAATGAAAGTGCCTCAACGCTATGAAAATTATACATACTATGGCCGTGGTCCGATTGGAAACTATCCTGACCGCAAAGTAGGACAGTTTATCGAAATACACAAATCTACTGTTGCCGACCAATTTGTCAACTTCCCGAAACCTCAGGATATGGGCAATCACGAAGATGTACGCTGGTGTGCACTGACTGACAAAGCCGGCAAGGGAGCCATCTTTATTGCCACAAACCGATTGTCGACTTCTGCTTTGCAGTATTCAGCACTCGACATGATATTGGCAGGACATCCTTATCAGTTGCCGAAAGCCGGCGATACTTATCTGCATCTCGACCTCGCCGTGACCGGTTTGGGTGGTAACAGTTGCGGACAGGGTGGCCCGTTGATGCATGACCGCGTATTTGCCGGACAAAATAATATCGGTTTCATCATTCGCCCCGCTGCACAGGATTTATCGGCTGCTGCACAAGTAGCTCCTGCCGGTGATATTCCTTTGACCATCACTCGCGGTCGCACAGGTATGGTAGAGCTTTCTTCCATCGACAAAGATGCTGCTATCCTTTATACTATCAACAAAGGAAAGAAGGCTAAGCAGTATACCGAACCGATTTCAATGCGTAACGGAGGTACAGTTACAGCTTGGTTTGCCAATAATCCTTCTATCAAGACTACCACAACCTTCAAGAAATTGGAAACCATCCAGACTGAAGTAATCTACGCCAGCAGTGAAGAAGTGGGCGATGGAGATGCCAAGAATCTGGTGGACGGTGACCCTGCTACATATTGGCACAGTATGTACTCTGTAACCGTAGCCAAATATCCTCATTGGGTAGACCTTGATGCCGGTGAAGTAAAAACAATCAAAGGATTTACTTACATGCCTCGTCAGGACAGCTATAACGGTAATGTCAAAGAATACACTATCCACGTAAGCATGGATGGCAAGAATTGGGGTGAACCGGTTCAGAAAGGAAAGTTCGCCGGCAACAGAGATGAAAAGAAAGTCATCTTCAGCCAACCGGTGAAAGGACGCTATATCCGGTTTACTGCATTGAGCGAACAGTATGGACAAGATTATGCATCGGGTGCTGAACTTACCATCCTAGCTGAATAACAAATTACGTTCCGATTAATAAAGAAAGAGATGTGTCAAAATGAAAAATTGTTTCAGTTTTGGCACATCTCTCTTTTTTGATTAACTTCATATCTATTCTACGTAAACGAATTGGTACAGTTCAACCGATTATCTACATTGGCAGGGTACCTACTTAAACAAATAAAAATGAAAACACACATCATTATACTATGGATTACCGCTTTTGGAATGACAGCCTGCCATTCCCGTCCGCAAGCTGATACCGCTGAGGAGACAATCCCACAAGATACCATAGCGATACTGGACTTTGCTTCAGCAATCAACAAAGAAGTTCCAGATACGTTCACATGGAATAGTGTGGCAAAGAAGGTTACTTATATCCCCCTCTCCTCCTCCCATCTTATGGACGGACACCCCGCGATAAACTATCTTGGTGACGATATGTGCATCCTTTCGGAAGGGAAGGAACAATGGATACATCGTGTAGATTTCAAAGGCAGCTTTTTAAGCAGTTTCCGACATATCGGAAACGGTCCCGGAGAATATGTTTACCTATCTTCCGTGGTCTATCACCCGAAAGACTCCACTATTCGCGTTTTTGATAACGGAAGCCATAAATACATTATATATAGTAAGGAAGGAAAACTGTTCCGTGAGATTAATTTGGTCGACTCCGAGTTGAACTACCTGCTGCATGCGGAAGGAGACACTTACTTTTGTAGTGGCAGCTTCAGCAATGGAAAATCGGAAATCATCGTATCGGACACGGCACTGCGAGTGAAGTCTTCCATTCTGCCCTTTGACCCAACTGACGATTACGTCACACGGGGAGGCATCATGCTGACAACAAGCGTACAGCGGTGTGGCCCCAAACTTTGCCTGTTCAATCATATTTATAGCGACAGTGTTTTCCTGCTGACTCCTGACGGGCTGAAACCGGAATTTATTCTGCGCAAAGGCAAGTATGCACCGTCTCTGGACGACGTAAAGCAGTTTATGAAGTGGAATAAAAATGATTCTTTCGCCAAAGGCTTCTCCATCAAGACTTTTCCCGGATATTACCTCGTGCAGTACTCGTACAAAGACAAGTTTTTCGGCGAGATATGGAGCAAAGAGACCAACCAGATTGTTTCAAGAACTGTCCTGACCCGACCCGATATGTTTTCATCATACAGGGGAATCCCCTATCGTTTCCCTTCGGGCACAACCATCAAACTATTGCCGGCCTATATCAATGGAAACAAAATAGCTTTCTTTATTCCGGCAGACGAAGCGGCAGGCGAAATTCCGGGCGTAAAGATAAGCGAGGATGATAATCCGATAGTGATGATATTGGAACTATAATGATTCGCTTTCCATCGGCTTAACGTGAGGACGCATCGTTGATGGCTGCCTCCAACTCATCATAACCGGCCAAAGGATTGTCGGTAAAGACACTTCGGATGGTCAATTCCGCATCAACCACATAGATACGCGGTATGCCCGACTTGGCAAAGAGATGGTAAACCGTCCGGTCTTCCTGAGCGGCATAAGGAAACGTGAAATGCTGCTCCTGCCAATAACCGGCAACAGACGCGGCATCTTCCGCCCGGCTGATGGCTATCAAAGGCATGTGTGGATGATGCTCATAGATTTGTTGTATCACGGGAAGTTCCCGGCGGCAATCTTTGCAACCGGTGTTAAAGAACACGATGAAGGAAACCTTCCCCCTCAAACTTTCATGGGTCACTACCCTTCCGTCATTCATGGTGACGCTGAACACAGGCAACTTGTCTCCTGCAACCAACTCTATACTTCCTGTATCGGAATCATCACCGTCCGAAATACAAGAAACCATCGCCATACAACTGCACAACGCTATAAAGAATACACTATTTATCAACTTTTTCATCGATTTTCTTTTATGCAAAGATAAAAGGTTTTTCATGAAATCACTACTTTTGCATCATGAAACAAGAATTGAAAGAAAATACAGGACTCCCCTCTTCTCTATTATGGATACTTGCCATCATTGCCGGTATCTCCGTTGCCAATTTATATTATAACCAGCCTTTACTGAATCTCATCAGTCATGATTTGAAAGTGTCCGAATTCTCTGCCAACCTGATTGCCATGACTACCCAAATAGGTTATGCACTCGGATTATTATTCATCATACCATTAGGCGATTTATATAAAAGAAAAACAATTATTCTCATCAATTTCTCGATACTGGTCGTGTCATTACTCACCATTGCCACAGCCCCGAATATCTATATCATTTTGCTTGCTTCACTACTGACCGGTATATGCTCTGTGATGCCTCAGATTTTTGTTCCCATTGCCGCACAATTCTCTACTCCTGAAACCAAAGGAAAAAATGTGGGAATGATTATCTCCGGACTGCTGACCGGAATTCTAGCTTCGCGGGTCGTGAGCGGCATCGCCGGTGAATATATGGGTTGGAGATTCATTTTCTATGTCGCAGCTGTGTTAATGGTAGTTTGTGTCATTATCATTATGCGAATATTGCCCGATATTCCTTCCAACTTCAGAGGCAAATACAGCGACTTGATGAAATCACTTCTCTCCTTGGTGACGGATTATCCGCAGCTGCGCATCTCGTCCCTCCGTGCCGGCATAGCATTCGGCTCTTTTTTGGCTTTATGGAGTTCATTGGCTTTCAAGATGGAGCAAGCCCCTTTCTTTGCCGGCAACAATGTAATAGGCTTGTTGGGTTTATGTGGCATTATGGGAGCTTTGACGGCCTCTTTTATCGGCCGGTATGTGCATATCCTGGGGGTAAAACGACTGAACTATATCGGTTGCAGCCTCTTGTTTATTGCATGGCTTTCACTCTATATCGGACAAAATTCGTATGCAGGCATTATCTCCGGCATCTTACTGATAGATATAGGTATGCAATGTATCCAGCTCAGTAATCAAACTACAATTTTCGCACTCAATCCTAAGGCTTCCAACAGAATCAATACCATCTTTATGACTACCTATTTTGCAGGCGGTTCATTGGGGACTTTCCTTGCCGGAACGTTTTGGCATTGGTTTGGATGGAGTGGAGTGGTAGGAACAGGCATTGCATTGACTGCCTGCTCACTGGTCATCAATATCAGAGCAAAAAAATAAATCAGGAATCCATATCACTCAAGTGAATTTCCAATGCCTTGACCGAGATATAAATCTCACGGACAGAAATGCCCAACGATATAATGAGTAATATAAGTGCCAAACCAAAAATATAAACCGACACCATATACAACTGTATATACATTAAAAACATACTCACCACACATAATAACAAACTGCCAATACCGGTTACTTGCATAGCACGGGTCAGATAAAGACGTTTTCGCAAATTAATGATTTGAGCGGCCGTGACTGCCGAATGATTCTCACGATACTGGTCTTTCAACGTGCGGACAAGTTGGGCATACGACAAAAAACGATTGGTATATGCCAACATTATCAATGATATGGCAGAGAACAGCAAAGCCGGAGTGGTTAAATCTATTTCCATTTTTCAATATTTCAAAGTTTGTATGATGCAAAGTAAAGCAAAAACGGATATCTTTGCAATGAAACCAAATAAATAATAGAATGCAAAAAGCAAACTTGTACATAAAAGACTGGCTGTCTATCCATCCATATACCCGACAGCAGCCCTCTGACAACTATTTTGTGCAACTGGCAAACCGCCTTTTCCATATTTGTCCTTTAAATGAAATACCCGAGGCATTTAAAAAGAAAATCTGTCTGTATACCGCAGCCTACCTGGAAGATGTCATTTCGGGACTGGGACTTTGGCAGTCTTTCGTCAACAAACATTCGGAACTTTACGGAACCGCACTCCCCTTCTATACGATAAATCCCGGTTATATCAAAGATGAAATCAATGAAGAGGATATACGTTTCATTATCTGGAACACGCTTCAGAAAGCTCCCTACCCACATTCTTACATTCATCCGATGACAACTTCTATCCGGCAAACCGCCAAGATGTTCTTCGAGATATTGGATGAAGAATACGAAACAGCACCTGCGAATGATGCATTGACGGAGTATTTTATGAAATTCAGAGACAGAACTGAAGCTGAGCACAAACTATTATGGCTGTTCGGACACAATTATCTCACCGAACCCTCTGTACAGGAGTACATCGCACAAGTAACAGCTTCCGATAAATACATCATTCCCTGTGGCCCGATGGCACTCTTTTTATATGAATGGATTGATTTATTAACCGGTCATCAAACCGAAAACTGGCAGCAGATAGAGGGGCTTTACCCTGATATTCCAACCTTGTCGGATGAGATGAAGCAACGAAACCAAACCACTTACGAACTTTTTACCAAAGGTACAAAAGGAGCACAGATAATATACTTGAACGGCTATAAAGAACTGCATCATTTCCTGACTCAAGTATTGCAATGGCCGGATGACGACAATCATACACTCCCACAAATGAAAGGAAACCGGAACTTCATCATGATGGTCAATCCGGAAAAAGGTATTCTATTAGCCAATGATATATGCGAATGCATCACCGACCCATTAAACAACCTATACAACCGGGAAGTTGCTGTCAAAGAAGCCTTTAATCTGCTGACAGTGCCAACTAAATGTCCACCGGATTTGCTAGAATATCTAATCAGCCACCATTACATTCCTGATGCACAGTTACCGGAATATGGAGAGAAAGAATTAGTGGAAAAGAATGCTGACTTTATAGCTCGTCATGCACTATTGTATTACTATAGGGGAGATTAACTTCTCCCCCTCCCATTTCTATCAGGAAGCAACCACTTCATTTACCAACGGTCTGCCTTCTGCAAAGTCTTTGACATTCTGTAAGGTAGTATGTGCAATATTTGCCATCGCTTCTTTAGTAAAGAAAGCCTGATGCGAAGTAACAATCACATTATTGAAAGACAACAAACGGGCTAACGTATCATCATCAATGATTTTATCCGATTTGTCTTCATAAAAGTACTGCCCTTCTTCCTCATATACATCCAATCCGGCATATCCCACTTTCTTTGTTTTCAATCCTTCAATCAGTGCATTGGTATGAATCAACCGGCCGCGTCCTGTATTGATAATCATCACCCCATCTTTCATCTTGCTGATGGAATAATCATTAATCAGATACTTGGTCTGCTCCGTGAGCGGACAATGTAAAGAGATAATATCAGAACTGTGATAAAGCTCCTCCAACGAGCAATACACCACCTGATGCTCACGGGCAAAATTATAATCGGGGTAAAGATCATAAGCCAATATATTCATCCCGAACCCACGGAGAATCTGAATCAATATCTTTGCAATCTTGCCGGTGCCGATAATGCCGGCAGTCTTGCCATGCATATCAAATCCCATCAACCCATGCAATGAAAAGTTTCCATCGCGGGTGCGCATCGTTGCACGAGGTATCTTGCGATTGAGCGAAAGCATCAATGCCACCGTAAATTCGGCAACGGCATAGGGTGAATAAGCCGGAACACGCACCACTTTCATACGGCCGACCGTAGCAGTCAAATCTACATTATTATATCCGGCACATCTCAAAGCCAGCAGTTTAACGCCATTATCCGCCATTGCCCGGATAACCTCGGCATCAGCCGTGTCGTTTACGAAGATGCAGACTACATCCACTCCTTTGGTCAACACCACATTATTCATATTCAGATGGCCCTTATAGAATTTTATATCAAAGCCAAATTTCTCATTAGCCTCCGTAAACGAGCGTTCGTCGTAGGGTTTCGTGTCGTAAAAAGCAATTTTGTAAGCCATAATTTTTCTATTTACTATTTAGTATAATAACAAAAATGGCACGTGTTGGGTTCAATTTACAAGTTTATAGTTTCTTTAGCTCCTTATACAAGCGCTGTATAGGCAAGCCCATCACATTAAAATAACTACCTGTAATGCCTTCCACTCCCACAAAACCAATCCATTCCTGAATGCCATAAGAACCGGCTTTATCCATCGGCTTATACTTCTGTACATAATAATCTATTTCCTCTTCTGTCAATTCGGCAAAAGTAACATCAGTAACAGTAGCAAAGCTTTTCTGAAATTCGGTTGTGGTAAGACACACTCCGGTTATCACTTGATGAGTTTTCCCTGAAAGGCAACGAAGCATACGCCTGGCATCCTCTTCATCTTCAGGCTTTCCCATAACCAAACCATCTAGCCACACAATTGTATCTGCGGTAATAATCAACTCATCCGAATGCATGGTTTGCCGATAAGCATCCGCCTTTTCACAAGCTATAAAGACGGGGATTTCTTCTCCAGAAAGAGTATCGGGATATGATTCTTCTATGCCGGGTAAGGTTTTTACTTCATAACAAATTCCCAAACCGGATAGAAGCTCCTTACGTCTGGGTGCTGCTGTGAAGACAAAAGAATATGCACATCTGAAAGAAAAATACAATTTTCTCCCATGGAAAAGGATCATGTTGAATCACATATTAGAAGAACAACCTCGATATTTAATGAAAGGATACCCTGCTTCGAAAACAAAAAAAAGATATGTCCAACGTACCATAGAAACAAAAGCTTTTCACTTTCTCACTTGTGGAATAACAGAAACAAAAAAATACGAAAAACTAAATTTGTACCAAGATGTAAATTATTTAGTGGATTTTCACATCAACAAATTATATAATTTCATCAACGATTGTAAACAGACTGCTCCCCGACCTAGAGGGAACAGTGGAATGGGTATTTGGTATTGGAATGGTTCTAAATCTTACCTAATAGGAATCATGACAGGATATAACAATGAAGAAGCTGTATTTATCGGCACAAGGATAGACTTGGTAACCGAACTCATACGGCAACGATTTGACAACAGCATTTTACCAACCGAGGTAATCAAACCTAAATTCTATAAATAATTCCAATGAAACCCACCATTCTTTTCGTCCTCCATCTCCCCCCTCCCGTTCACGGTGCGGCTATGATGGGAAAATACATTCATGACAGCAAGCTTATCAACGAAGCCTTTGACTGTCATTATATCAACCTCACCACAGCCAAAGATTTAGCTGACATTGGTAAAGTGGGATGGAGAAAAGTACAGCAGTTTACAAAATTACTAACTCAGATTCGCCATGAAGTGAAGCAGCTAAATCCCCAACTGGTTTATGTCACTCCTAATGCAAAAGGCGGAGCTTTTTATAAAGATTTTATAGTAGTACAAATGCTAA
>ENA-UEQR01001863-UEQR01001863.1-human-gut-metagenome-genome-assembly--contig:-NODE-1863-length-11295-cov-10.201462_pt1 | contig 11295 bp, 7 predicted proteins | sample MGYA00242944_ERZ507941 | MGnify/ENA primary metagenome ERZ507941 (study PRJEB26167, sample SAMN06115398) | human gut metagenome | host: Homo sapiens | place: China:Chongqing | collected 2016-06-23...
TTTAAGTTAAGGAACCAATTAACACACAAAAAATTATATGGCAGACGATAAGAAGATTATTTTCTCGATGGTAGGCGTGAACAAGATCTTTCCGCCTCAAAAACAGGTTTTAAAGAATATATATCTGTCCTTTTTCTATGGGGCGAAGATCGGAATCATCGGATTGAATGGTTCCGGTAAATCTACGTTGCTGAAGATTATCGCCGGTATCGATAAGGATTATCAGGGAGAGGTGGTCTTCTCCCACGGGTATTCCGTAGGGTATCTGGAGCAGGATCCTAAGTTGGAGCCGGGCAAGACCGTGAAGGAGATCGTGCAGGAAGGCGTGCAGGAGATCGTGGACACCTTGAAAGAATATGAGGAGGTGAACGAGCGATTCGGCGATCCGGAGGTGCTGGAAGATCCGGATAAGATGGATGCCTTGATCAACCGTCAGGCGGAGTTGCAGGACAAGATCGACGCTACGGACGCATGGAACCTCGACAGCCGTCTGGAACGTGCCATGGACGCTTTGCGTTGTCCGCCGGAAGATCAGGTGGTGGATACGTTGTCCGGAGGCGAGCGTCGCCGGGTGGCCCTTTGCCGATTGCTGCTCCAGCAGCCGGACGTATTGCTGTTGGATGAGCCGACCAACCACTTGGACGCCGAGTCGATCGACTGGCTGGAGCAACATCTGCAACAATATGCCGGTACCGTTATCTGCATCACGCACGACCGTTACTTCCTAGACCACGTGGCCGGATGGATCCTTGAGCTGGATCGTGGCGAGGGTATCCCTTGGAAGGGTAATTACTCCTCTTGGCTAGACCAGAAGACGAAGCGTATGGCTCAAGAAGAGAAGCAAGTCAGCAAGCGCCGTAAGACCTTGGAGCGTGAGCTGGAATGGATCAATATGGCGCCGAAGGCCCGTCACGCCAAGGGTAAGGCACGTCTGAACTCGTACGAGGCCCTCTTGAACGAGGACCAGAAGGAGCGTGAGGCTAAGTTGGAGATCTTCATCCCGAACGGCCCTCGCTTGGGCAATAAGGTGATCGAGGCACAGCACGTGGCGAAGGCGTTCGGCGATAAGCTGCTGTTCGATGATTTGAACTTCATGCTTCCCCCGAATGGTATCGTGGGAGTCATCGGGCCGAACGGTGCCGGTAAGACTACCTTATTTAAGATGATCATGGGCATGGAAAGCATCGACAAGGGGACCTTCGAGGTGGGCGAGACCGTACAAGTAGGTTACGCCGACCAGACCCATAAGGATATAGACCCGAAAAAGACCGTTTACCAAGTCGTATCCGGCGGACAGGAATTCATCCGTATGGGTGGCAAGGAGGTGAACGCAAGGGCTTACCTGTCTAAATTCAATTTCGCAGGAGCGGATCAAGAGAAGCTATGCGGCGTACTCTCCGGAGGAGAGCGTAACCGCCTGCATCTGGCGCTGACGCTGAAAGCGGACGCTAACGTATTGCTGCTCGACGAGCCGACCAACGATATCGACGTGAACACGCTACGTGCCTTGGAGGAGGGTCTGGAGAACTTCGCCGGTTGCGCCGTCGTCGTCTCTCACGACCGTTGGTTCTTGGACCGTATCTGTACGCATATCCTGTCGTTCGAGGGCGATTCCAACGTGGTCTTCTACGAAGGGACCTATTCCGAGTACGAGGAATACAAACGTAAGACATTGGGCGACGCCGAGCCGAAACGGGTACGCTATCGCAAACTAATCGTTGATTAATCATACTATAAATAGAGTTTAATGCCATGAAAAAAAGAATGCTATCTTTGGCTGTATTAGCCGCCTCCCTCTTCTGTTTCTCCAATGGGGCGAACGCACAGAAGACCGAGAAACTGTTCAACGGGAAAGACCTGTCTAACTGGAATTTCGTAGTCGACAAAAACTCCGTCCCCGCCGATCAGGTCTATTCCGTACGCGACGGTAAGATCTTCATCACCGGCCAGCCTTTCGGCTATATGTACACCAAGGAGAAATACAGCGACTATAAATTGCACGTGGAATGGCGTTGGCCGAATGGGGATTCCAACGCGAACAGCGGTATCTTCCTGCATATCGCAGACCTAAAGAACCCCTTCCCGAACGGGATCGAGTGTAATCTGCAAGCCGGGAGGGCCGGATTGTTCGTACTGCTGGGAGGCTCCGACCTTGTCGAGTACCAGCAACGCCCGGGAGAGGAACGTCCCTTCTTCCCTGTCGTAAAGAACGTGAACCCGTCTAGCGAGAAGCCCGCCGGAGAGTGGAACGAGGCGAACATCTTCGTGAAAGACGGCGTCATCACCGTTTACATCAACGGCGTATACCAGAACACCGGAACCAACAAGGTGAAGGAAGGCCATATCGGGCTACAGAGCGAGGGTAAGGAGGTTGAGTTCAGAAACGTAACCCTCACCAAGTGGTAAGCGGAGCCGTTTCCGGCGCATCTGTAATAATTAAACGGAATCTTTTAAATAGTATTAAAATAATATAGTACATTCGCGAGGATTCCTTTTCAATGAGGAACATATCATTGCAATAACCAATTTAAGAGGTAATGAAAAGAGACAACATCATTTTTGACATTATCGAGAAGGAGCACCAACGCCAATTGAAAGGCATTGAGTTGATCGCTTCCGAGAACTTTGTCAGCGACCAGGTCATGCAGGCCATGGGAAGCTGTCTGACCAACAAATACGCCGAGGGATATCCCGGCAAGCGTTATTATGGGGGTTGCGAGGTAGTAGACCAAAGTGAGACGATCGCTATCGAACGGTTGAAAAAGCTATTCAACGCCGAATGGGCCAACGTGCAGCCTCACTCCGGGGCGCAGGCCAACGCAGCCGTATTTTTCGCCGTATTGAATCCGGGCGACACGTTCCTCGGGTTGAACCTGTCGCATGGCGGACACCTGTCCCACGGTTCACCAGTAAATAGCTCCGGCGTTCTCTATCACGCTACCGAATATAATGTAAAGGAAGATACCGGACGGGTGGACTACGACCAAATGGAGGAAGTAGCCCTTCGTGAGAAACCGAAATTGATCGTTGGCGGTGGTTCCGCTTATTCCCGTGACTGGGATTACAAACGTATGCGTGAGATAGCCGACAAGGTAGGCGCCTTATTGATGATCGATATGGCTCACCCGGCAGGCCTGATCGCCGCCGGTTTACTGAACAACCCGCTGGAGTACGCTCACATCGTAACGTCTACGACGCATAAGACCCTGCGGGGTCCTCGTGGCGGTATCATCCTGCTGGGTAAGGATTTCGAGAATCCTTGGGGTAAGAAAACACCGAAAGGCGAGATCAAGAAGATGTCTCAGTTGTTGGACTCCGCCGTATTCCCGGGTATCCAAGGCGGTCCGCTGGAGCATGTGATCGCGGCCAAGGCCGTAGCCTTCGGAGAGGCTTTGGAGCCGGAATACAAGACGTACCAAGCACAGGTGAAAGCGAACGCCGCCGCTATGGCCAAGGCTTTCACGGACAAAGGGTACAAGATCATCTCCGGCGGTACGGACAACCACAGCATGCTGATCGACCTGCGCACGAAGTTCCCCGACCTGACCGGTAAGGTGGCCGAGAAAGCCTTGGTAGCCGCCGACATCACGGTGAACAAGAACATGGTTCCGTTCGACAGCCGCTCGGCCTTCCAGACCTCCGGTATCCGTGTGGGTACGCCCGCTATCACGACCCGTGGCGCTAAAGAGCCGCTTATGGGCGAGATCGTGGAACTGATCGACACCGTATTGGCAGCTCCCGAATGCGATAAGACTATCGGCGCCGTTCGTGAGAAGGTGAACGGTATCATGAAGGAATATCCTATCTTCGCATGGTAAATAGGAAATTGAGAATTGAGAATTGAAAAGGATGCCAAACGGCATCTTATCTTCAACTCTCAATTCTCTTTTTAAACTCTCAAAAACATCTAAACAATATTCAATTTTCAACTTTCAATTTTTAATTCTATGAAAAAGCTCCTTGCTACAATCTGCGCCGGCGCTGTCTTGGGCCTGATGGCCTCGTGTGATGATGCTCCCGGTAAAGCGAAAGCTTACAACCAAGGTATCAACATCATCCCGACACCGGTCAGCCTTACGCAGAACGAGGGAAACTTCAAGCTAAACAAAAACACGAAGATCTACGCTTCCACCCCGGAGGCGAAAACCGTAGCCGAGTTCTTCGCGGCTAAAATGAACACGGCGACAGGCTACCAGATAGCTACCGCCGACAAAGAGACCTCCGACGGTATCTCGTTGGTTATCGACGGCTCTCTGGACGTAAACGACGAGGGATACACGTTAGACGTAGCCGACAGCGGCGTCCGTATCAAAGCCAAGACCCCTCAAGGTCTTTTCTACGGTATGCAATCGTTCTTGCAATTGCTGCCCGCCGAGATCGAGAGTCCTTCCGCCGTGAAAGGTATCGCATGGACCGCTCCGGCCGTATCTATCAAGGACGAGCCTCGTTTCGGCTACCGTGGTATCATGCTAGACCCCTGCCGCCATTTCATCCCGGTAGAGAATATCAAGAAGCAGCTGGATGTATTGGCCTTGTTCAAGATCAACCGCATGCATTGGCACCTGACCGACGACCAAGGATGGCGTATCGAGATCAAGAAGTACCCGAAACTGACCGAGATCGGCTCTAAGCGCATCGATGGCGAGGGTACCGAGTACGGAGGCTTCTATACTCAAGAGGAGGTGAAGGATATCGTTAAATACGCGGCGGATCGTTTCATCACGATCGTTCCCGAGATAGAGCTTCCGGGACACGAGATGGCCGCTATCGCCGCCTATCCGGAACTGTCTTGCGAGGGTAAGCAGGGTACTCCCCGTATCATCTGGGGCGTGGAAGACATCGTATTATGCGCCGGGAAGGAAGAACCCTTCCAGTTCTTCGAGGACGTGATCGCCGAGGTAGCTCCCCTATTCCCGGGCGAGTATTTCCATATCGGAGGCGATGAGTGCCCGAAGACGAGCTGGGAGAAATGCCCGCTTTGTCAGGCCCGTATCCGTAAGGAAGGCTTGAAAGGCGACAAGGAACATTCCGCCGAGGAGAAATTGCAGAGCTATTTCGTACAACGCATGGAGAAGGTCGTAAACAAGCACGGCAAGAAGATGATCGGATGGGACGAGATCCTCGAGGGAGGTCTGGCTCCATCGGCCACGGTAATGTCTTGGCGAGGTGAGGAAGGCGGTATCGCCGCCGCTAGCATGAACCACGACGTGATCATGACCCCGGGAAGCGAGGGTATGTATATCGACCAGTTCCAAGGCGACTACAAGATCAACCCGGTATCTATCGGAGGATTCACCACGGCGGAGCGGGTCTATAAGTACAACCCCGTCCCCGACACGCTGGCAGCGGCCGGTAAAGGGCATTTCATCAAGGGCGTGCAATGCAACGTATGGAGTGAGTACCTTTATAACACGGACATCATGGAGTACCGTATCTATCCTCGTATCCTAGCCCTCTCCGAGATCGCTTGGAGCCCGCTGGACCGGAAGGATTACAAGGACTTCGAACGCCGTCTGGACAACGCTCAGGTTCGCCTAGACGGACACGGTATCAACTACTACATCCCGCAGCCCGAGCAACCGAACGGTTCTTGCAACTTCGTGGCTTTCACGGACAAGGCTACCATGACATTCACCACGAACCGTCCGATGAAGATGGTCTACACGCTGGATGGCACCGAGCCTACCCCGGAATCTACCGTATATACGGCTCCTTTCGACATCACAGAGACTACGACCGTGAAGATCGCTTCCGTGTTGCCTTCCGGCAAGATGGGTAAGCCTCGCACGATCCTCGTGGAGAAACAAACGCTGGCTCCCGCCAAGGAGGTAGCCAAGACGACCCCGGGCCTCGACATGGAGGTATTCGATGGCATGTACCTAAGCGTAAATAATCTGGAGGCCGCTCAGAAGACCGGTAAGAAACAGGTCATCAAGACGACCCGTGAACTGACCAACCAAGTGCCCGCCCCCGAATCCATGCGAGGCGTGAAGCAATACGCCGCTATCGCTACCGGCTACGTGAATATCCCGGAGGATGGCGTTTATTACATCTCTTCGGATTTAGAGGAGGTATGGATCGACGGCAAGTTGATGGTCAATAACGGTGGCGAGGTAAAACGCTTCTCCCGTCATGACACCTCCGCGGCCTTGGCAAAAGGCTTGCACGAGATCAAGCTGGTATTCCTCGGACACATCATCGGAGGTTGGCCTTCCAACTGGAACGACGGCAGCGTACAACTCCGTAAATCGGATGCCGAGAAATTCACGCCGATCACGGCTGAGATGCTAAGTCATTAAGATCATTTCCGAAGGGGGGAAGCGAGCGATCCTCCCCCCGATATAAACCGCAGGGGCGGGATTCGTCCGCCCTCCCACGCATACACGGCACGGGAGGGCGGACAGATCCCGCCCCTACTGCATTCTTCCGGCGAATATAATTGTGTTTAATAGTGAACACTACTGGGTTCAACCATGAATACTATTGTGTTCAACCGCAAACACTACTGTTTTTTTACCCTCAACTCATACAAGTCGTGGCGACGGTCCCGAAGGTTACGCACGCTACCATACGTATGCAACTCGTTGAGCAAATCAAGGTCCACGTCCGATACGAGGATCATCTCCGTATTCGGGGTTGCCTCCGCACGCTTGCCATCGGTCGGGAAAGCGAAATCGCAAGGCGTGAACACACCCGACTGGGCGTACTGTATATCCATATTATGCACACGAGGCAGGTTGCCCACGCTGCCCGCTATCACCACGAAGCACTCGTTCTCGATCGCCCGGGCTTGGGCACATACACGAACCCGAGAGTAACCGTTCTGCGTATCCGTAAGGAAAGGCACGAAGAGGATCTGCATTCCTTGGTCGGCCATGATACGGGAAAGCTCCGGGAATTCCACGTCATAGCAGATCAGCACGCCGATCCGGGCGCAATCCGTATCAAACGTCTTCACCATCTTCCCGCCCGAGAGTCCCCAGCTCTTCTGCTCGTCCGGGGTGACATGTACCTTCTCGTACATCTCGTAGGAGCCGTCACGACGGATCAGGTATCCCACGTTATATAGCGCCCCGTCCTCCTTCAGCAAAGGCATGCTACCGGTGATGATATTGATATTGTAACTGATGGCGAGGTTCACGAATCGCTCACGGATCTCCTCGGTGTACTGGGCCAGCCCACGGATGCTCTGCGCCTCCCCCAGATGGTTGAACTTGGCCATCAGCGGAGCGTTGAAATACTCGGGGAAAAGGACGAAGTCGCTCTTGTAATCGGATACGGCGTCGACGAAGAACTCCACCTGCTCGAACACGTCGTCCAGTGTCTTATAAGGCCGCATCTGCCATTGTACCAGACCGACACGCACGGTTGTCTTCTTATCCACGTAATCCGTCGTAGGCGGCTGGTAATAGATATTATCCCATTGCAGCAGGGTAGCGCAATGCTTCGACTCCTCGTCGTTCGGCAAGTAGTTCATCATCACTTTCCGCACGTGGAAATCGTTGGAGAGCTGGAAGGTGAGCACCGGGTCGTAGATCTGGCGTGAGCGCACCTTCTCGATGTATTCCTTCGGACGCATATGATCGGCGTATTTATAATAGTTCGGAATACGTCCGCCGAACATGATCGCCTTCAGGTTCAACTTCTCGCACAGCTCCTTCCGGTACTCGTACATACGGCGGGCCAGCCGGAGGCCCCGGTAGTCCGGATGGATGAACACCTCTATACCATATAATATATTCCCGTTCGGATTATGCGTGCTGAACGTCTCGTTGCCCGTTACCTTGGCGTAGGTATGATCCCCTTTCACCATGTCATAATCCACGATGATGGAGAGGGCGCATCCTACGATCCGGTCATCCACCAGCGTCACGACCTGTCCCTCGGGAAATATCCGTATCAACGTCTCTATCTGCTTGCGGGTCCAGAAAACATCCTTGTCGGCGTACACCCTCTTGAAAGATTGCGACAACTGCGTATAGTCCTCAAGCTGCAAGCTCCGGAGCTCTACCTTGTTTATCTTATGCATTGGTTCCATAACACATTTTTTTGTTAAAGTCGCCGCGAAGTTAGGATAAATACAGATAAAGTGTACCGGCCCTCCTGCCCTATCTGACCTACTCCATGTATAATTTCAAGATCGTCACTGAATTAGGCGGGAAATTATAGATAAACGGGCCGCTCATCGGGAATACGATAGGCTCGGTGACAGGCGTTACGGCCCCCGGGTTCTCAAACGTATTACGAGCCTCCGGCTCCCCTCTCAATTGGATCAGCTCCGCCTCGTTACGGATATTCACTCCCTCAATACGCAAAGAGGTCTTCTCCTCGTGGCGGGTCGTATTCACGACCTTCAAGTAAATCACCCGGTTCTCCTTGTCGAGGGTAGCGACGGATACCAACGACGGGATCGGACGCATATCCACCTCATGCAGCAATACGCCGTCCACATAACAACGGACACGCTCGTACTCGCACGTCATGCGAACCGTATACCACCGGTTACTCTCAAAAGGGAAGCGCACAGGAGAGACCAAGCTATCCTTCACGCCACCTACCTGATGGTACAGCTCGCTCGTTCCCGCCCCGATCGTCAGGGCGATATAATCCGCCTGCTCGCCCGTCCGCCCGTTGTCGCGGAGGCGAAGCTGTATCTGCCCGCTACCTTTCGTACGCCGGACGGTAGCCGTATATTCATAGGCGTAGCTCGTAGAGTCGCCGAACAATACCTGGTTCCACCGGTTGGCCTCCGGCACCAACGTACCAGCCTCCGGGACCCTCCATCCCCCGCTCATCACGGATATATCCGATACGGGCACGCCGTCGATCCGCACGTCCTTGAACTCATAGCTATTATCAAACATCTCTACGCCCGCCCGGCCCGTACGTACCTGTGGTTTCTCGTAGGTATCCACGATCGTCTTCAGCACCTCATTCCCCCGATGGCGGGTAAACATCTTTAATAAATGGTAGGAAGGAGAGACCACCGCCTGATGGGTGTTGAAAGAGATCAACGGATGGCGCTGGTTCTCGAACCCGGCGTTGCCCAATACCGGGGCATACGCCAAGCGGCGTACCATATCCGGGTTCTCCTCCGCCCCGACCAAGAAACAGGCCTCGGCCACCGCCGCCCGGAGCGTACCGGCCAAGGGCCGCTCCGTCGTCCCAAACTCCCCGATAAACACCGCCGGCGAACGTCGGGAATACCGGTCGCTATTAAACCTGCTGGCGTTCGAGAGGAAGAAATTCTCCCCGGCGTAATAATGGGAATCCACCCACTCGCTACGGCCTCGCTTCGTGAGGGGCGAACTGCTGATAACGGTAATCTCCGGATAGGCCTCCTTGATCGCCTTGCGGAAAAGCTCAAAGCGCCTGAAATACTCCCCGCCATAGTTCTCGCTGCCGATCTCGACATACTTCAAGTTGAAAGGTTCCGGATGCCCGTTCCTCGCACGCAGGGCGCCCGGCAGGGAATCCGCCGGGGCGTTCGCGTAGGCGATAGCGTCCAAGGCATCTCCCGTGAGCTTATCCATCGCCGTGATATCCTCGTAGCGGGGCCGGCGGCTTTGGCTCGTGATCCCGCTATTAATAACGTAGATAGGCTCCGCCCCCATATCCTCGCACATTTGCAAGTACTCGTGGTAGCCCATGCCGTTCGTCGTACCATAGGCCCATACGTTCCAGAAATGCTTACGCTCCGAGATATCGCCCAGCGTCTCCCTCCAGATAGGGTACGTACCCGCCGTATACCCCTCCACGAAACTGCCTCCGGGGAAACGGATAAAACGAGGGGCCAAGGAATCGACCAGCGCCGCCAAGTCCGGTCTCAGCCCGTTCTTCCGTCCCTTCCACGTATCCTCCGGGAAGAGGGATACCACATCCAGCCAAAACACGGCGGAGGTATCGGCCGTGATCGTCAAGACCGCGTTCGGCGCGTCCTCCGTAGCCGTAAACGTATGCCTGTATCGTTTCCACTCGTATAGCGGCGCTACCTGAAACACATCGCTCAAGACCGTATTAGCCATCGAGTCCTCCAAGGCCACCCGGATGGTACGGGGCACCATATTCGCCCCCTTGGCGAAAAACGAGAGATCGTATCGTTCCCCTTTCCGGATCGGTATCCCCCGGTATCCCTCGGCTATCACGCCTCCGCGCCCCGACTCCCCGGAAGCCGATACGGCCACGAGCAACGACCGCCGGTTCTTATCATTCACCAGCTCCTTCATATCCGGGTATATCTGTGTATTAGGGACGATCCGCCTCCATCCCGGTACGGAATCTCCCCGCATGAAAGGGATCGTCCAGCCATTCGGGGTAATCAAGACGTTCCGGGCGGCGTCGTAAGGGCAGTTCAAGGGTGGCACGCCATCCTCGAAGCTCCGGTTCTGGATCAGCTCGGCGTACAGCCCCCCATCGATCCCATGGTTAATCTCCTCAATGGTCAAACCATACAGATCCGGGTTCACGGGAACCGTCAGGCCATCCGCCTCCACGTTTATCGTAGAGATCACCGGCATCTCCGGCTGGCAAGAGGACAAGCCCATCCCGACAATAGCGCCAACCAATAAATGAATAACATCAAAATCTATATATTTCCTCCAACGCATCTTCGAATACTCATCTCATTTATGTGCGTACAAACTTAATCAAAAAATCGCAGTTTCCCCTATTTTCAAAGTCCGAACTGTTTTTTCAAAAAAACAATTGAAAAACATAGATTTTTTCAATTTAATATCCTAAATTTGCATAATAGATAAAACAAAAGACGACAATATTATACGACTCTATGGAGAAATCTGTTCTTTTAGTGGATGACAAGCAAGAAATCGCAAAGATAATCATGCTTTATTTATCAAGTACTTACAAGGTATCCTATAAAGAAAATCCTTTGAAAGCGATCGCTTGGCTTCAAGAAGGCAATTTACCGGATTTGATCATCTCTGACTTGAATATGCCAGAAATGTCCGGAGAGGAATTCTTGGTTTATTTAAAAGCGAACGATATGTTCAGCCATATACCGGTCTTGATCCTATCGAGCGTAGAGAGCAGCTCAAATAGAATACGTTTGTTTGAGGAAGGGGCGGAAGACTTTATCTTGAAGCCTTTCAATCCAGAGGAATTAAGGGTAAGGGTAAAACGAATATTAAGATAATGAATTATGTCTTTTTCGGTAATAACGTGCCGTTGGCCGAACGTTTACGTAAGGCATTAGGCACCGGGGTCATAGAATGTATAACGCTTCTGCAGATGAAAAACACGCTTCTTCCTGCCGAGGAAATGGATTATTGTGTATTC
>ENA-UEQR01001866-UEQR01001866.1-human-gut-metagenome-genome-assembly--contig:-NODE-1866-length-11282-cov-5.498260_pt1 | contig 11282 bp, 7 predicted proteins | sample MGYA00242944_ERZ507941 | MGnify/ENA primary metagenome ERZ507941 (study PRJEB26167, sample SAMN06115398) | human gut metagenome | host: Homo sapiens | place: China:Chongqing | collected 2016-06-23...
CTGCTGAAGGTGGATCTGGACGCCATCCGCGCCGCAGGCCATCCCACCGCTACCGCCATCATCGTGACCAACGGCGACGATCTGGGCGAGCTGAAGATGATGGCAGAGGGCGACATCCTGGCCGGCACCCCGCTGTTCAAGTTCTGATTTCTGCACAGCAAAAGGCGTGCACTTCCGCAAAGGAGGTGCACGCCTTTTTGATTTCCCGATCTTACTGGCCGCCCGGCTTGTAGTGCAGCACCCGCTCCGACACCAGCCCGTTGAAGAACTGGATGAAGGGTCCCAGGCAGAAGGCACAGATCAGCGTACCGATGCCCACAAGGCCGCCCAGCAGCCAGCACAGCAGCGCACACAGCGCATCGGTGAACACGCGGCAGCCGAAGTACGGCACCGGGGTGTAGTCCCGCAGGCCCAGCGAGAGGTAATCGTACGGGGCGATGCCCAGATCTGCCGTCTGGTACAGCGAAGCCCCCAGCGCCGTGACCGGCACCGCCAGCGCCACCCACAGCAGCGCACCGGCAGGCCCAGCGCCTCGGCCGGGCCAAAGTGGGCCGCAATGGGGTCGTAGAAGGCCGTGACAATGAACCCGACGCCGATGCCGTTGACAAAGGTGCCAAGGCCGATGTACTTGCGCCCGAACCAGAACTGCAGTGCAAAGAACAGGATGTTCGTGCACAGGTTCTGCACGCCCAGCGAGATGCCCAGCATCTCGGCCAGACGCATATTCAGTGCGCTGATGGAGTCGTTGCCAAGGTGAGACTGCTTGAACAGTGCAATGCCCAGCCCGATGATCACAATACCGACCACCATGCCGAGGATGCGCCGCGCCGAGGGCATCTGCGGGTTCTTTTTCATGATTCTGTTCTCCTTTTTTGCACCAGTTTTACAACGTTCGTTGAAAGCTCAGCGGTGAAGCTGCGTTTCGATCCTTGCCCTGTCCAGCCCCTCGCCGATGACGATGAGCACATCCTGTCCCTGCGGGATGGGAGCCAGTGTCTGCCCGGCAGCGGTGGCGTTCAGCTCCAGCCAGCCGTCCCGGGTGGGGGCAAACCCCTTGACCCGCAGCACCTGCCCGCAGGCCGGGTCCCCGAACAGCCGGGCAGCTGCCTGCTGCAGCTGCTCCACCGTGAGGTGCTGTTCCAGAAAGCACAGGGAGCCGAAGGCCTTGTGCTCATCAAAGTGCAGCTTTTCGCAACTGGCCTGCCGCATGCCGCAGGCGGCGATCTGTGCAAGGTCGGCGTCGGTGAGGGCGGCCCAGTCCCTGGTGAGGATCTCGTCCGGGGCAAAGCGGCGGGAGCACTTGCAGGCTTCCAGCGCACGGTCCAGGTGGGCAATGGCTGCCCGGCACTGTTCCGGCCCGGCCTGCGGCGCACGGCTCAGCAGCACCCGGCCTGCATTGGCCGTCTCGGAGGCCAGCAGATATTCCGCCTGCGGCGACAATGCTTCCGGCAGCATGGCATCCACAATGGCGATCACATTGCCGATGCGGTACCAGCGGTCCAGCGGGTCGTCCCGCAGCACGTCAAAGAATTCGTCCACATCAAAAATGCCGCTGGGTTCCACCACCACCCGGTCAAAGCCGCGCATGGCCATGGCGATGAGCTTGGTGCGCATGCGCCGCTGGTGGGTGTCGCAGTCACACCCGCCGCTGATGGTCTCCAGATCGCACCGGTCGCCCAGCAGGTCCTGCACCAACATGGCATCCACGTTCACCGCGCCGAAGTCGTTTTCCAGAATGCAGACGTTGTGCCCCTGCTCCACCAGATACCGGACGTACCGGCGCAGAAAGGTCGTTTTGCCGGCCCCCAGAAACCCGGTGATCAGATCCACCTGTACCATTTTTTCAAAGCACCTCCCGTGCCGTTTTTCGTTCCACCCCAGTATACCGCAGCGCCCGGCCAAACACCAGAGGTAAATTGGCCGGGTGCCAAATTGCGTTCCTCACTGTATAAAAAGAGCAGGATATTCCAGTTCTATATGGAATTTCCTGCTCTTTTGGGCGGTTCAGAAGCGCTTCCGGCGGTTGCTGTCCTGGATAGCTCGGATGATCTCCGCTGCCTCCGGGGCAATGGGGTCGGGCACAGCGGCCGGCCGCGCCAGGAAGTAGCCCTGCAGCAGGTCGGCCCCCAGGTCGATGACGGTGCGCATCTCGGCGGCCGTTTCCACACCCTCGGCAATGATCTGCATGCTGCGCGGCTGGGCGTAGCGCACCACGTTGCGCAGGATCTGCTGCTTGTCGGGATCCGAATCAATGCCGCGGATGATGCTGATATCCACCTTGATGAAGCGAGAGCTCCAGCAGGTGCAATTCGTTGCTGTAGCCGCTGCCGTAGTCATCCAGCGCAAACATGCCGGAGAAGCCCGGAGCGTGGCGCTTGCTCTCCAGTGCCTGCCGGTTCATCTCCTCTTCCTCGGTGATCTCAATGACCATCTGGCGGCGCAGCTCGTGCCAGCGCTGGTCCATATACTCGCTGTCCTCCCGGCGCAGGCAGACGCTGGCAATGGAGTTGATGAAGATCAGGGCCTGCCGGTCCACGAGATTTTTGCTGCGCAGGTTGTCAAATTCTTCCAGTGCCTTGCGGAAGGTCAGCCGCTCGATCTCATACAGCGCGCCCTGCTCCCGGGCCAGCTTCATGATGGTGGCCGGAGAACGCAGGGTGGGCAGGTCCGACCGCATCAGTGCTTCGTAGGCGTGCACCCTGCCGGTCTGTGCCGAGAAGATGGGCTGGAAGTAGTAGTACATCCGCTCTTCGCTGATGAGCTGGTGGAACTCCCGCCGGGTGCGGGCGATGTAGGCCTCCTGATTGTACACGCCGATATCAAAGTCCTTCATCTGCCCCTTGGTGGAGTGCTTGACCTGATACATGGCAAAGTCTGCATATTTTTTCAGGGTCTCGATGTCCCGGCCATCCTCCGGGTACCAGGCCACGCCGCCGGAAATACTGATGTGCAGGTCGCTGCCGCTGGGCAGTACCACCACGGCCTGCTGCATGGCGCGGGTCAGTGCTTCCAGCTTTTCGCGCAGCTGCTCCCGGCCGGGATAGCCGTAAAACAGCAGCAGGAACTCGTCGCCGGACAGGCGGGCGCACACGGTGCCCGGCGGGCTGTGCTCCGCAATGCAGCGGCCGGTGTTCTGGATGTAGTGGTCGCCCCAGTCGTGGCCGTAGGTGTCGTTGATGTGCTTGAGGTCGTCCAGGTCCATCATCAGCAAGGCTGCCACGCCCAGCCGCTCCGGATTCTGGAACAGTTCATGACTCACGCGGTGGAATGCCTGCCGGTTGTACAGGCCGGTAAGGACGTCGTAGTCGCGCTCCCGCTCGATGCGCAGGCGCTCCTGGGTAGCGGCGGTCACATCCTCGGCCAGACCCACCTGCACCCGGTCCTCGGTGGTGACCCGCAGCATGATATAGCGGGTGCGGCCGCCCTGCACCACGGTCAGCACCTTGTCCCCCTCCGCGTTGACGGTGCAGGGGCGGACCAGCTGGATGTGCTCCAGCAGTTCTCCAAAGGTGCGCACGGTCAGGCTGCTGCCGTCCACCTCCGGGGCACCCAGCAGGGCAAAGAAGTTTTTGGTCACATACACACTGCCGGTGTCATACCGCAGCTCGTAGCCGCCCAGCTCCACACTGGCCATGTCCATGATGCGCAAAAACTTGGTGGAGTTGGTCACAAGGCTGCTGTTCAGCTGGGTGATGGCCTCCGCAAAGCGGTCCAGCTCCCGGATGCCGGTGTGCGAAAACTTGGGGAAGGTCTGTTTGCCGTTGGCTGCCAGCACCTCGCAGTAGAGCTGCTCGGCGGGGCGGGCCAGACCGCGGGACACCAGCAGGCTGCTCACAGCCCCCAGCAGCAGGGTGAGGAGCACCGCAGAGGTGATGACCCGCTGCACGGTGCGGGCAAAGCGGAACAGGATGCTGCTGCGCACCGTGCCCACCAGCAGCCACTTTTCGTTGGAGAAGGGCGCGTTGCGGCTGTACAGGTCCAGGTTCTGGACCGCCGCATAGCCGGTCTCGTCGTTCAGCGTCAGCCAGCGTTCGCCGTCCGTCTGCCGGCAGGTGATCTTTTCCACGCCCGCGTCGATGACGTTGGCATCCAGTCCGTCGCCCGCCGTCAGCGTCAGGAACAGTTCCGGGTCCGACAGGCCCGACGTTGTGGACACCAGCAGATAGGTGCCCTGCCCGCCGTCCTGCAGCTCCTGATACGGCATCTTGGTTTCCAGATAGCTGGTCAGGATCTCCACACCGATGACGCCGTACACGGTGCCGTCCGGCAGGATGAGGGGCTGGGAGTAGGCAATGGCCGTGCGCTCGTCACCGGTGAGCTTGTAGGTCTGGGTGAGCCAGCGGCCGTAGTCGGCGGCGTCCAGCTTTTCGTCATCCTCCCAGGCGGTCTGGAATACGGTGCGCATAAAGCCGCCGGTCAGGCCGCGGTAATTCAGGGCGGTGCTCCAGCTTTTGTCGGTGGTGATGCCCAGCGCCTTGACCACCGCCGCGCTGGAACGCTCCAGCATCAGGTCGGCTTTGCGATCCGAGGGGCGGGCATCCGGGTCCAGATCCCGCAGATAGATGCTGGGCATGGGGTTGCCCACTTCCTTTTCCGCAAGGTCGTGGGTGTTGATTACAAGAAAGATGCCGGTCACGGGGCGGGCGCGCAGTGCACTCACCAGATAGGGCGCGGCGGCTTCCATCAGGGGGTCAGCGGCCTCGCTGCTCTGGTCCATCGTGTCAAGCGAAATGGTGCCGTCCTGCAGCATCTGCTGGGTCAGGTTGTTGATGGTGGTGGAAATGTCGGTGAGCTCCTGTGCCTTGATCAGCATATCCTGCAGGTAGCTGGCGCGGTTGCGCACCTGCATGTTCACGATCTGCTTGGCGTTCTGGTTCAGCCGCCCGGACACATTGGTCAGGCCGATGCCGGTCGACAGCAGGATCACCTCCGCCAGCAGCACCGCCATCATGGAAAAGAGGATGGTGCGGAAGATCGGCTTCTCGGGCCGGTGCGCTTTCCACGCACGGTACTTTTCGGCAGGCTTCATGGCACTTCCCCCTTTTCCCGTCGGTTTCCGGTCGTTACGCTCAGCCGGCGTACTTCTCCAGTGCAGTGCAGATGCCCCCATACCAGGCATCAAAGTATTCGTCGGTGAGGAACTCCGCTTCCGCGTCGGCGGCGGGCTGGCCTGCGGCCACCCGCTCCTGCACCGTTGCACGGTCGGCAGAGGCAAGATCGCTCAGACTGTATTCCAGCACCTTGCGGGCCTTGTTGCCGCCCGCAAAGGCACTTGGCGTATAAAGGGTGTTGTTCTTTACGCTCTGGACTGCATTCGAGAGGATGCGCTCCATCTTCGGGCTCAGTTCCAGGCCGCTGGTCTTGATGGCCTCCATGTCGTTGGCAGCCGTGGTCACCGGCAGGTAGCCGGAGTCCACCGAGAAGGAGCTGTTGTTCTCCGGCTGGGTGAACCACTTGAGGAACTCCACCGAGGCATTGATCTCTTCCTCCGTACCGGCGGTGACCACCATACCGGCACCCTGCTGCACGGCCACATCCTCGCCGCCCGCAAACTTCGGGCTGGGCAGCACCGTCATGTCGATGTCGTAGCTCTCGGTGTCGTTCACTATGACCTGCGTGGGGAAGAAGGTGGCGCTGGAGTTGGAACCCACATAGGCCAGCACATTGCCCACCTTGATATCATCGCTGCGGAAGTGGCCGGTAGCGGCAAACCACCCCTTGACGAAGGGCACATAGTAGTTGTCCCACAGCTTGCGGGCTACGTCCTTGTCAAAGTTCAAGGTCATCTTTCCGTCCTGCACCTCGAACAGGGTGTCGCCCAGCTGCCGGGCCCCCACCAGCATGTAGTTGGCCATGGCGTCGCGGCCGAACAGAGCCTTGCCGTCGTCCGGCTCCGGCGTCTGGGCGTCGGTCCAGTCATAATAGGCACTGGCAGTGGCCACCAGCCCTTCCACGGTGGAAAGGTCGTCGTAGGCGGCACCGGTGGCCTGGGCAAACTTCTCCCAGTCGGTCTCGTTCAGGAACATCAGCTCGGTGGATTTTGCCACCGGGAAGATCTTCATGCTGCCGTCGCCGTCAAAGTCGCCTTCGTCCAGGTAGCCCTGCACATACTGGGCGCGCTCGTCCTCGGTGAGGTACTGGCTCAGGTCCACCAGCATGCCCATCTGGTCCAGCGCATAGGCGGTGTCAGCATAGGCCGAGAAGATGTTGGGCATGGCCGCAGCACCCACCTTGCCCTGGGCCGCATCCATCACGTTGGTCTCCAGGTCGCTCATGCTGCCCTGGCTGGCACTTTCCACCCGGATGCCCTTTTCGCGGCCGGTGGTCTCGTTGAACTGGTCCACCAGCTTGTTGAAGCTTTCCAGCTGGTCACCATTGTAATAGGTCCACACGGTGATATGGGTCACCCCGGCGGTGCCGCCGGATTTTCCGGTGCTCTGCGCTGCGCCGCCGCAGGATGCACAGCCCAGTGCCAGCGCCGCAGCGCACAGCAGACTGACGAATGCTCGAATGTGCTTTTTCATCGTAACGCTCTCCTCGCTTTTCCCACCGCGGCACCCACTGCTACTTATCCGTTTAACTATACCACGCTTTCCGGGGCGGTGTAAACCAAGCGTCCCAAAATCGTACCAAAATCGTCACATTCACAACAATCCCGCTCAAGTTTCGGGCATTATTTTCACTTTTTTCCGGCAGCAAAAAGCCGCCGGGCAGGAAACTTTCTCCTGCCCGGCGGCCTTCTTCTTTTATGGTGTTATTTCCTGCGGCTTACTTGCCCATGGCGTGCTTTGCGGCCAGCATGCCGAAGGTGTAGCAGCGGCCCAGGGACAGGCCGGTCTGGTGGAACGGATAGTCCGCGCCGCCGTAGAACACGCCGCCCACGTTGCCCACGCAGTACAGGCCCTCGATGACCTTGCCGTCAGCGTCCAGAGCCTGGCCGTTGGCGTTGGTGTTCACGCCGCTGTCGATGGAGGACACGCGGATGTGCTTGCGGATGCCCCAGAAGGGAGCGGTGACGATCTTGTGCATGTAAGCGCTCTTCTTACCGCAGTCCACGTCAGCGCCCTTGTCGCACAGCTCGTTGTAGCGGTCGATGGTCTTCTGCAGCTCGTCTGCAGGCACGCCCAGCAGACCGGCCAGCTCTTCGATGGTGTCAGCCTTGTAGGTATCGATGAGGTTGGTGAACACGCCCTGCGGGTTCTCCACGGCACCGGGGATGTACTTGGTCATCACCTGCTCCGGCACGGGGCTGTTGGCGTAGCTCATGTAGTCGCTGTCGTAGACCTGGCAGTACCAGCCCAGAGAGCCGTCCGGGTGGTTGGCATCCACGTTGGCACCGTTGTAGCGGGGCAGATACTTGGTGATGTTGCCCATGTAGACAAAGCCGGTGTCCTCGTTGCAGAAGCGCTTGCCCTCCATGTTGACATACAGGAACGGCTCCTCGTACATCAGGCCGGAGTCGAAGTCGTGCATCATCTTGGTGTGGCCCAGGTTCTCCATCTTGGCGCCTGCGTCGATGGCCATGATGTGGCCGTCGCCGGTCTTCTGGTACTGCTTCTTGTCGAAGCCGTCCACATCGGGGCACCAGCGCTTGACCATGGCCTCGTTGTTCATGTAGTCGCCGGTGGCCAGGATGACGCCCTTGGAGGCGTTGAACTGGATGTACTTGCCGCTCTCATCCTTGGCGATGACGCCGGTCACCTTGCCGTCGGCGTGCACCAGCTTGACGGCGGGGGTGTTGAAGAAGGTCTCCAGATTGGAGTTCTTGGCCTGCACGTTCTCCAGCACGGTGGCCAGCACGTCGCCCACGTTCTTGGGCTTGGGGCCGATCCACGGTGCAAAGAAGTAGCAGTGCTCATCGCCGAAGTCGTAGGTGTCCATGCGGTCCTTCCACACACCGGTCAGATCCTGGCTGGTGCACATGTAGGCGAAGATCTCCTTCTCGTCGTTGTGCAGCAGGTCGGAGGGGTTCTTGTTGCTGTCCACGAGGCTGCCGTCGCCGTACTCGGTCTGGTCGGTCAGGCCGGCGCGGTTCAGGTACCACATCAGGGCCTCTTCGGAGTTCTCGACGTAGGCGTTCAGCAGGCTGGTGTCGGCGCGCCAGTCGCACAGGCCGTTGGTCATGTGCACCCACATCTTCTTGCCGGCCTCGGTGGACTTGGACTTGATGATGGCGGAGCCGCAGTTGCCCTGGCTCACCACGATGCTCTGCTTCTGCAGCAGGGCCACATGGCCGCCCAGCTCGGCTGCCCAGCCTGCTGCGGGCACACCGGCTGCACCGGCACCCACAACGACCACGTCAAAGTCCTTGGTCTCGTCGGGGGTGATGTCGCCCAGCTCGCACACAGAGGACTCCACTTCCTCCACGCTCAGGCTGTCGGGGACAACGGTCTCGGCCTTGTTGGCCTCGGTGGGGGCAACGGCCACGCCCTTGGCCTGGTTGATGCAGCTCTCGGCGGCCTTCTTGATGGCACCGGAGGTGATGGTGGCACCGGAATGGCCGTCCACCTCGCTGGACTGTGCATCCAGGATCTTCTTCACCATCTCGTCCGCGATGTCGGCACCGTAGCCCTTGGTCTCGTTTGCCACGTCGATCTGCACGTCGGTGATGGCATCGGCGCTGAAGGTCATGGTCACGGTGACCGGGGTGGTGGTGTTGATGCCGGTGGCGGTAGCGCTGTAGGTACCGGCGGTGTAGGTACCGGCGGCGGCGCTGGAAGCCACGCTGCCGGAAGCAGCCTTGTCGCCGCAGGCGGTCAGCAGACCGGCAGCAGCAGCGCCCAGGGTGCCCAGACCTGCAGTGTGCAGGAAGTTGCGGCGGGAGATCTTGTTGCTCATAATTCTTCGCTCCTTCTGGTTTTCTTCTCTTTTTTCTTCTGTTGGCAAAGCCCCGTCTGCACAAAAAGACGGGCTTTGTCAATTTCCAGTCAAAGTATAGAGCTTCGAGCAACGCGAAGGTCAACGGTCATTCTGACAAAAAAATCACAAGATTTTGGACAGTCTGCTCAGGTGTAGATCTTCGTCCGGGTCAGGTGGTAGTTGATGATGCTGCCGTCCGGCTGCTCCCGGCTGGCCAGGATGCTGCTGAAGGTGTCGCCCACGGCGCGGAAGCCCCGCCGCAGGATCTCGGCGTGCAGCACTTCCAGCGAGTCCCACCCGAAGGAGCCCCGGTAGTCCTTTTTCCACACGGTGGTCAGGTAGTCGCCGCCGCACACCAGCTCTACATGGTCGGTGCGGCGCAGGCCCAGCTGCCGGGCGGCATCGGCCTCCACCAGCAGGCCGTAATCGTACTCGTTGCGCCCCACCCGAAACTGCTCCATCACCCGGCTGGGCAAGCGGCTGACCCAGTGCACCGCCGGCATGCACTCCAGCCACTCGGCCTTTTCGGCCTGCAGGGCGGGGTCATTGCGGGCTTCTTCCTCCTGCGAGAGCACCAGCCGCCACATTTCCGGGAAGTTCTGCACCCACACCCGCCCGGCGTCCTGCTCCAGCGTGTGGTAATACTCCCGCGTATTTTGCAAAAAGCGGATGCTCATCCGGTTGAGCACCTGCCGGCGCTCCAGCTGCCGGATCTGCCGGTCGAGCATGGCATCCGTCACGGCGGTGGAAGGTTCGTCGAGAAAGTCCTTGCATTCCTCCAGCGTAAAGCCCGCCGCCCGCAGCTCCCGGCACAGGTTGAACCGCCGGGTGTCGGTGACCGTATAATAGCGGTAGCCGGTCTCCCGGTTCACTTCGGGCTGGATAAGGCCCATTTTCTCGTAGTAGCGCAGCGTGTGGGTGGTAACACCCAGCAGCGCCGCCATTTCACTGATGGTATAACGCATGGCACCGTGCTCCTTTGGCCTGTAGTCACCTCCGCCGGGGCAAACCTTAGAGCCCCTCGAAGGTCTTTGCTTCTATTATACCGGATGCGCCGCCCGGCGCAAGGGCAAAAAACACCCGCAGCAGGCCGGTCCGGCCCAATGCGGGTGCGTTGCTGTGTTTACAGGGATCAGCCCTCGTAGCCCAGGGTGGCGGCCATCACGGCCTTGATGGTGTGCATGCGGTTCTCGGCCTCGTCGAACACGATGCTCTGGGGGCCTTCAAACACTTCGTCGGTCACCTCCATGGCGTCGCGGCCAAAGCGCTGGCCCATCTCCTTGCCCACGGTGGTCTTGTGGTCGTGGTAGGCGGGCAGGCAGTGCATGAACACGGCGTGGGGGCCTGCAATGTCCATCAGCTGCTGGTTGATCTGGTACGGTGCCAGGTCGTGGATGCGCTCGGCCCACACCTCCACAGGCTCGCCCATGGACACCCAGACGTCGGTGTACAGCACGTCGGCGCCCTTGGCGGCCTTGGCGGGGTCCTCCTCAAAGGAGATCGTGGCACCGGTCCCGGCGGCGATCTTCTCACACTCGGCCACCAGCTCCGGGTCCGGCTGGTACTTCTTGGGTGCGCAGGCGGTGAAGTGCAGGCCCATCTTGGCGCAGCCCACCATCAGGCTGTTGCCCATGTTGTAGCGGGCATCGCCAAAGTAAACGAAGTGGATGCCCTTCAGGTGACCAAAATGCTCCCGGATGGTGAGGAAGTCGGCCAGGATCTGGGTGGGATGGAACTCGTTGGTCAGGCCGTTCCACACCGGGACGCCGGCATAGCGGGCCAGATCTTCCACGATCTGCTGGCCGTAGCCCCGGTACTCGATGCCGTCAAACATGCGGCCCAGCACCCGGGCGGTGTCGGCAATGGACTCCTTTTTGCCGATCTGGCTGCCGGAGGGATCAAGGTAGGTCACTTCCATGCCCAGATCGTGTGCGGCCACCTCAAAGCTGCAGCGGGTGCGGGTGGAGGTCTTTTCAAAGATCAGGGCAATGTTTTTGCCCGCAAGCTGGTCATTGTGGCGGATACCGGCCTTCTTTTTTGCCTTCAGGTCGGCGGCAAGGTCCAGCAGTTCCTCCATCTCGGCAGGGGTGTAGTCCAATAGCTTCAAAAAGCTGCGGTTCTTCAGACTCATTGTATATTTCCCTCTCTATGCAAAGTTTGATGTATATTTATGCGAAGCACAATACTATTATAATACGTTCTCCGCAGCCGGTCAAGAGGACACGGCCATCTTGACAAACCACGCTGCTGCGAGTATACTACAAACAGAAGGGGCGCTGACCGCAAAGGTCAGCTTTCCGTTCCGTGAGTCAAAAGAGATTGACCGTCAGGCTTGGAACACTGAGGCGGTCAATCTTTTTTGTTATCATCGTCTTTTCGGTCGTGTGAAATCTTCCACGCGATATCGAATGCAGCTTTCGCTA
>ENA-UEQR01001870-UEQR01001870.1-human-gut-metagenome-genome-assembly--contig:-NODE-1870-length-11269-cov-6.258667_pt1 | contig 11269 bp, 9 predicted proteins | sample MGYA00242944_ERZ507941 | MGnify/ENA primary metagenome ERZ507941 (study PRJEB26167, sample SAMN06115398) | human gut metagenome | host: Homo sapiens | place: China:Chongqing | collected 2016-06-23...
ACAAGAAAGGTAGAAGGTTTTAAGATGAAGGAAAGAAGAAGCAACCGGGTCAGAGATGGCCCCCCGCAAGGAGTTATCAAGATGAAAAAATGGATCGTAATGCTTGCGATGCTGTCCTTATTGACAGCTTGTGCACAGACAACGGAACCGGAAAGCACTGAATTGACAGAGCTGTCGGCAGCGACATCCGAAAGTGCAGACGCCGACGAAACACCTGCGCCTATTTCGCCTGCCGAGCCGACACCTTCGGCAACACCTGCCGCTACCCCCGCGCCGACTCCTGCCCCTACGCCGGAACCCACAGCAGCGCCGACGGCAGAACCTGCCCCGGCGCAGGTCAGTATGAGCTATGGTGCTGTGCCTTTTGATTTGGCGGCAGGCACCGAACAGTGGTGGAGCATCGACAGTTCGGATTCCGCTTATTGGGCGGTGCAGGAAAACATCAACGCTATGCGCGCTGCCGGTGGACTGGCAGCCTTAACAATGGACAGTGGTTTGAGCGCCGCAGCCGATGCCCGATGCGAGAGTTTTGTGGCAGGCGGTCCCTTTGACCACAGCGGTATGACTACCCGCAGCGAGATCTGCGCCGCCGGTCCGCTGGGCTCTGCAAGCGCCGTTTGCAGCGGCTGGCAAGGCAGCCCTGCCCACTACGCCAACATTATGGAACCGAGCTTTACGTCCATGGGTGTCGGCTGTTGGTTTTGCTCCACCGCCGAGGGGCAGTATACCTACTGGACTGTCACCTTCAACTAAAACTCCTACTTGTTTTCATACAGAAATTATGATATAATTTCTGTATGAAAGAGAGGTGCTATCTATGCCGAACATTCGTTCCAGCGCAGATTTGAGAAACAACTACAATGACATTTCCTCTTACTGCCATGCCTACAACGAGCCGGTCTTTATTACCAAAAACGGTAAGGGCGACCTTGCCGTTATGAGCATGGAAACCTACGAGGAAATGGCGGGCCGCATTGAACTGTACAGCAAGCTGCAAGAGGGTCTTGCTGACGTGGAAGCCGGGAACACGCGCCCCTTTGCCGATGTTATGGCTGATTTGCGCCACCGCAGGGAGCGCAGATGAAATACAACATTCATGTCACCCAAGCCGCCGAGCGCTGAAAAATCCAACTGCCGCCGACAAGCTGTTGGATGTGGCCGACGAAAAAATCGGAGCACTGGCAGAATTCCCGCACAAATTTGAAGTCGTTTCCGACAAACTGCTTTCCTTGTGGGGAATCCGCTTCACCATCGTTATGAATTACCTTGCGTTTTACACGGTGGACGATGCCACGCAAACCGTGCATATCGTGCGGTTTCTCTACGGCAAAAGCAACTGGATCACCATTCTGAAAACAGATGCAGCAAACGGCAGTTTGCAGATGTTCTCATAACCGAATATTTTATCTGGGCGCTCACTTTTGTGGGCGCTTTTCTTTTTAGGAGGATGTTATGTCTTACGATGATATTATTGAAGTTTTGGCCGCTGCGCTGCTCGAAAAAGCAGATACCGTAGGCTGTCTTGAAGTGCTGGACGGTTTCAGCCAGCGCCCAGACACAGAAATTGAAGTCAGCGCCCCAATCAGCGAGGAAATGCTGGCGTTGCCGCTGGACAAACAGGAGTGGCCGGAAGAGTGCACACCGATTTTGAAAGAAAGCAGTGCGGCCACGCTGGGCGAACTGGTGGAATATCTGAACCACTGCACAGCCACGGGGAAGAAGCTGAATGTTTCCGAAGATGCAGCGGCAGCCATGTTCCCGGCGCTTATCACATTCTGCTATGATGCTGCGGATATGAACGGTAAACGCTTCTTTTGGGAATATATTCTTGAAAGCAATTCTCTTGTTTTTGAGGATGCCGAATGACCCCGCAGGAGCAGCTCTGCGAAAAAATGCGGGTGGAGCAGAGCGCCTATTGCCTATGGCTGACCGCACAGCCGCCAGAAGAAATTCTACACCACGCCTACGAGTACAGCGTCCGTGAGGACATTATTCTGGCAACGGAAGAAATGAACCTCCCCCTTGCACGGGTGCGGGCGCTGCTGAAATCTCCGGCGCCGCTGGCGGATGTGTATAAGGATTTTTCCAAGCTGGAAACCGATTATATGAGCATTGTGGCTCAGTGCGTGGAAGACCGTGCAGATGACTTGCTGAAAAAGGAACAGCAGCAGAACCCACCCAAAGTATATCGACAGTCCGTCACTTATGCCCGCGAACACGGCGAATTGCAGCAGTACCATGCGTCTTGCCACTTGAATGAAAGGTGTCGGGACGAGATTGACGCAGCGCTTGCACAGCGCTTTGATGGTATGCGGCTGGGCGCTGGCGCTGTTGAACAGGTAGTGGCGGAATATGGTTTGGAGCGCACAAAATATGTGTTGGCAGCGGCCATTCAAACCCGTAATGGAGATGGTCGTATTTCTCACACAAATAGAGAATGGGCAGATTCCATTCGCACGATCAAAGATATGGATCGCCGTGGATTTGACCGTTCCTGTTACTACGCTGACCTACAAGCGCATACCTGCCTATTGGACGGTTTTGTAAACCAAGTGCGAAAATTTGAAAAAGCCAAAGCCCAGCCCGCTCAGGATACCCCCGAAAGATAACCGCAGCGTCTGCATTTTGCAGGCGCTTTTTTTCGTGAAAAAATCTCTGTTTTGAAAGGATTTCACAATGAAAGAAACACATTATAAATTGAAGCATCGTGTTACCGCACTGTTTGCGGCGGCGGTAATGCTCTGCTCCATGCTGCCCGGTGCAGCGTTTGCGGAGGAACCCACACCGCAGCCCACCGAGGAAACCGTGCAGATGGAGCAGCAGACCGAGCCGTCTGAAACAGACAACGGCCAGACCGATGCCAGCAGCCCCGACCTCGGAGCAGCTACCGAGGAAAGCGCAGCACCAACCACGGATGAGCCTGCTGAAGAAAACGAGCCTTACACCTTTGACGGTGAGGTTTTGTATCAGGATATGCCGGACGCCCCCACAGGCTCCTACCTTGGCAGCTACGGTTTGCCGGTAGCGACCGGTGAAACCAAAATCGGGCTTGGCGCGTGGGATGCCGATTTAGAGCAGGATAGTTATCTGAGCGCCGAGGCGCTGGACAGCGACAACCTGACGCTGGCAACGCCCTTGCTGGAAGATACCGACTACGCCATTGTGCCGATTCTGGCGCAGGTGGAGTACCCCACCGACGGCAGCACCGTTGATCTGGTTCTGCCGGACAGCGTGACTCTGCTGGACTACTACGGCGAGCCCGCCAAGGATGCCGAAAGTCTGCTGCATAGCGAATACAGCGAAACCTCCGCTGCTGTGCTGGGTGTATATGTGCAGGCAGATGCGGATTTTACCGCACAGCTGGTTTATACCGCCCCGGACGGCAGCTGCCTGACCAAAACCTTGCAGGTGACCATCGACCGCAATGCGACTGCCGAGTATCCTTTCCCTGACAGCGAAATTGCCACCTTTGCCGAGCGCCCCACCCCTGCGGTGACAAGCGGCAAGATCACCAAGGTTGCCAAGGTCAACGGCACTTGGCTGATCTGGTTCAACGGCGAACCCGCCTACTGCTGCACCCACGGTGCCAACGGTCAGCCTGCAGGATGCCCGACATACACCTATGTGAACACTTCCACGGTCAACGCAGACCAGTGCATCCCTGGTGACCACTACGGCAACCAGATTCGCATCTGGGGCGGCTTGAACCAGCTTTCTTTGGGCGATGCGGACGATCTGCCCGCTGTTTTTTCCGCTGATGAGGGTGAAGAAACCTCTCTTTTGGATTTCTGTGAGTCTATTTATGACGATGTGCAGATGTATATTATCGAGAGCTTCCCCGAAAGCACCGCCGCGGAAATTTATCTTGCCTCTGCCGATGAGCTTCTGAACGGCGTGGAAACCTACGCCTCCGCCCGCGGTTACTACACCTATATCTACAACCCCGGCCGCACAGGTTGGCAGACCGTTGCCCTGATCGGACCTGAGATCGGTGAGGAGGAACCTGAGCCGGAACCTGTTGTGCAGGAATACTACGCCAGCTGGGAGGCACCGGCCCAGACCGCCAGCGGAAGTTTTGATTTTCCCTATGGAATCCGCACGGATAAGATCCAGCTGAAAACGCAGGAAAAAGTGGACGGCGCGACCATTGAGATCGAACCCATTACCAAATCCGGCAGCATTGACGGCGGCAGCTGGTCTGTCAGCCCGACAAGCAAACAGACCGTAACCACCAGCGGTCATACCGCCGATGACAACTACCAGAAGAATGGTGGTGATGCCAGTGCAAGTTGGAGTCTGCACTATGCCGTTACCAAAACATCGGGCACTCGCAATGGACAGGTTGGTCCCTTCACCACGCAGGAGGCTGCTGATGCGGCCGCCAACAGCGCCCGCGACACCGCCATTGCGGAATTGCAGGGTGAGGCCCAGAGCGCTGTCAACAACGCTATTGCGGCAGCCAAAGCGCAGCTGGGCAGCATTAAGTTCCGCTATGAAGAAATCACAGTGCCGTATGGATTCGGCAAGTACTGGGGCACGAACGGCAGCAGCCAAACGATTTCGGTACCCGCAAACACCAACAATGACTATGTCATGAAAAATGATGAGTGGAGTTTGCAGGTCAACCTCAAGAAAACCGACAGCGAAACCGGCAGCCCGATTGCCGCCGACGCCCAGTATGAAATTTATCAGTGGGACAGTGTAAGTAATAAGTTTCTTGCCACAGGCGGCTACAACACTTACAGTGTACAGCGCCAAGGCGATGGAACTTATGCGGTCATCAACAGCGCTGCCTATGCCACCACAGATGCCATGCGCCACACGCTGTATTACACCCAGCGCAATCAGGGCAAGTTCATCCTTGTGGAAACCAAAGCCCCAGCCGGGTATTTTGGTGACTGGACGGACATCGACCACCCCGGCACGGCAGGAACGCCCTTGGGCAAGCGTGCCTATTATATCGAGATTACGCAGGACAATGACAGTTCCGTGCTTTGGCTGGACAATGCCGACTACAACGCTGACATCCTGACCGCCGACAAGGGCGGTACCAAGCTGGTTACCGGTGGCGGTGTGGAAACCACCGTATCAATTTATAGTACCGCCAAAGATTCTACTCGCACTTACAGCACCGACAACAGCGGCAAAGCGGCCAACGAGGACAGCTATACCACCACCGCCACGGACGGCGTAATGAAAAACGACCGTACCTTGGGCGAAATCAGCATTTCCAAGGTGGACTTGGATGCTGCAAAGTACGTTGAAAATCACGGCAACGCCGCGCTGGACGGTGCCGTGTACGACCTCTACGCTGCCGAGGACATCACCCACCCGGACGGTGTGACCGGCGTTGTGGACTATTCCAAAATCGTGGATGCAGACGGCAACCCCCTCTGGCACACGACCATCCGCGACAACAGCGGGCAGTGGGTCAATGACTATCTGCCAATTCTCAAAAAAGACCATCTGGTAGCCAGCGCCAAAATCGAGGACGGCTGGCTGACCTTCGCAAACCTGTACCTCGGCAAATATTATGTAGTAGAGCGCTCCACCGGCACGGTCATTCCGCTGCGGGAGGGCGCTCTTGCTGTTTCCGGAACCTATCCCAACGTGGACAGCCGCACCAAGGCAGCCACCGGGCAGACCGCCGCGCTTGCCAAGAACGGCAGCGGCCAGTACACGGATTGGGTGTACAAGAACCAGTTTTCTACAGTCTCTAAAGGTAAAGCGTTGGATGGCTCTTGGACTTACGATGCCTACTACCTGTCCTTTGCAGGCGGCTACCTTTGCGATGAACATAACTACTACATCACGCCCGCCTATTCTGATGAGGGTTGGTATGTAGAAAAGACCACCTTTGCCGACAACCGACAGGCAGCCGGTGAACAGATCGACAAGACCAGTTACAGCGCCAATTACCACATCCATGCTGACAATGCACTGGCCGAGAGCCAAGACCAAGTAGCAAAAGGCAATGTGGAAATCAGTAAAATCGTATCCTCCAGCGGCCAAAGCAACGGACTGGAACTGGAGGGCGCAGGCTTTACATTCTTCCTTGTGTCCGACCTGTCCAAACTGAAGCAGTTTGAGCAGACCCGCAGCGGCAGCTACACCCTGCAAAGCATTTTGGATGCCTACATTGATAAGACCTACGATAACGAGCATCCGAAGTGGGATTTTTCTGCGGAAACGCAGGCCATCGCAAAGACCTATGAGGTCAACGCTGACGAAATTGCCGCGTACAACAAAACGCTGACTGCCGCAGGAGAAAACAAGAACGGTAAGGGCGATGGCTGGCAGCCCACCGGCAGCGCCAACGAATACCAGCTTGCCGAAATCTTCAGCAATGACACCGGGAATATTCGTGTGCAGGGTTTACCCTATGGAACATATCTCGTTGTCGAAACAACTGTGCCGCATGACCTGTTCCAAGCTGAGCCTTTTATTGTCACCGTTGACCCCGGACAGGATAACAACCCGTGGGGCGCTATGGCTACCCCCAAGGACAGCGTAATGACAGGCTCTGACAGCTATCAAAAATTTACGGTACTGGACGAGGAAATCGAAGTTTATCTCCGCATCACAAAAATTGACGAGGAAACCGGCAAACCGGTACTGCTGCCCGACACCGCTTTCCAAATCTACTGGCTGGACGAGCAGGGGCATTATCGTTATGACAGCAACGGCAACCCGAAGCTCGTCACAATGACCGATACTGTCAACGGCCATCTGACAAAAGATGTAGACACTTTCTACACCAACAGCGAGGGCAACTTGACGCTGCCTGAAAAATTGCCGCTGGGTAAATATCGCATTGTGGAAGTCACCGGCCCGAACGGATTCTACAACGAATGGAAGGATACTGCAGGCTACGAAAACGGGATTCTGGCCGATGATGCAGATGGCAGTTTCTATGTGGACTTCACCATCACCACCGACCGCATTTATCAGGCAACCGGCGATAAAAACGAAAACGGCATGGACACGCTGGTAATTGGCGAAAAGTATTCCAACCATGAAACCCTTGGCAAGCTGACCATTCGCAAGACCGGCGAGGTGTTGACCGGCTGGCAGTCTGAGCCGGGCGGCATTGACCCGTGGATGACAGGCGAAGCGGAAAGCGGCAATTTCACTTATGAAACCCGCCCGCTGGCCGGTGCGGAGTATACCATCACAGCCGCCGAGGATATTTATACGCAGGATCGGCAGACCGACAATTATGGCAACCGCACGCTCTGGTATGCCAAGGGCGATGTAGTCGCCGTAGTCACTACCGGCAACGGCAGCGCGGATATTGCCACCTTTGCCCCGGCCCGCACTAAGGCCACCTACGATTTCCTGTCTGTAATCCATGACGGCACGATTGGCGAAGTCAGCGTGACCCTGCCGCTGGGCAGCTACCATATCGAGGAAACCAAACCTCCTTACGGCTATGTCGGCACTTCTGACAGCTATGATGTCACTTTCGTTTGGGATGCCCAGTTGAACGATGTGGTTATGGCCACGAGCATTGCCAAATATGATGGCGCTGCATCTTCCCAGAGTTTTGAGGTCGTGCGCAGCAAGGATGCCAACGCCGATTTCATCGAGCAGCAGACCTTGAAATTCTACAATGACCGCGAAAAAGCCAAAGTCGGCGTTTACAAGGTTGACCGCGAAACCGGCAAATACCTTGCCGGTGCAGTATTCAACCTGTACACGGCTGATGATATTTACAGCGTTGACGGCAAACTGCTGTTTGCAGCGGGCGAACTGGTCGCCACCAGCCCCGAAACCGGCGCAGACGGCTACACCTATTTTGACTGCGATATTCCCATTCGCGGCGAGTATTACGGCAGCAGCATCCGCAAGGACGCCACCACCAACAGCGGTAATTACATCGTCAAGGAACTCCGCGCCCCTCTCGGCTATTACGTCAACGAGGAGCCGATGGAAGTCACTTTCACCTATGATGGACAAGCTACTATGGTGCTGGATAACACCTGTGCCAACAAGCCTACGGAAATGTGGGTAAGCAAACGTGACCTTACCAACGATGAGGAACTGCCCGGCGCCACCCTTGCTATCAAGGACATGGACGGCAATACCGTAACCACATGGGTGTCCACCGATGAGCCGCATCGCGTGACTGGGCTGCATTTCGGTGAATCTTACACACTGACGGAGATCCGCGCCGCTGATGGGTACGCACTGACCGATAATATTACGTTCCGCCTGATTCAGAAATCCGATGAGGACGGCAATCATCTGGAGGAGTGCGAAGTTTACTATCTGACCACCAAGAACATTTTGTTCTGGAAGTGGGATGATTGGAAACTGCTGGACGATGTGACCGTTATTATGCAGGATGATATTACCAAGGTGCAGATTTCCAAGAAAGACCTTACCACCAATGAAGAACTTCCCGGCGCGGAACTTATCATTACCGATGAAAAAGGCAGCAAAATTGACCGCTGGATTTCTACCGATGCACCGCACTACATGGAGAAGCTGCCCGCTGGCAAGTATACCTTGACCGAGGTGACTGCCCCGGACGGTTATGCCATTGCGGAGCGTGTGGAGTTTGAGGTACTGCCCACAGGTGAGGTGCAGACCTTTGAAATGTTTGATGATACCATCAAGGTAAAAATTTCCAAGGTAGACATCACCACCAACGAAGAACTTCCCGGCGCAGAACTGGTTATCAAGGACAAGGACGGCACCGAGATTGACCGTTGGATTTCCACAAACGGACCACATTATGTGGAAAAGATGCCAGCAGGAGATTATACACTGACGGAAATCACCGCACCCAACGGCTACAAGGTTGCAGAAAGTATCGACTTTACCGTTCTGCCCACCGGCGAGATGCAGACCGTGGTAATGAAAGATGCCCGCGAGGACACACCGACACCTACCCCCGACAACACGCCGACCCCGGACCATACTCCGCAGCCCACGCCGAACACGACCCCAGCGCCGACACCCGTGCCCGCTGCACCCACTGCAACACCCACGCCGCTGCTGACGATTCCTAAGACCGGCGACAATTCTTCGTTGGGACTGCTGCTGGCGATTGCGGGAATCTCTCTTGCAGGGCTGGCCGTTCTGGTCCACAAGAGCGCCCGCCGCAAAGATATTGCGCCCCGTGACGATGATGACGAGGACACCGAGGACTAAGGAATAATCGGAAAATGAAATATACTTTTTTACAGGGAGGACCGCGTGGTCCTCCCTATTTTTATAGGAGAGAAGATGGCAAAACACATTTTAAGTTGCAGTTTCGGAAAAGACAGTATCGCCACCGCGCTGCTGGCCTTGCAGCATGGTGAACCGCTGGACGAACTTGTGTATTGCGAGGTCATGTTCAGCGAGGAAATATCCGGCGAGCTGCCCGAACACAACCGATTTATCCACGAAACGGCAATCCCGTATTTTGAACAGCGCGGCATCCCGACACGGGTTTTGCGCTCCGAAAAGACCTATCTATCCTGCTTTTACCATGTTGTCACACGAGGAAAAACCAAGGGGATGCTTTCGGGATTCCCTCTGAGTGGGCGCTGTACAATTCAGCGGGATTGCAAGCTGCCGCCGATCAAGGCATATCAGAAGGCATTGCCCCCGGACACGGTGCAGTACATCGGCATCGCCGCAGATGAACCCAAGCGACTGGCACGATTAAAGCCCGGTCAGATTTCTTTGCTGGACAAGTACCATGTGGCCGAACCAGAAGCGAGGTCTATGTGCGCAGCTGAGGGGCTGCTGTCCCCGCTGTATGACTTCACTAAACGCGGGGGTTGTTGGTTTTGCCCGAACGCATCAATCAGCGAACTGCGGTATCTCTACAGATACCACCCCGAACTCTGGCAGCTTTTGCTTGAATTACAGGACGTGCCGAATAAACCCACCGAACGTTTTAGTTGGCGACGCACTTTTCGTGAGATAGACGAACGCTTTCGGCAGGAGGGCGAACAACTAAGTTTTTATGAGGAACGGTGAACAATGGACGAACAGAAAAGACCCCGCGCGTGGGTGTACGCGAGAATTCCCGGCGACTACGATGGCACAATTAACAGCTATAAAGTTTGCTCAATGCAGGCGCTGCATGACAGCTGTGATATTGTCGGTGGGAGCATCGATGAACGCGGCGGCTGGCTGCTGCGCCCTGGCTACCGTGATATGATGCAGCAGATTAAGGGTGGAAAAGTTGACCGCGTTTATATCTGCCGTATGCGGCAGATCAGCGGCAAGGAGCGCCACTTGTACTCCTTTTTCAAGCGGCTCATGCAGCGCGGTGTACAGGTCACGGCTACCGAGTACAGCCTGCGTGACCGTGTGAATATGTTTCGGCTGGCTCGGCGTATCGAGCGTTATGCGACCCGAAAGGGGTTGCAGCTGCCGTGGTGATTTTCAGAGGGCGGCGTACTGTGCCTATGGCACAGTACGAGCAAGCACGGCATTTGGTGTACCAAACGCCCACTTGTTAGGGGAATGCCCCTAAGACCCCTGCTTCCGCTTTCTGAAATATAAATTTCCCGCTGCGAAAATATTTGCATTTCTATGAACTTTGAAAATTGGCTATTGCTATTGTTTCGGTGTACCGATATAATATACGTAAGGAGGCGGAAACAATGGTTATAGAAGATTTACTTGCCAAGCGCGGCATGACAAAGTATAAACTTGCTGTGCAAGCGGGAATTCCGCACCCGACGCTCAGTGATATTTGCAGCGGAAAAACAAAACTCGAAAAATGCTCTGCCGAAACGGTCTATAAGTTGTCGCAGGTGTTGGGAGTTTCTATGGAGCAGTTGACGGAGGACGGCATCCGCCAAACCGAACGTGAACGCGCCTACGAGTATGGCTTGCCGGACTATTTGCAGCACGACTTGGATGCGTATAAAAGCGGAATCAAAAATCACAGCAGCCTGTTGGACTGTTTATGGGGTGAACTTTATGGCAGCATCAACATGGCAGAAATCAATGAAAGAAGCATTACCCACGAACACGCAGACTACCTGCGAAAGAAATACTTGTATGGAGCAAAGCTATGACGGTAGAGCTTACAATGGAGCAAACGGCAGCAAGATTGCCGTTGAATATGGCGGCGGGATTTATATGCTGAAATTTCCCCCGTCAGGGGAACGAAAGCCCACAAACTTGTCGTACACTAATAGCTGCATTAGTGAACACCTTGCAAGCAGCATCTTCAATCTAATTGGAATCCACGCGCACAAAACCGTTTTCAGCTTTCGCTACCAAGCGCAAGATTCCGGAAACCTCATAACGCACT
>ENA-UEQR01001872-UEQR01001872.1-human-gut-metagenome-genome-assembly--contig:-NODE-1872-length-11257-cov-8.175939_pt1 | contig 11257 bp, 7 predicted proteins | sample MGYA00242944_ERZ507941 | MGnify/ENA primary metagenome ERZ507941 (study PRJEB26167, sample SAMN06115398) | human gut metagenome | host: Homo sapiens | place: China:Chongqing | collected 2016-06-23...
CGGGAACGAGTCTCTCTTTCGAACAGTTGAATATTGAGGTTAATGTTGGATAGTCTTTTTATGTCCTACGATGTAAATGCCTTTAGACAATCCACTTGTGGCTTGCCCAGCGGGGACATTGCTACGCAATTTCATGCCTTGCAGGTTGTACACATCGACATTTTCTGTATCCGCTTCACCGAGGATTCCCGATACGTCGTTTATGATTTCGTCTTTGCTGTATAGTTTTACCTGATCGATGTATAGGCGGGTGTTGTAGGCAGCTCCTACTCCGGCTGTGGTTTCGAGTCCCATGCTGACGGTCACCTGCGTTTCCGTCTCAAGCGAAAAAGGGCATTCCACAGTTTCCCAATGGTTGGCTAACCGGGGATATTTGTATATTTCCGTGTCACCGAAACGGATGCCGCAACGGGAATAATTGAGGTTGTCGCCGGTCGTGGCGATGGTGTAATCGTTGATGTGCCGCATTTCGTTGGCGCACACGTATTGTGCCAGAAAACTCAATTTGTATTCGCCTTTGGGCAAGGTGAAGGTTTGTGAGATACTGTTATTGCCGCTGTCCCAGGAGTTCAGGATGCTCAGGCAGCGTTTGCCGCAGGCATCATCCGTGGCGGGGGCCGCCATGATACTGGCCGAGTTGCCCACGTTGGACGGAGATACGCAATACATGGTGGTGCTGTAAGGCATGGAATACAGTACGGCGAAGTTGGAGCCGCCTTTCAATCCGTTGCCGGGTATCCAACCTTGGATGGGCAGGACTTGCGGCCATTTGCTGTCGGCAGCTTTGACCGTATTAATGTAGCAAGGATCGTAGACCACTCCGTTCAATGTCACTTTGCTTTCCGTTCCATAGGTCTGGTCTTCTTCAAAACCGGGATTGGAGAGAAACTGTGCGGTGACATCGAAAAACTCCTCCTGTTCTTCTTTGAGGTCTACGGTTTCGATGAGGATTTCGTTTCCGACAGCTTTGACGGATACACAAGATTCATGTTCCACAGTGACCGGTGCGGTCAGTTTATTCCCGTCAGCCCAAATCGTGACTTGGGCTTGTTGCTTTTGTCCGCTATAATTATAGAGGTAGGCACCGCAAGAGTCGTTTTCCATCTGTCGGGCGGAAAGTCCGTCGCCTTGGATGAATACACGGAGCGTATTGGCCACGCTGTGGTTCACGTCGCAGCGGAATGTGGCCGTGGCGCCTTGCCCGTTGACGGCAGTCATTTCCGTGAAGACCGGTGCTCCGTCTGGCAAAAGGATGTCTTTCAGGGTGCAGGCCGTTTCTCCGAGATAGTTGCTCAACAGTAGATAACGCGCACTGTCAGGGTCGCTGACGATGACGCCGTTCCAACCTTCGGCTACTTGTGCCGTCAGGGACAGTACGTCAGCGGCCAACTGTTCCGTGTCGGCCGAGTCCACATTACTATAATATATAATGTGTCTGCGGTCTACGATGCTTCCGTTGCTGAAGCTACGTCCGTCGGCCGAGTAAACCGGATAAATCTTGGACAGGAAGATGGAACTGTTCAGTTCACGGTCTCCGAAGGCGATGGACTTGTTGGTGGTCGTGTTCACGATTCCTACCTCATTGTCGATATTGACCCAATTTCCCATGAATGATTTCAACTGGCTGCCATCGGTTTGCAGGCGTCCTTTGCTATGGTAGAGCGTACGTTTCTCTTTGGTGAACGGATCGGTGCTGATGGCCATCAGACCACCTTTCTCTTCGGTAATGGTTCCATTGGTTTTGCCCACTACGTAATCCATGTAGATGAAAGCATTGCCAGGAGTGGAGAAGAGAGTGAAGTTGTTTTCCAGACTGTTTCCGTTGGTCATCAACTTGCCGTTCATGGTGTAACTGTTCCCGTTCAGGTCGTAGATACCGCTGATAACGGGCGAGGCATCTGTGGCCTTGCCGCTTACGGTGTACCAACCCAGAATGTTTCCCGTGTTGTTCTTCTTATAGGGCACGATGATTTTGTTTTTGTCAGGCTTGTTGGACGCGATATATCCGGTATAGCTCTTCAGTCCGTTGCTCCACGAGAATACGCTGAAACGGTCGGGCGTATTGGCTCGTACTATGTTTTGCGGGGTGAAGATGTAGGCTTGTTCCTGCGATTGGCTGAAGTCTTTCCAAGATGTGGCCTGTATGTCGGCCGTAGAAGCCAGTTCATGCATTAGGTAAGTCATCATAACGCGATGTCCTTCCACACCCATACGTCGTGGGCCGATGTCGCTGTTGAGCAACCAGCTTCCGTCCTGTGTCGTGCTCTGGCGGGCCTTGATGTGTTTGTAAGCCAGATTTTCCAGCATCAGAGCATTCGGGTCGCGCAGGAAACAGGCCGCCGTGGTGTAGCTGGTGATTTGGTCGTAGAGGAACATGCTCCAGTCGTTGCCGTTCGGCATAGCCAGTTCTCCATCGGCCAACGCCAGACGGCAGAGCACTTCGTCCATGACTTTCTGGTTGTTGTGCATCAAGGCGTTGGTCTTCCATTTCGGGTTTCCTCCCTGGAACAGATGGAGAGCCAGATGGGATTCGCCCAGCTCCTGCATCACGACATTCTGGTAAGAAGTATGGAAGTAATTGTGGTTTTGCAATGTATAGTCGTCATACAGGTTTTTGCCGATGTACAGGTCTTGTACGGTGGTCTCGTCATATTCGGGGTCGATGACCGTAGTGTTTTGGGCGTCATCGACGTGCGAATAGCAATTGATGGCAAACGCACGCAGGCGGTCGAACCATTTGGGGGCCAGTGCATCGTCGGGGTATAGCCCCAAAGCACAGGACAAGATGTTGGTTTCCCAACCGTTTTCTTCGGCTTTCGTATCGCCGTTGTACCCCGTGGGAATGCTGCGCTCCAGTTCGTAATTGCATTCCGCCTTGATCATGTTGTAAATATAAGTCTTTTGGCTCTCGTCCAATTCTTCGTTCAGGAAATAAGAGGCGTATGCCAATGACGTGGCCCAAAGCGAACTTTCCCATACGTGGTCGGCATTGCTGACGGAACCCCAATATTTGTTGTCCGAAGTAATTTTGAATTTATTGGCTTTATGGGTGGAATAACCGAAGACGAGCGACTTCACGGCCATGTCCTTCACCATGTCCCAAGTGACGCCTTCCGGAAGGGTGACTTTACCTTTGCCATATTTACAAAGGAAAGCGCAAATCATGGAAAAGTCGGCATTTGTGCGCACTCCGTCCTCGTTGCTTTGCCCGGCACTGTTCGCCTTGAAATACCCGCAAGTTTCCCCTTTACTGTTGGGTGCCGCGCAGTCGTACCATATATTATGGGCGTATGTCAGAGAGTTGGCCAACATTTGTAACAGATCCTGCTGCATGGCGGATTCTTCCACGAATTCATGGGATATGACACCTTCGGTGGGGGAGGACACTTGGTCTTCCGTGCCGCCTTCAATACTCGGTGCGTTGGGGTCGAGGCTGCCCTCCGGCAGTTGCGTCAGCGTAAAATGGTCGTATGCGATGCAGCTTCCGCCGTTGCCCCAACTCATTTGTGCCGACAGAGTAATGGCGGATTCTTCCTCCAGTTTGAATTTTAGGGAATTTTCCGTCCATGAGGAAGTTCCCATGATGCCTGCGCTTCCGTTCGTGCAGGTTATCGTCAGTTTATCCAGCGATTTCAATGCTTCGTCGCTGACTGTGACGGTCGCATTGGTCGCGGCATTGTTGGCGGCAAAAGCCTTACTGAAGAATTTCAGTTCGTATTCTCCGGCCGGCAAGGGTGTGGATGTGGTTTGCCGCATTTCCGAATTTGCACTGCCCCAACCGAAACGTTGGTAGTAGGCAAATTCTCCGTTGGCTGCTTCCGTTTTGCCGAAACCGTTGTCCGTGGCACATTCCTTGTTGATGAGAAGTGCTTTTCCAGGACTGGTGGTTTGCCATCCTTTGGGCGACAGGTTCCATCCCCGCAGTCCTTCGTCGCCTTCATAAATCGCATCGGGGGAATCCTGTGTACACGCCGTTGCGTCCTCTTCGAAAGAGGGATTGGCCAAATAAATGGATGTGATATCCTGTTGTCCGTATGTAGCCGCACAACCGAGTAACATGCTGTAAAATCCTAATACAGTTCCTTTCATGGTTTCATTATTGATGAGGTCAATTATTTGGTGTCAAATATACAATAAAAGTGTGCGTGCACAAAAAATAAATCTATTTATTTTAGAGAAAATCGCCTTATCATGTTTTATAACATAAAAAAAGGACAAAAAAGTAGTCCTTTATTGCGAAAAACTGTAGGATTGATTAATTTTACGACTTAGATTAAACGAATGATGAATTATGGAACTGATAGAACGATTTTTGAAATACGTGAGTTTTGACACGCAGTCGAGTGAAGAAGGAGAAGGTTGTCCGAGTACTGACAAGCAGATGGTGTTTGCGCGATATTTGGAGAACGAATTGAAAGCGATAGGGCTTGAGGAGGTGTCGTTGGACGAACATGGATATTTGTACGCCACGTTGCCTGCAAACACGGAACGCGAAGTGCCTACAATCGGCTTTATAGCTCATATCGATACTTCGCCGGATTACTCGGGAAAGGATGTGAAGCCGCGAATCGTGGAGCAATACGATGGTGGGGACATTGTATTGTGCGCTGAAGAGGGAATTGTCACCTCGCCGAAACAATTTCCCGAATTGTCGGACCATGTGGGAGAGGATTTGATTGTCACGGACGGCCATACCTTGTTGGGAGCTGACGACAAAGCCGGTATTGCGGAAATCATACAGGCTATGGTCTACCTTCGGGAACATCCGGAAATCAAGCATGGCCGAATCAGGGTGGGCTTTAATCCCGATGAAGAAATCGGTATGGGAGCGCATCTTTTTGACGTGGAGAAGTTTGGCTGCGAGTGGGCTTATACTATGGATGGCGGAGAAGTCGGTGAACTGGAGTTCGAGAATTTCAACGCTGCGGCGGCCAAGGTGACGGTGAGAGGGCTGAACGTGCATCCCGGATATGCCAAAGGCAAGATGCGGAATGCCATGCTGACAGCGGCCGAGTTCATCCGCAGAATGCCTTCGGACGAAACCCCGCAAACCACGGAAGGCTATGAAGGCTTCTACCACCTGACGGGTATGAAAGGTACGGTGGAGGAAACCGTCTTGTCTTATATCATACGCGACCACGACCGGCAGAAGTTTGAAAACCGTAAGGCATTCGTGCGGCAGTTGGCGGAAGAACTGAATGCGGAAAACGGGGAGGGTACGGTGACAGTCGAGGTGCGTGACCAATATTACAACATGCGCGAGAAGGTGGAGCCGGTGATGCATATCATCGACATTGCGAAGAAAGCCATCGAGGCATCCGGCGTGGAATGTCGGGTGAAGGCGATTCGTGGGGGAACAGACGGGGCGCAGCTTTCATTCAAAGGATTGCCGTGCCCTAACATCTTTGCCGGGGGACTGAATTTTCACGGGCGCCATGAGTTTGTTCCGGTACAAAGTATGGAAAAGGCGATGATGACCATTGTGAAGATAGCAGAGTTGACGGCCTTAAGATAGTAGAAAATGGAACAGATTCCGACGTTGATTCAAGATTTGGCGTTGATCTTGCTGATTGCCGCTGTGGTTTCCCTTTTATTCAAGTGGTTGAAGCAGCCGGTAGTCTTAGGGTATATTGTGGCGGGTTTTATTGCGGGGCCTCATTTCATTTATACCCCATCGGTACATGATTCGGGCAGTATCGACATTTGGGCACAAATCGGTGTCATAATCTTGTTGTTTACGTTGGGATTGGAGTTCAGTTTCAAGAAAATACTCAAAATGGGGGCGGCACCGGTCATTGCCGCCCTTACCATTATATTCTGCATGATGTTTCTGGGCACGTCCGTCGGGCATCTGTTCGGATGGAAAAGCATGGATTGCATCTATCTGGGCGGAATGTTGGCCATGTCCTCCACTACCATTATATACAAGGCTTTTCAGGACTTGGGTGTTTTGCAGAAGAAGTTTGCGGGAGTCGTGCTCAGCGTACTGATACTGGAGGACATACTGGCCATTGTGTTGATGGTGATGTTGTCCACTTTGGCCGTGAGCCATAATATAGAAGGAGAGGAACTGATAGAAGGATTGCTCCGTTTGGGCTTTTTCCTGATACTTTGGTTTGTGGTCGGATTATACCTCATACCTATTATATTAAGGAAAAACCGGAAGTTCCTGAATAGCGAGACCTTGTTGATCGTGTCGTTGGCGCTTTGCTTCGTCATGGCCGTGGTGGCTGTGGAGTCGGGTTTTAGTGCGGCGTTCGGTGCCTTTGTGGTAGGTTCCATCTTGGCCGAGACGGTAGAAGCCGAGCGGATAGAAAAGCTGGTGGCTCCGGTGAAGGATTTGTTCGGTGCCATCTTCTTTGTGTCTGTGGGGATGTTGGTAGACCCGGAAGTATTGGTTGAGTACGCTTGGCCGATAGCGGCCTTGACCTTGACCATCATCGTGGGGCAGGCTTTTTTCGGGACGTTCGGTTTCGTATTGGCCGGGCAGCCGTTGAAAGAGGCGATGAAGTGTGGTTTCAGTATGTCGCAAATCGGGGAATTTGCTTTTATCATCGCTTCTTTGGGGATGTCGCTCGGCGTGACGAGCCATTATCTCTATCCTATTGTAGTAGCCGTTTCCGTAGTGACGACTTTCACTACGCCTTATATGCTGAAAGCCTCCGGTCCGGCTTATTGCTGGTTGTGCCGCGTGTTGCCCCACGGTTGGGTGGCGTGGTTGGAACGCTATACGCCGGGCACGGTGGTGCAGAGCCATTCCGGGAATTGGAAGAAACTGATTTCCGCCATGTTGAGGCAGATTGTGGTCTTCACGATTCTTTCCGTGACGGTCATTGCGCTGTCTTTCCGTTTTTTGTTACCCTTTACCCGAGAGATACTGCCCCATTGGTGGGCGAATGCGCTTTGCGGAGTCGTCACACTGCTTTGCATCGCTCCTTTTTTGCGGGGTATCATGGCACGTGGCCGCCGTTCGTCTTTGTTTCAGGCCTTGTGGAAGGAAAGCCGTTACAACCGTTTGCCGTTGGTCTTTACGCTCATTGTAAGGGCGGTGGTGGTCTGTATGCTCATTTTTTATATCATTCGCTTTTTAGTGCCGTTTGCCGACCCCTTGTTGCTGCTATTGGCCCTGTTGATTGTCGGGGGTATCTCCTTGTCCAGTCCGTTGCGCCGGAATTCCATCCGGATGGAGAAAGTCTTTATGGACAATCTGCATGGCCGGGACATGCTGGCGCGTCGCGATGGTAAAGTGCAGCCCGGTTATGCCGAACGGCTGCTGTCTAAGGATTTGCATCTGGCAGACTTTGAAGTTCCGGAAGAGTCTATTTGGGGAGGCCGTTTACTGGGTGATTTAAAATTAGGGCAACGTTATGAGGTCAACGTCGTTTCCATTATTCGCGGAACGCACTATATGAATATTCCCAACGGCAATGACCGTATTTATCCTCGCGACCATATTCAGGTGATAGGTACGGACGAACAGATAGAACGTTTTTCCGGTGCATTGGCGAATACGGTCATTGTAGAGGCGGAATATCAGGACCGTGAGATGCAGTTGAAACAGTTCCTGATTACCGAGGTGTCCGGATTCGTAGGGGTGAAAATAAAAAACAGTGGCATCCGCGACCGGTACCACTGTATGATTGTAGGTATTGAGACCCCCGATGGCATATTGGAGAAGCCGGAGGCCGAAAGGGTTTTCCGTGTCGGAGACATCATTTGGCTGGTAGGGGAGAAGGAAGCCCTGTCCCGGCTTTTTTCCGGTAAGCCTTAATCGTCTTCCCCGCCTTCTTCGTCCTCGACATCGAAGTCGAACAACAGGTCGTCCAAATATTCGGGTGTGGTGAACTCCTCCAAACTCCGGCGGTCTTTCTTCGTAGGGCGTCCAGTTCCACGGGCGCGGCCGATGAAGCCGCTCAGGCGGCTCATCTCCAGAAGTTCGTATTGTTCCGGCGGAGTGACGTTTTCCAGTATTTCCGGAATCAGCTTGGCACCGACACGTTTTTCTATGGTCTGCTTGACCTTAAAAGAATAAGTGACAGGAGGTTTGCGCACTTCAATGACATCGCCGGGTTTGACGGTACGTGAAGGTTTCAGTTGCGCCCCCTTCATGGAAACCTGCCCTTTCTTGCAGGCTGCGGCGGCCATCGAACGTGTCTTGAAGATGCGGGCGGCCCACAGCCACTTGTCTATTCTCGCTTCATTCATACGTTCTTCTACTTCTTGTTGAATTGGTTCATGGTAATCTGGATACCGGCCAGACAGAAGCTTTTTATCATTTCGCAAGCCAGTCCCACCCGTTCGTCCATGGTTTTCAAGTCCTCTTCCGTGAATTGTCCCAGTACGAAGCCGATTTGTCCGCCTCGGGGGAAATCGTTACCGATGCCGAACCTCAGACGGGCGTAAGCCTGTGTACCTAAGACGGAGGCAATGTTTTTCAATCCGTTATGACCGGCATCACTTCCGCTTGGTTTCATACGCAGGGCACCGAACGGGAGAGCCAAATCGTCTACGACCACCAGGATACGTTCAAGAGGAACGTTCTCTTTGTTCATCCAGTACCTGACGGCGTTTCCGCTCAAGTTCATGTAGGTGGACGGTTTCAAAAGCACCAGTTGCTGCCCTTTCAGCGAGAGGGAAGCCACAGCGCCGTAGCGTTTGTCCTCAAAAACAAGATTGGACGCCTTAGCCAAGGCGTCCAATACTCTAAAACCTATATTGTGACGGGTTCCGGCATATTCGCTTCCGATATTGCCCAAACCGACAATTAAGTATTTCATTCGCAGTTTATGGATTAATTGTCAGCAGATGCGGCAGATCTTGCACCACGCGTCATCTTAACCTGGCAAACGACAACTTCTTTGCTGGTAACCAATTCCAAACCTTCGAAATGCAGTTCGCCGACTTTGATAGTCTTGCCCAGACCCAAGCTCGTCACGTCGATGTTCAGGCGTTCGGGGATATTGGTATAAACAGCTTTTACTTTCAATTTACGTACGGATGCAGCCAGACGACCACCGGCTTTCACACCTTCGGCCAAACCGTTCAGTTTGATGGGCACTTCCATCACGATGGGCTTCGTGTCGGTGATTTCATAAAAATCCACGTGCAGTACGTTATCTTTTACGGGGTGGAACTGAATTTCTTTCAGAATGGCTTTGCACTCTTTGCCGTCGATGTTCAGGTTTACGGCATAGATGTCCGGAGAATAAATCAGATTGCGCAGTTCGTCGTTTGTTACGGTGAAGGGCAATGCGACCGGTGCACCGTTTTCGTCTTTTGCTTCTCCATACAAGTTACAGGGTACGGCGTTAGCTTTACGGATTTCACGCGCAGCCTTTTTGCCGAATGCAGCTCTTGCTGTACCTTTTACATTAATTTCTTTCATTACATTAATTTTTTTGTGTTACTCTAAATTAAGTGATTTATGCTTAATCTCACCATCACACGATGTGTGCATCTTTCGATGATGCTGAAAAGCGGTGCAAAATTACGGCTTTTCATCGGAATGGCCAAATGTTGCGGGCGTTTTTTCATATTTCCGCCACGCGGTACCGGTTTCCGTAATGTGTGTGTATTTTCTGTACTCCTGCGGCTACGAGGGCTTGAGCCAGCTTGGGCAGCGTTATGCCTGCCATCGCTCCGGGTTCCAGCCGCCGCAACCGTGCGAATATTTCGGGCAGAGAGAGCAGGCGTACCTTCTCGTTCGGCTGAGCCGCACGATAGTAGCGGCACAACACTTCCCCGGCCGGGCAGATACGGTAGAAAGCCGCATTGTGCAACCGCAGGGCGTTCTCTTCCCCGTGGCTGAACCAGTACCGTTCCCCGTTTTCCAGTTCCGCTTTCAGTTGGGCGTAGATTTGCGCGTGGTCGATGCCCGTGCTGTCGATGGGATGCTCCACGAGCACGCAGATGAACCTGCGGCTTCCCGAAGGGTCGGAAAGCAGTTCGCGCGAGTTGGATGTGCCGATGAAGGAGGCGATGCGCGGCAGGGCTTGGCTGTGCCGCCGGTACGCCTTGCGCAGGTTGAGGGCGGAGAGCTGCATGAGGTTCTTCAGGAGCGGGTGTTTCTTCTCGGGTATGCGGTCGAACTCATCCAGGTTCAGCAGATCCATCTCGGTGAGCTGTCGTTCCACCTTGTCGGGACGCGCGAGGTCCACGCTGTCGGTGTAGTAGGCCTGCAACTGCGGTGGCAGCAGGGCGCGGCAGAAGGTGGACTTTCCCAGTCCTTGTTCGTCGCTGACGAGCAGAGGCGCGGTGCTATGTGCGTGCAGCCCGTCGGAGAGTCCGGCCCATTGCGCGGCCAGTCCGAGCATCCACCGGTGGAAGGTTTGTATCCACAGGGGACTGTCCGACACACGGGTGGCCAGGTCGTGCAGTCGGTCGCGCCCGTCCCATGTCGGGAGCCGTTGGAAATACAGCCGGAAGGGATGGTATTCCCTTACGTCTGCGGAGTGCACCATGCGTGCCACGTCGCGGTCCCAGCAGTCGATGCCGTGGCGGTGTGCTTCGAGGCAGATGGCATTCAGGTCTCGTTCCGTGGCGGGCCGGAAGGTCCCGTTTCCCTCATCAGACAGGTGGCGGAATTCCGTGGCTTCGGTGAGCACGTTGAAACGGAACTCGTATCGTTCGGCGAGGAAACCGCCGAGGGTGGATTCGAGGTTGGCGGCTTTCGGGAGCGTTTCCGCCTGCGGTGTAGCGACGTGGGTCGTACCCATCGTCTTTCTTGCCGTTCGTTTTTCGTTCCACCGCCTTACGGCATTATGTGCAATCCTTTTAAAATCCATAGTAGCTGTGTTTAGGGTCTGTTTTCTGCCTGCAAATATACGACATGAAAAAGCCCTTGTCAAGCCCTTCACCATAACCCTATTGATTACCAGTCGGTTTACATTTGTAAATCGGAATCTGTATGCAGTGTATCATTTCCCGGTGAAATCCCGGTGAAGGATGTAAAGGCAGAAAGTTCACCTTAAAACGTTGATATAGAAGAAGTCTGAAGGAAGCGAACCTTTTCGGGTGAAAAACCGTTTGTGGGAGGTGGAGAAGCGGAGAATACTCTCCGGAAAACACCCACGTCTCCTTTTTATCTGGTGTTCGGCACGGTAAAGCCCGTAAAGCGGATGTCGGCATATCTGAAAATCGTTCTCAGTAGATTGAAAAATCGTTTGGCTTAGAACGGAAAATCGTTTGGCGCAGATTGTACGGGGATGTTTGCATATCATAAGGTAAAATGTTTGTTTGCTATTTTTGCGAATATTGG